>WNGF01003167.1_pt1 | contig 35907 bp, 47 predicted proteins | sample 5400641 | NCBI WGS metagenome assembly WNGF01 (sample SAMN13153371, study PRJNA577476) | soil metagenome | isolation source: 80 cm soil or saprolite under grassland replicate 2 | place: USA:California | collected 2016-06-15 | reverse complement strand
CTATGTACGAGGTGCCGGCGCGGGCCGAGTCGATCCGTGCCGCGCTGCTCACCGACGACAACTTTAGCGTCGCCGATGCCACCGACCACGGTGTTGGGCCGGTGACCGCGGTCCATCACGAAGGCCTGGTCCGCTTCCTCGATGAGGCGTGGGGCTTGTGGCGGATGCACGGCGGCGGAGGCGGCTCCATGCCGCCGCAGTTCATGCCGGATACGGTCCTGCATCCAGCGATGCGGGAAGGTATGGGGGAGGCGCCCGAGCCGTCGGCAGCGATCGGGCGCATTGGCTACTGGTGCTGGGAGACGATGACCCCTCTAGTGGCAGGCAGCTATCGGGCTGCGCGCGCTGCCGTTGACGTCGCACTGACGGCCGCCGACCTGCTGCTGGCCGGGGACGCGGCCGTCTACGGTCTGGCGCGGCCACCCGGACACCACTGCCCCCGGTCGGCGTTTGGCGGCTACGGCCTGTTCAACTACTCCGCTGCCGCCAGCGCCTATCTGGCCAATCGGGTCGGCAGGGTCGCGGTGCTTGACGTGGATTACCACCACGGCAACGGCACACAGCAGATCTTCTACCACCGGGCTGACGTCCTGTACGTGTCGTTGCACGCCGACCCGGACCGGGCCTTCCCCTACTTCGCCGGCTGGGCTGACGAACACGGTGCGGGCCCAGGCGAGGGCTTCACCCTCAACTTGCCACTCCCGGCCGGGTGCACGAACGACCGATATCTTACGGCGCTGGAAACTGCACTTGAGCGCATCGCCGAGCACGCCGCCGCTGTGCTTGTCGTCTCACTCGGCTTCGATACCTACGGCCAGGACCCGATCGCTGATTTTGCTCTGAGCACCGACGTCTACCACGAGGTCGGCCGGCGGGTGGCCAGCCTCGGCTTGCCGACACTGATTCTGCAAGAGGGCGGGTACTTCGTCCCCAAGCTCGGCGAGAACGCCCGCACCTGGTTGCGCGGCCTGCTGGGTAGACCGCTTGACTTGCGCGCGACGCCTAGTTGAAGCCAGCGTCCGGGACAGTGGAGGCAGCCACCAGCTCGGATAAGCCGCCCCAGCGGATCAAGCTCCATTTCCCGCCGTGTCCGAGGCCACGAGAGCGGACTCTCCTGCTCCTGCGGGCGACCGCGGTACCCGGGAGGAGCGCCAGAGCCTCACGCCGAGCGTCACGATCACCAGGTAGGAGAGCAACAGCCCGAGCACCAGGAACACGAACGCGATGTCCAGCTGGAGTCCGGTGCCGAGGGCAAGGGCGGTGACGGCGGTGGCGGCGCTTCCCGCGGACATCCAGGGGAGCCAGCGGGGAACGTCCCCTCCAGCCCACCGGCAGCCGGGGTCTGAGTGACCACACAGGCATTAAACTCGACGCACTGCTTGAAGTGGGATCCTCTCTGGCGATTCTGGGTGGGCCTGATCCGTTTTAAGGGACAGCCATCACACCGCGCCCGGGACTTCGGGTGCCCGTCGAGCGTGGAGCGGCCATGACCGATCCTGGCACCTGACGAAAGCCAGCATCGAAAGCCGCGTAACCTGCCGGACCTGCCAGGACGCAGGCAGCGGTCCCACGGGCACGCGCACCGGCTCCCGAGGCAGACAGAATGAGTGGGACCAGGCGACTGTGGGGGATCAGTGCGGCCAGCATTCTTGACTGCTCAAAGGCGTTGTCGGGCTCCCGGCGGGAGCACATGATCAGCGTTGGCACGGTGAGCTTGGGCGCGAGGTCCGTGACGTCGATGTTGGCGAATTCGCCGACGAACCGCCACGCGTTCTCCGGTGATGTCGAACGCCGCTGAAGCTCGTCGAAACTGCGCCACTGCTCCTGGGTGGCGTCGGGCAAGAAGCGGGATATGAAGATCTGCCGGTACGTCGGATCCGGGCGGCCCCAGCCCAGGCGGACGACGTCGATGCGGGCCTCGGCGAGGTCGAGTTCGCCGGGGGTGCGGGCGCGCTTGCGCCGGCCTTGGGCGTATGAGCCGAGCAGCACCCGCACGTCACGGCGCGGCGTTCACCAGTCTCTCACCTGGGACGGCCGCGCCTTAGTCTCCAGGTGTTCTCCAGCTTTCCTCCAAGGCTGAGCGTTACCCGAGCGCGCACAGTGGTGCACGCGTCCACGGTCACGCGCTAGGCGGGCCCAGTGCACAAAGGAGAAGCCGTGATCAGTCTTCGGGCCGGCCGCCGCGATATTGCTGCGGGTGCCCGGGCGATGGTGCCGTGGCTGGCCGGGGAAGCCTCGTTCGGGCTGGTGATCGGCGTCAGTGCCGCACGGGCAGATGTCCCCACGCCGGCCGGATGGCTGACCGGCCCGCTGATCAATGCCGGCAGGTCACAGGTGACCACGATCGGGATGCTGGGCGCCGGAGCCGCCCCCATCGTGGTGGTAGCCGCGGCATTGATCATCAACATCATGGCCGGGTACTGGAACCGGCCCGAGGAGACAGCCGCGGGGGCCTGATCTGAGTTCGCAGGCGTGGTTCGGGGCAGGGCTGGGGAGCGGCAAGCAAGCTGCCGGAAGGCCGCACCGCATACGGCACCCATGAGAGCGCCACTGGTGTCAAAAGGCACCCGTGGGGGCTGGTGGCGCTGTGCGTGTGTCAGAGCAGGCCGGTGGTGGCGCGGGTGAGCAGGTAGAGGTTGAGGCCTGTGATGATGACCGTGGTCAGGAGCATCAGAATGCTGGTCAGTCGGCGGTTGGCCATGTCGGTCATCGTGCCGCGGTCCCGGGTGATGAGCAGCAGCGGGATGAGGGCGAACGGGATGCCGAAGGACAGGACAATCTGGGAGTAGACCAGGGCCTGGCTGGTGTTGACGGCGAGCGCGAGGATGATCAGCGAGGGGAGCATCGTCAGCGCGCGGCGGGCCAGCAGCGGGATGCGCCAGTTCATGAAGCCGGCCATGACCACCTGGCCGGCGTAGGTGCCGACGCTGGAAGACGACAGGCCCGAGGCCATCAGGGCTATTCCGAAGGCCAGCGCGGCGCCGCCGCCGACCAGGGTGCCGAGGTGGGCGTGGATGGGACCGAGGTCGCTGATGCCGGTCAGTCCTGGCTTGTGAAACAGCGCCGCGGCGACGCACAGCATGGAGAGGTTGACCAGTCCGGCGATGCCGAGGCCGGTGATGCAGTCCCACTTGTTGTAGGCCAGGAGGGTCTGGCGTTCCTGGCGGCCGGCGGCCTGGATCCGGCTCTTCTGCAGTGCTGAGTGCAGGTAGACCACATGCGGCATGACGGTCGCCCCGATGATCCCGACGGTCAGGCTCAGGGAGTCTGCGCCGCTCAGGTGCGGCACGAGACCGTCAGCGATCTGCCCGTAGTCCTGGCCGCCGACGGCGAAGAACACGTAGACGAAACCCATTCCGACCAGTGCCAGGAGCGCGATGATCGCCAACTCGAAGCGGCGGTAGCCACGCTGCTCGAGAGCAAGGATCACGAAGGCAACCACCGCGGTGATCAGCCCCGCCGGGAACAAGGGGATACCGAAGATGAGGTTCAGGCCGACAGCGGCGCCGACGAACTCCGCGAGGTCAGTCGCCATCGCGACGACCTCGGCCTGCAGCCACAACATCACATTCACCCGGCGGCCGTATCTCTCCCGGCACAGCTCCGGCAGGCTGCGGCCGGTCGACAGCCCAGCCTTGGAGGTGAGGTACTGGACCAGGATGGCCATCAGGTTGGCCATCACGATGACCCACACCAGCTCGTAACCGTACTCGGCGCCGGCGGCGAAGTTCGTCGCGAAGTTACCCGGATCGACGTAAGCGACCGAGGCAACGAACGCCGGGCCCAGCAGGCTCAGCACGGCCCGGATCCGGCCCCGGGCCCGCACATCCTGCAGTGTGATACGACCGCGGGTCCCGGCTTCGGCAGCGGTGGTCACGGCAGGACCACGCCATGCACGAGATAGGCCAGCTGAGTTCCCAGCGCACGGCGCCTGCCGCCGATCTCGACCCACAGCGGGCCACCGAACGGCTCCCGATCCAGCACCCGCAGCATTACCCCGGGCCCGATCCCCAGCCCGGCGAGATACCGCAGTGCGGCACTTTCCTCGTCGCTGACGCGGTCCACCCGGAAGCGCGCACCCTCCGGGGCATCCGCGAGCGCCGGAGACCAGTCCTCGACATGATCACCCGACGGCGGCGGGATCGGGTCACCGTGCGGATCACGCCGCGGATGCCCCAGCACCGAGTCGATACGGTCGATCAGCAGCTCGCTGGCCGCGTGCTGCAGTGCCTCCGCCTCCGCGTGTACCTCATCCCAGCGCATACCCGCGGCCCGCACCAGGAACGTCTCGATCAGCCGGTGCCGCCGGATCACGTTCGTGGCGTGGCGCTCGCCATGCTCGCTCAGCGCGATACCGGCGCTGCCGGCAGCGGCCAGCAAGCCCGCGGCCTCGAACCGGCGCAGCATCGCCGACACCGAAGGAGGGGCAACCCCCAGCAGGGCAGCCACATCAGACGTCGACACGGGCGGCGCCCTGAAGGTCAGCAGGTAGATGGCCCGGAGATACCTCTCCATCGCCTCCGAGCGCTCCAGGTCACAGCAGGAAAACCTGCGCCCGACCGGTGCCGAGTTCATATCAGTCAGCTAACCCTGCCCAGCAGCCAATTCTAATCTCATAATTAGACGCATCTAATCCCGCATACGCCGCCCTAACCCCGCCCAGTCCGCGCGTCATAAGCCCCGGCGCCAGGGCAGGCAGTGCCCGCGGTCAGATCGCAGCTCACGCCCCCCGATGCGCGGTCGCTGTGGCTGGATCAACAGCAGCCTTTGCCGTGCCAGGCGTCGCGGCCCTCCCTGATAGCGGCCGAGGCGACCGTGAGACCGGCGCATGAGTCCAGCCACCACCAGCCCAGTACGGCGTTGACAGCCAGGCTGATCAAGACCGCGGCCGCCAGCGCGGCATAGAGGAGGCTCTGCGTGCCTTCCCCGGCGGTCGCGGTGGAGCCGAGCGCGCGCCGAGGCGGTGTTTCGCGTGACCGAGCAGCGGCATCACGACCCCGCTCAGGGCGGCAAGGACAATACCTAGGCCGCTGGGATCTGGCCGGTGGCCAGTGAGCCGGCCATGCACCGACTCGGCGGCGACGTAAGGTGCTAGCAGCCAGAACGATACCGCGATCCCACGCTGCGCCCGCTGCTCGGCGGCCTCTGAGTGGGCGCGGTCGCCGGTGAACTGCCAGATCACGCCGATTTCATCCGGTGCTCTGTCGAGGAAGGGCCACTGACGGTATTCGGCACGACCGCCGAGGCGGATCGCGCCGGCCCCCTGATCGGGAGAGTCATCGGTCACGTTCGGTACGTACAAGATCGGACGTGGATCGCGCCGCGTTAGGAGGGGCGATGGCCCGGTTGCGGGGAGGTCGTCTCCGATGGGCGATCGCCGGGGTCCTGGTGGTTGCGTTGGTTACCACGGTAATCGTGGCCTGGCCCCTCGTTCAGCGCTACACCGGTGCAGCGCCCCCAACCCAGTACTACCAAAAGGTCCAGCTAGACCCCGCCCTTGCCCAGGACTACCCGCGAGTTCTCGGGGTCGCGCACAATGCCGGCAACAACCTGGGAACGCTGACAACGGCGCTGCACTACGGAGCCGATGTTATCGAGATCGACGTGATCTCCGCGCGCGGCCAGCTCGTGGCAGGCCGCGACCAGTGGTGGCCGTGGCTGGCCCAACAGCTGTTCCGAGGGCCGACGCTGGTAGAAGGCTGGGACCACGCGGCTGCCGCCGGCATCGTCAAGTTCGACCTGAAGCAGACGGACCGCAGATTCCTGGATGACCTGATCGCCTTCCTGGCTCCGCGCGCCAAGTCCCGGCGCGTGATGATCTCCAGCCGCGACCAGGACGCCCTGCTCTACCTGCACACCCGCCTGGCCGATGTCGCGCTGTTGTTCAGCGTGGCCGGACCCGATGCGGTCTACCAGCTAAGGTCGGACCCCGCGCTCCAGAAGGCCATCAGCGGTGTGTCGGTCTTCCAGGGCCTGGTGGACGCGAGCCTGGTCACCTGGGTGCACGAGCAGAAGCAGCTGATCCTGGCGTGGACGGTCAATGACAGCCAACGTCTCAACCAGCTGGTCCGGCTGGGCGTCGACGGCATCACCACGGCGAACCTGGCCATCCTCCGGGCACTCGGGTGATCGGCGACGCAGGGTGCTACGCGCAAGGTTGTGTGTGCCGAGCGTCCGTTCCCTGCCGACCGTAGTGAATCCTGATGAACTGTCCGCAGGAAAGTGACGGCAGCACCGCTGCTGCGGCGGCTGATGCCGCTCGGCCACTAGACCCCGGATCCCTGGCCGGCCAAGGTGGTGGTGCCAGGGCGGCCTGCCGGGCGAGGTGGATTACTACTGGCGCAAGCTCTCCGAGGGTGGGCGGGAAATGGTCTGTGGCTGGCTGAAGGACAAGTACGGGCTGTCCTGGCAAGTCATCCCCATTGTGCTCATCGACATGATCAGCGATCCGGACCCGGAGAAAGCGAAGCGGGCCACCGAGGCGATGCTCGCGATGACCAAGTTCGACATCGCCGCGCTCAGAAGGCGTACGAGGGGCAGTAAGAGGCGTCATGAACGCTTGCATGCAGCCGGACCTCGAGAAAGGGAAGTCACGCGTCCGCCTAGAAGGAGCCAGGCATGTCCGCTCTCACCCAGCAAAGGCGTCAGTGGGATATAGGGCTCCAGGAGATAAGCGGGCGAGATCACCAGGATCTTGTCGTCGTCCTGGCTGGCGTTCCCGCGGCCATCCCGGTTGCTTGTCGTGCACCACAGCGAGCCATCAGGTGCGCGCACGACCGCCCGCAACCGGCCGTGGTCACCCACGAAATGCGCCACCGGCACGCCCACTGGCCCTGGCCAGTGGGCATCATCAGCTCGTGCTCCATCCCCGGCATGAGGGGCGTAGTCGCAGTACAGGCCGGTGCTGTGCCGCTGCCGAGCGGGTAGATTACGAGGATCCCTGGCAGAGTCCGCAGGTCCTGTTTTGCTCGCCGTCAGCCCAGTTACAACTGGGTGACGCCGCGCACCGGCATGAGAACCATCGGATCTCCATACCGATTCCACTGCCCCTCTACGAGGTGCTGGAAGGAAAGCATGTGCCGCTGTTGTGGTACAGGCGCCGGTCCTGGACCTCGCCAGCATGTCGCCTCCGAAAGGAGCGCACCTTGGAATGCCCATTACCAGGGTGGCAGGTCGCCTTCATTGGAGCGCTCAGGTTGCTGGGCTACCGGCATGCCCGTGATCGGGCACTGACCCCAGGGCCTTCGAGGAGGAGAGGAGCATGGAGGAGACCGGATCGCCTTCGACCGCCAGGACGCCGATACCTTCGAGATGCGGGCCGAGCGCTGCTTCTTCCGGGACTTCTTCGCCGCCACGGCAACACGCTGCTCACCACCGTGGTGTGCACCTGGGACGCCAACTGGATGCGGGCGTGGACCTCGCAGTCAGCGGGCTGCGCGCCGAGCGCACCTCGCTGATGTCGCTGGGGGACGACGCCTGCCGGTTCCGGGTGGTGCGTACCGACGATCCTCTGGCCCCCCATACCGATGAGCTGCACCAGCGGTTCAGCGGCGAGCAAGCAACCGGCTGATAACCGGTCCGGTCGGGAACCGAGCATAGGACGAGACGGACATGTTTACTACCAAGAGGCCGGGCTCCGCAGCCGCGCTTGCCGCCCTAGGTGTGCTGGCGGCGGCCTGCGGTGGCGGAGGCGAAGCAGGCGGTGGCGAAGCCGGGGGCGGCGGCGCACCCAAACTTATCGGTGACGGCACTCTGAAGGTGGGATACGTGCTGCCGGAAACCGGTCAGCTCGCGTTTCTTGGCCCGCCGCAGATCCAGGGCCTGAAGTTCGCTATCAAGCAGATCAACGCCGACGGTGGTGTGCTTGGCAAGCGGCTCCCGGACCCGGTGGCCGGTGACGAGGCAGGTGACCAGGCCGTGGCGCAGCAGTCGGCTGACCGGGTGCTGGCGGGTGGCGTGCAGGCGGTCGTCGGCGCGGCCGCATCCGGTATGACCGTGTCGATCATCGACAAGATCACCGGCGCGAAGGTCGTGGAGTGCTCTGCCTCGAACACGGCCCCGACATTCACGAATTACCAGGACAGGGGTTACTACTTCCGCACGGCGCCGAGCGACGCACTGCAGGGTCCCGTGCTGGCCGATACCGTCGTCTCGGACGGGTATTCCAAGGTCGCGGTCGTGGCCCGGGCGGACGACTACGGCAAGGGCCTCGCGGACGCGACAGCCAAGTCGCTGCGGGAGGCTGGCGCCACCGTCGCGCTCAGCAACGTTTATGACCCGAATTCCACCAACTTCGGCGCCGTAGTCCAGAAGGTCGCCAATGCGAGGCCGGACGCCGTGGTGGTCATCTCGTTCGAGGAGGGCAAGCAGATTCTCAAGGGCCTGATCGAGGCGGGGTACGGCCCGGCCAAGGTCGGTGTGTACGGGGCAGATGGACTGCGCAGCGAGGAACTTCCGAAGCTCGTTGACCCGAAGAACCCGTCGGTGCTGGCCGGGATGAAGGGCACTGCGCCGGCGTCCGCGGAGAACGCACAGTTCACTGCGGCTCTCAAGCAGTTCGACCCGGGCCTGAAGGAGCTGCAGTACGCACCTCAGGCGTACGACTGCATGACCGTCATCGCGCTGGCGGCGGAGCAGGCGAAGACCAACAACCCGGCGGTCTTCAAGAACGCCATGGTCGGAATCACCAGGGATGGCACCAAGTGCTCGACGTTCGCGGCGTGCAAGGAGCTCATCGCCGCCGGGACAAACATCGACTACCAGGGCGTCAGCGGTCCGCTGAACTTCATCGCCGCTGGCGAGCCAGGTGAGGCGACGATCGAGATCTACAGCTATGACAAGTCCGGCAAGCTGCAGTCGGTGAAGACGGTCCAGTCGAAGCCGGTCTCGTGATGCTGTTCACGCTGGCCGCAGCGAGCTGATCCGGGGAAGGAAGGGCAGCCCGTCATTCCACCCTGGCCAGCGTGCCCAGGTAGCACTCGATCACCTTCGGGTCGTCGAGGAGTTCCCGGCCGGTCCCGGTGTAGGCATTCCGGCCTTGGTCCAGGACATAGCCACGGTCGGCGATCTGCAGGCATCGCCGGGCATTCTGCTCGACCATGACGATCGACACGCCAGCCTCGTTGACCTGGCGGATCCGGTCGAAAACCTCATCCTGGATGCGGGGCGAGAGCCCGGCCGACGGCTCGTCGAGCAGAAGCACCGAGGGGTCCATCATCAGCGCCCGGCCCATCGCCAGCATCTGCCGCTCGCCACCGGACAGCGACCCCGCTTTCTGTCTGCGCCGCTTCGCGAGCAGGGGAAAGAGCCCGGCCACGTCGGCGAAGCGCTCGGCGTAGCGCCGCGGCCGCAGGTACGTGCCCATCTCAAGGTTCTCCTCGACGGTGAGCGCGCCGAACACGTTCCGGGCCTGCGGCACGTACCCCACGCCCAGTGACACCAGCGCGTGGGCGGACAGGTTCGTGATCGTGTCGCCATGCAGATACACCGTTCCGCTGCGCACCTGCAGCAGCCCGAACATGGCCTTGAGCAGCGTGGACTTGCCTGCCCCGTTCGGGCCTATGACGCCGACCAGTTCACCGCTGGCCAGCGTCAGCGTGCACCGGTTGAGTATGTTTACCTCGGGCAGGTAGCCGGCCACGATGTCCTGCGCCGCCAGCAGCGGGCCGCCATCGGACGGGGAGGAGACGTTCATCTCAGCTCTTCGTCTCCCGCGCGGCGGCCATGATGGGCGCCGAGATAGGCGTCGATGACCGCGTGGTTCGACCTGATGCTGGTGGCCGGGCCTTCGGCGATGACGCGTCCCTCGGCCATGCACACCACCCAGTCGCTGATCCCCATCACGACGTCCATGTCGTGTTCCACGAACAAGATCGTCATGCCCTCGTCGCGCAGTTGCTGGATGTGCCGCAGCAGCGACTGAGTCAGCGCCGGGTTGACCCCCGCCGTCGGCTCGTCAAGCATGATCATGGCTGGCCGGACCATGAGTGCCCGGGCCAGTTCCAGCAGCTTGCGCTGGCCGCCGGAGAGCGTCCCGGCGAATTCGTCGCGCATCCTATCCAGCTGGAACCTGGCCAGCATTTCGTCCGCCAGCCGCTCGATGCTCTCCTCGCGCGCGCGCCACAGCGGGTGGACTAGCGCGGTGAAGAACCGCTCGCCCGTTTGCTGCCTGCTCGCAAGCTTGAGGTTCTCCAGGACGGTGAGCAGGGTCAGCGATTTGGTCAGCTGGAAGGTGCGCACCATCCCGGCCCGTGCGACGCGGTAGGCGGGCAGCCCAGCCAGTGACCGGCCCTCGAACGACCAGCTGCCAGCATCGGCCCGGTCGAACCCGGTGAGCAGGTTGAATAGCGTGGTCTTGCCGGCCCCGTTGGGGCCGATGAGCGCGGTAATCGCACCGCGCTGGACCTCCAGCCTGCTGACCTGAACCGCGCGCAGCCCGCCGAAGGTCTTGGTGACATCATCGGCAACGAAGATGGGGTCGGGCTTACTGACCCCAGGTTCGGGCGGCACGGCCGCGAGCCGGGCGGCCCGGGGCACCGTCTCAGCGGTCACCGAGCATCATCTCCCTCCGGTCTCCCAGTATCCCCTGCGGCCGGTAGATCACCAGGAGCATGAGCCCGACACCTACCAGCGCGAACCGGACCGCACCCACCTCGGTGGGGTTGATGAGGCTCGCTGGGATGAGCCCGGTGCCGATGGCCTGGCGCAGGAAACTGTCGGTGAACACCAGGATGAACCAGAAGATGACCGACCCGACGACAGGGCCCAAGATCCGCCCGGCACCGCCCAGTATCAGCAGCGTGTACAGATAGAACGTCACCACCGGGTTGTACGCGTCCGGCTGGACCGCCTGGGTGTAGACGGCGAGCAGCATGCCTCCGGTGGCCCCCAGCACGCCGCCGAACACCAGGCTCTGCAGCCGGTAACCGAAGACGTTCTTGCCGAGGCTGCGGGCGGCATCCTCGTCCTCCCGGACGGACCGGATCACCCTGCCCCACGGGCTCTGGATGATCAGGAACATGAGCACGCAGGCGAGCGCCACCAGCGACCACGAGATGACCATGATCCACAACGATCGGTCGCTGACGCTCAGCTGGCCGAACCCGTATTGGCCCGCCGGTATGGGATTCATCGCATACAGCGGGTCGGCGAACCGCGTCAGGCCGTACACGCCGCCGGTGACCGGCGAGGCGAAGGTCGAGCGGTAGACGTAGCGGAGTATCTCGCCCGCCGCGATGGTCGTGATCGCCAGATAGTCGGCCCGCAGCCGCAGCGTGGGTATGCCCAGGAGCAGGGCGAGCACGATGGCCAGCGCTATGCCGATCACGATGCCTGCCCACAGCGGCGCACTGAAGGTGGCCACTGCGACGGCCACGCCGTAGGCGCCAACCAGCATGAAGCCCACTTGGCCGAAGTTCAGCAGTCCCGTGTAGCCGAAGTGCATGTTAAGCCCGATGGCCGCAAGGGCGTAGATAGCCGCCTCCGGCCCGATGGCGGCCCGGGACGCATCGCCGAGGATGGTGAGGAAGTCCATCTCAGCAATGCCCTTCGCCTGCCGGGGAGAGAATCACGATCAGCCCACCCGTTCCCTCTGGCCGAAGATGCCTTGCGGGCGAACCAGCAGCACGAAGATCAGCACGACTAGGGCCCAGGCGTTCTGCAGCTCGACGGGGAACCAGATGGTCGACACCTGGGCCACGATGCCGACCACGAGGCTGCCGGCGATCACCCCGTAGGCCGTGCCCAGCCCGCCGAGGATGACCGCGGCGAACATGAGCAACAGCAATTTGAAGCCCATGTCCCAGGACACGAGCTGGGCGAGCCCGAAGAAGACGCCGCCCAGGGCAGCGAGCCCGCCTGCCAGCAGCCACACGTTGAGGATGACCCGGGAGACATCGATGCCCGATGACTCGGCCAGGTCACGGTTGTCCGAGACCGCCCTGATCGCCTTGCCCGCGCGGGTCCGCCGGAGCATCAGCCCGACGCCTGCCAGCACGAGCAACGACAGCAGGGTGATGACCAGGTCACGGGGCGCGATGAAGACCGGGCCCCATCGCCACCCCTGCTGGATCGTGTAATCGGCGTATGGCTGTGGCCGGGTGCCGAAGAGCACCAGGATGATGTGCCTGATCAGCAGGGACAGGCCGATCGAAATGATAAAAAGCTGGATGCGGCCGATGCCTCGCCGCCGCAGCGGCTGCCACAGACCGAGCTCGAGCACCCCGCCGAAGATTGCGCCGAAGGCCACCGTCACCAGCGCCGCCGGGATGAGCTGCAGCTGAGGTCCGATCACGGACGCATTCAGCACGAAGGCGACGGTGGCGCCGAGCGTGACCAGCTCACCATGGGCAAAGTTGATGAGCCCGGTGGTGGCGAAGATCAGCGAGAGCCCGACGGCGGTGATCGCGATGATCGACCCGAACTTGATGCCCTCGACGAGCAACTGGGCGAACTGGCCTAGCCAGTGGACAACAGCATTCTGGGGAGGACTCCCGCCTCCCCCGCCTGCTCCGCCGGGTCCGGTACCGGGCGCAGGCGTGCCCGTGGTGAGCTGAAAGATCACCGCCCGCGACTCGCCGGCCGGGACAGGGACGTTCTTAAGCGTCTGACCGCCCTCCCGCGCGAGGCTCAGGCCAGCCGGCAGGGTGGCCACGTCGAGGGTGATGGTGTAACGGCCCGCGCCAGGCAGGGAGATTCCCCACGTCCCGTCCCTGGCGGTGGTGGCCTTCCCAATCTCGGCGCCGTTCCGGGTGGCGGTGATGGTAACCCCGGCCACAGGCGTGCCATCCGGTGCGCGCAGAGTTCCGTGAACCGACTGGCTCTGGGCATAGGCGCCTGCCGGGGCCAGCAGCACCCACAGCACCAGCGCCAATGCCAGTATCGTGACCCGCCCGCTCACACCGCGCGCCTTCCTTCCGCCTTCTCAAAAGGCTTCATGATCGTGCGGAACTCGCCAACAGATTTGCCACCGGCTGCGCAGGGTCAGGCAGCTACTAGAAGTCTCCTCCGCCGAAGTCCCCGCCGCCGAAGTCTCCTCCGCCGAAGTCTCCTCCGCCGGAGTCCCCCTCACCGGAGGAGTAATTGTCGGCAAAGATGGGGTAGGGCGCGAGCGCCTGTCCGAGCAGGAACCCGGTGAACAGGCCGGGGCCAAAGCCGTAGCCGCCCCAGTACGCCGGGGCGAAGCCGGCGTTGACGTAGCTGACCGGGGTGCCGCGGACCTCGACCGTGCGCATGTCGGGCTCGATACCCTGCTCGACCTGGTGGGCGCAGGCGGAGCAGGCGGGGACGGAGCGGCCGGGCCCACCGTCCGCGGGTGTCCAGTAGACATCGCTGACCGACATGCCGTGCCGTGGATCGAAAAAACACGATGGGCGCCGGTCGGGCCGAGGCTGGCCGCCCGCAACAGCGTCGGCGCACGCCAGGTGATACTGCCCCTCGGCGATAGCCCGGCTGACCGCTTCCATGTCGGTGGCCCGGGTGGCGGCATCGAGGGCGGCGGTTCCCCGCTCATAGGCGCTCACTGCCGCGGCCTGTTCCTCCGCCGCCTCCGGGCTGGTTTGGATGGACAGGTCAGCGTGATGGTCGGTGATCCCGGCGCTGAGCGCGATCAAGTCGTCCTGGGCGGCCGACTTTGCCTCCTTGAGCTCACGCTGCCGCCGCCGGCGGATAGGGCGGGCGATCAGGAAGAACCCCAGCACGCCCAGCACAACGATGACGCCGGCGGCGATCAGGACATTACGCAGCACATGTGACGGCGCACCGGCCGCAGCGGCGCCGGAGCCTGAGCTGGCGTCGTGCTGCACATCCTTCACGAAATCCATCAGCGCCGCGGAGACATTCTGGTCCGCCTGATGTTGCTTTACTACTCGTGTCGCGATATTGGCTGCGTCGCCGGAAGGGAGTATTCCTTTGCTGTAGGCGCCGAAGTGCATGCGTCGGCTGTCCAGGAAGCCGACGGTGAACTGCGCGTGTCCGATCAACGCGCCGATGATCTGGTTCATCGCGCTGTTGTAGCCCAATGAACCAGATGGAGCGACGGCCAGGTAGATGCCATCACCGCCGATCCGCTGCTCCAGCTGGGCCTGCTGGCCCGCGGAGACCAGATGGCGGCTGTCGCCGGTGACGCAGACGTGCTGCTGGGCGAGGCAATCGGTCAGCGTGCTGGCGTCGGCCTGGGAAGGAGACAGCCAGAACGCGGCGAACGCACCCACCCCCAGAGCCAGCAACGTTTTCATGCCGTGGATCTCCTGCCGTGTTAAGGCCCGAGCGACACAGCGTGCAGACATATCCGGGACGCTGATGAAGGCCGCCGCAGGCCGGCGTCTCGTCCTAGATCACCCGACGGCGGCGGCGCCAACGGCGACCTAGCGCCGCCGATCACCGCGGCCATTACCGTGGCGATCCATGCCCGCCGTCCTCGTTCTGCCAAATCCCATCTCCTGGGCTTCTTGGTCGCTGGCCTGGATGCACCAGCCCTCGCCTGGGTGCTGGCTGGCCGGGACCAGGCAAGTCGGCGGCTGTGCAGTCGCCGTGCCGGTGAGGTGATGGCCGTGTGGAGGCTGTGGCTTTGCCGCTGTGAGGGACCGTCGCGCGTGACCGCTTCACCGCCAACTTGCGGCCTCAACGGTCATCTCGCCGCTGGGCTGGCATATTCCGGCGTCTCCTCGTGTGACCGCCGGACTCGCAGGCGGGCTGGGGCTCGCAGTAGCGATCGGGCGGCTGGTGGGCCTGGGTAGCACGAGCGTCGTCCTCTGGCTGCCGTTTCTGGAGCTAGGCAAGCCGGCGGCTGTGCAGGCGCGGTGCCGCCATGGTGGTGACGATGTTCAGGAGCACGGAACCGGCGGAGGCAGGCGGCGCGGGCGGGACGCGGCAGTCGGTGCTCGGCAGGGTGAGCGTCATCTGGGTGCCGTGTCTTGGTTAGCGTGGCGGAGGATGCGAGATTCGAACCGGCGAGGGGTTGCCCCAACACACTTCCAAACGTGCACACCAGCGTTCGTGCCAGGCCGGGACAGTCCGTGAGCTGCGGCTGACCCTTGCAGCGTGTCCGTCGGCTTAGGTCGTTTCGGTGAGCACCCGGTCCAGGACGCGGCCGAACTGCTCCGGGAGGGTGACGAATCCGCCGTGGTCACCGGGGAAGTCGACCATGGTCGTGCCGAGCTGGCCGGCGAGTGCCACGGCCGTCCGGTTGGCCAGCTGCCCTTTCGACGTTGCCCCGGCGGCGATCACGATGCGGGCCGGCGCCGCCCGCAGCGCCTCGATGCCGGGCCGGTAGCGGGTTCATATACGGGCAGGGTCCGGGGCACGCGGGTCAGGCTGCTGGTGCGTACGCCTGCAGACAGGTGCGCATGAGGGCGAACTGCAACTGCGACGAGCCGAACAAGGTCGCTCGGCGGCCCGTAGGACATCAACGTGTCCTACGGCCAGCTCGCCGTCGCCGGGCCGGTGCCCGAGACCTACCTCGTCGGACCGCGCGACACCAACGACACCGCCGCCTGGCGCACCGAGATCGGCTTGAGTGGCCTTAGCCTGGTACGGGATGAGATGGAGGCACACGGCTCCCGGGCCTTCACGAGCTGGCAGCCCCGGTAAGGCCGCGGAGGCCTCGCCGGGCGCAGCGTCGGGCCCGCGTGCCCGCGGCCAGCAGGCTCCAGGTGGCGGCCTGCTCCGCACCGCGGTATTGGCCGCCGCAGTGACCGTCGTGCTGGTGGCTGCCGTGGCGGGATCGGCGTACCTGATCTTGCGCCCTGGCCGCTCTCCGGCATCAGGCCAGGCCCTGCGGCCATCTGGCATCCCGTCCGGCATCTCGGCGCACCTGGCCAACCTCATGTCGCTCTCCCCGGTTCCGGCGAAGCAGGCGCCCGGCTTCACCCTCACCGACCAGCAGGGGCGGACGCTTCCGCTTGCCGCCTTCCGCGGCAAGGTCGTCGTGCTGCAGTTCGTGGACCCGCACTGCACCGACATCTGCCCGATCGTGTCGGCTGAGTACCTTCGCGCCTACCGCGACCTTGGGCCGATAGCGGGCAAGGTCGTGTTCGCCGCCGTCAACGTCAACCAGTACCACGCGAAGGTCCAGGACATGGCCGCGTACTCGCGGGAGCGGCAGCTGACAGCGATCCCGAACTGGCACTTCTTCACCGGGCCGGCCCGCGCGCTGCGGGCGGTATGGCGTGACTACCGCATCGCCGTCGAGGCACCCAACGCCGACGCCGACATCGTGCACACCTCGGCGGTGTATTTCCTCGACCCCCAGGGCCGGGAAAGATATCTTGCTGCCCCGATGGTCAACCACGCCAAGTCCGGGAAGGCCTACCTTCCCCCAGCGCAGATAGCGGCCTGGGGGCACGGCATCGCGCTTCTCGCCCGCCACCTGGCGAGCTGACCGGACCGCAACCGGCCAGATCTAGCTGGGCCACAGCCCTGAGTCGGCCCGGACGGTGCTGCTGTGAGCTAACCTGCACCTGGCGCAACTGCTGATCAGCAGGCATGGGCCGGCTATGCCTGCCTTGGTGGCCGATGCCAAGTGACCACGCAAGTTACCATCGGCCTGTGGCCATGACTCATGAGCCAGCAGGCAGATCCGGTCCTGGAACGGCGGTTCCAGGACCGGCGACCCGCCCTGTAGACGGCACGCCCGCCACGGCAGCCAGCCCGGATGAGCGATGGCTGCGAGCCGCCCGCTACGCACGCTGGCTAGCCTGGACGTCACTGGCCTGGATGGCCGCCGAAGGCATCCTTGGCCTGCTCGCTGGTTTGGCGGCGGGCTCGATCGCTCTGGTGGGCTGGGCACTGGGCAGCGCCATCGAGGCACTAGCCAGCGTGATCGTCGTCTGGCGCTTCACCGGATCGCGGACGCTGTCACAAACCGCCGAGCAGCGAGCGCAGCAGGCGGTAGCTGTCAGCTTCTGGCTGCTGGCCCCCTACATTGCGCTCGAAGCCATCCGCGACTTGACCGGCCACCATGCCGCGAGCGCCTCAGCCCTGGGGATCGCGCTCACCGCATCGAGCGTGGTCGTCATGCCGGTGCTCGGCATTGCCAAACGCCGCCTCGGCGGGCGGCTCCAGTCCGGCGCCACGGCCGGTGAGGGTACCCAGAACCTGATGTGCGCCGCACAAGCCGCCGGGGTTCTGCTCGCCCTGGCTGTCGTCGCTATCTGGCCGGGCGGCTGGCCGATCGACCCCATCATCGCCCTCGGCATCGCCGCCTGGTCGATCTGGGAGGGAAACCGATCCTGGCGCGGCGCAGACTGCTGCTAGCACCTGCGCTAGTGGTGTGGGTGAACCGATACAGATCATCCTGATGGCCTCGTCGGGTCCGGCCCCGATCGACCGCGCATGATGTCAGCTACGTGCCGACGGGCGGACACGCCGGGTGGCACTGGCCCTTATCGCGGCCCTCCGTAAGCCGGGCGACTTCCAGGTCCAGGCTCCGCTGCAGCCGAATCCGGCGAACCGGGCCAGCGGCTCCAGGGTGAAGCCCTGCACGATGAGCGAGATCGCGATCGCCGCGGCGGCCAGCGGCGGAATCCGCAAATAGCTGTGCGGTGCCCCAGGCCGTGAATGCGAGGACAGCCACGAGCCGCATGAATCCGTGCCGTCGCTTAGGCGGATGCGCGACGCTTACCGTCGCGATAGCACCGGCGACCAGCAGCAGCGGCGCGGCCGACGCGCCGGCGTGGTGGTCCAGCGGACGCTCCGCCGATCCCGTCAGCGGTGAGGAGCAGGATGCTTCCGGCAATGGAGATCAGGCCAAGCCCGATGGCCACCGAGAGCCGGACGCACGGCGCGGCTGCCCGCTGAGGCTGATCCACGACGTTTAAGGTATCGGGGCGGGATCGCAGGCCGGGCTCACTGGGCCGCCGGAGCGGGGAGGTTCGGGCAACACGAGCAGTGTGCCGTCCAGCGCGGGTGAGGTGCCGGCTGATGGGCGGAGTCACGGGCGAGGTGAGCAGCCGTCGGCGGGCAGCGGGAAGGTGGCCATGCCGTGTCGGCGGAGTCGCCGGTCAGGGAGGCTGGGGGCCGGCACGGCGCTGGCGGACGGGCGGTGGTGGTGGCACCACCTTCCCGGCCAGGGCGCGCCCGGTGGGGATCACGACCAGTCTCCCGTCACGGGTGCGGACCGCGAAAGAATGGCCGTCATGCTCTTCGAGAATGCCCAGCACGTCGGCGATCTGCTCGCCGCCATCTGGGCCGAACCGGCGCCAGCGGATCACGACCCGCTTGCCAACGTCGGCCGCGGTGAGCCGGACCTCGAGCCGGTAGCGCATGCCGGTCACCTGCTCCGGGGCGCGGCGCAGGTCTTGTCCTTGACGTCGATGCACGGCGCGGTGATCACATATGTCACGGGCGGCCCACCTCCCTCGGTGACCTGCCTTCTGCGCCCGGCCGGCCGCGTGGGCGGGTCTAGTCTGCTCGTCATGATCGCGATCTCTCTCGGCTTCGCCGGGCTGTGGGTGTATGGGGCCTTGCGTGGCCGACTGCTTGGGGCGGGGGTGGCCATGGAAGAACTCCGCCGCTCCGTGCCCGGATTCACGCTCGGCGGCGCTGTCTATATGGCAGGAACCCTGGCGCAGTTTTCCTTTCTTCCGCGGCAGCCATGATCATGTTCGGGCTGCTCGCCGTCTACTACCTGTTCGAGCACCTACCCAGCCCGGGCGTAGGAGCAGATTCGTAGCTGCCCGGTCGGGGTCGCCAGTTCGGCATGGCTGGAGGGATCCGGACAGTCTTTTGTCCGGATCCCTCCAACCAAGGCGCGGCGCGGTCGTGTGCGCCTTGGTGATCATGGGATAAGTGCTACGGGAGCGACACCTAGCCCATGATCACAAAGCGAGGAGGTCGTGCGCGCGACGGGCCGCGCAGAGGACGGAGCACGCAAAACGGGCCTTGACCCGGGTGGGGTCAAGGCCCGTTTTGTCTGTCATTCCCGGGCCGGAGGCCCCGGGGGTATGAATCAGTGTGTTACGGGGCGGCCGCGGCCAGCGCGCCGATGACGGCGCCGTTGAGCGTGCCCAGCCCGGTCACTTGGTCCCAGCCGGTGCCGGTCGCCAGCGAGGTGTCCTGGTCAAAGGTCCGCACGCTGTAGACGGTGCCGCCGCTGGCGTCAACGCCGTTGGCGTAGTCGGCGGCGATCGACTGCGGTGTCGGGGCGTGCAACTCGCCGGAGAGGCGGCCGTCAGCGAGGAACACCACCCGGTCGGCATGGGAGGCGGCGAGCGGATCGTGGCTGACCATGATGACCGTCTGCCGCTGCCCGTCGAGAAGGCCGCGGAGCAGGCCCAGCACCTCGCGGCCGCTGGCGGAGTCCAGCATGCCGGTCGGCTCGTCGGCGAAGACCACATCCGGCTTGGTGATGAGCGCCCGGGCGATGGCCACCGCTGCTGCTCGCCGCCGGAGAGCTCGGCGGGCTGGTGCGTGGCCCGGCCGGCAAGGCCGACCGCATCGAGCACGTCCCGTATCTCCCGCCGGGCTGGACGGCGCCCGGCCAGCCGCAGCGGCAGCGCCACGTTAAGCTTCGCCGTCAGCGACCGGCAGCAGGTTGAACGACTGGAAGATGAAGCCGATCCGGTCCCGGCGCAGCAGCGTCAGCCGCGTCTCGCTGAGCGCGCTCAGCTCATGCCCGGCCAGCCGGACCTCGCCCGGCGCGGGCCGGTCAAGCCCGGCCGCGCGCTGCAGCAGCGTGCTTTGCCCGAGCCGGAGGGCCCCATCACGGCGGTGTAGGTGCCCTGCGCAAGCGCAGCGTGACTTTGTCGAGGGCGGTTACGGCGCTGGCACCCGACCCGTACACCTTGGTGACCGCGCACAGCGCGACCACGACTTCCTTGGTTCCGGCTTCAGGCAGTACTGAACTCTGTGATTGGCGCATGATGGCCTCTCTGATGGTCTTCGGTATGGTCTGGCTCGCATATGCGCGGTGTCACGCCATGTCGTCTCCGTCCGGAACCCAGCGGGGGACGCGGACCGAGATGAGCGAGCACGCCCTTGGCCCCTGCTAGCGGGGCGGCGGGCGGGAGAAGCAGTGCCCGCGCGATCCGGGCGCTTTCCGGCTGTCTTGCGGTCACCGCCGGCCTTCCTTCTGCGCTGGCGCCCAGCCTTTTCCCGGGGAAGATCGGCGAGGCCGTACCCCGGTCAGCTTACCGAATCTGGATTCGGTAAGCTGGCAAGGTGGGCCGATGACTGCGGGCAGCGCAGCGGTGCCAGGGGCAGGTGATGGCGGATGAGGGTGCTGGTGGCGGGAGCCGGCGGGGTGATCGGCCGGCCGCTGGTCAGGCTGCTGTCCGCGGCTGGCCACGAGGTGGCCGCGCTGACCCGCTCGGCGAGCAGACAGGAGCAGCTCCGCGCGGCCGGGGCGGAGCCGGTGAGCTGCGAGGCCCTGGACGCGGCGGCGGGGCGCCTGCGGTTTCATGCCGAGCATTTCCCGCTGGTGGAAGTGGACTCCGCCTATTACACCCTGCCGGCCGAGCGGCCGGTGCCCGGCGGCCACCCCGGCCACGGGACCTCACACCGGCAAAGGAGCAGATGACATGAACCTGAGGGCAAGCACCGGCATCGTGATGGAGGCATTCGACGCGGTCGAGCGGCGCGACGCGCGGCGGCTGGCTCGGCTCTACCACCCGGAGGTGGAATTCCACTGGCCGCCGTGTCTTTCCTACGGCGGCACGTTCCGCGGCATCGCCGCGCAGCTGGATCGGTCCGGGGCGACGTGGGACCAGGTCTGGGACCCTCTGCAGCCAACCGGGCAGGAGCGGCGGATGGACCCGCGGGTGGTCGCGGCGACCGAGCAGGAGGTCGTCGTGCTCTGGCACCAGCGAGGGCGGCAGCCAGCCGGTCGGCGGTTCGACATGGAGACGCTGGGCCTCTACGGGGTCCGCGACGGGAAATTCGCCCGGGCGCAGATGTTCTACTTCGACACCGCAGCGCTGCTCAGCTTCCTCCGGCCGGGTGATTGAGGCATGAAGGCACGAGCGTGGCCGCGTATCGAGCCGCTGGCCCTGAGCGCCGCGACACTGGCCACCGCGATGACCGCCTACTACGTGTGGCTCATTCGCCAGCAGGGCAATCAGCCGCTTCCCTGGGTGCTGGCACTCCTGCTGGCTGGCGCGCTGCTGGCCGTATACGGTTCCATCCGGCAGGCGCCCTACCGGCGTGCCGCCCTCTTGACCGCGGGCGCAGCGCTCACCGCGGTCGGCCTGCTGGCGCTTCCTTCCGTCGGGCTGCCGATCATCGCCTCGGGCGTCCTGGCCCTGGCCGCGAGCCGGCGTGGCGCGCCGTGGCAGCGAGGACCGTAATGGCAGCACCGCCACCCGCCCCCGCATGCATGTGAGCGAGATCGCGCCCGCATGTGCTGTCCCAGGATGGCCACGGCGCCAAGGGCGCCGCCTGTACGACTGATAAAAGGAGGCAGGCGATGAGCAAGAACCTGGATGTTCGCTTGCCCGGATCGCCAAGCTTCGATCTGAAGAACGCTGCACTCGGCGCTGGCGTGTCCATTCTGCTAGTCGGCCTGCTCGGATACGGGCCCATCATTCTCTGTGCGGCGATCACACCGCCGCGGGAGGGCGCGAATATCGGGGGCGGGATCTTGGCCACCCTGGGCTGCCTCCTCGCTGTCGCTCTCGCCGCTGCGGTCACCTCGTGGCGCGCCCAACGCCGGCAGAGTCAGCCAATGGCGGAAGGCGTCAGCGCCGGACTCGCAGGTTTCGCGCTCGCTGTGGCTGGTGCTGGATACGCGTTTTACGTTGCCCGCGGCGTCCCCTTTGCTCGAAATCTTCAGCGTGCTCCCGCTGCTGCTGCCCGGTCTCGGCGCGGCCTACGCCGGGGCCGCCCTCGGCGGCCTGAGACGACATCAGCACAAGTCCCGGTGACGGCGGGTCAGCGCCCCTCCAGAGCCTGAACCGGCTACCTACAGCGCGCCGAGGTCGCGCAAGCCCAGCGCGGTTCTGGGCTGAGACGGTAGTTCCGGCACCAAGAGGATTCATGCCAGCACTTGATCCCGGCCCAACACGTTCAGGCACTGAGGTCGCACGCGATCGCATGACCTGCCCCTGGAGGGATCTGACCTGCCCAAACGTGCGTTCCTGAAGAGCGGAAGCTCGGCGGTCCGGCCCCCTGAGCACCCAGTCTCACCAGCCAAAGCGTCCCCGGCGGATCACTCCGTCCGGGGCGTTCTTGCATCGTTTGGAGACTGTCGGCTTAAGCGTGGCTGACACAGGCGCATGGCCGGAGCCGGCGGTTCCGCGCGTTGAAAGTCGGTAGACCTTGTGGGGCTCAGAGGAAGCCTCTATTGGGTGACCGGCGGCAAGGGCCTTGACGAGGTCGTCCGCGGCACCGATGGTGCGCGGTCTGGGACAGGGAGATCACCACTGCCGCCACCCGGCCGTGGCGGGGCCTGGGCGGCCGGGTGCTGGCCCGTGATCCACGTGCTCCGCACCCGGCTAGCTTACCGAATCGAGATTCGGTAAGCTAGCTCCCAGACGCCCGGCCAGGCCGGCCAGGCGCCGAGGGAGGTGGCACCGGATGAGAGTGCTGGTCGCAGGCGCTGCCGGGGTCATCGGCCGGCCCCTGATCAACCAGCTGACCGCCGCCGGCCATGATGTGGTGGGATTGACCCGCTCCGCCCCTAAACGGGAGCAGCTGCGAAAGGCCGGAGCCGAGCCAGTCATCTGCAATGCGCTGGACGCGGCGGCGCTGGCGAGCGTCGTCGGGGCGGCGCGGCCGGACGTCGTGGTCAACCAGCTCACTGCCCTTCCGTCGCGGATCAGCCCGCGGCGGATCGGACGAAACCTGGCGGCGACCAGCCGGCTGCGCGGCGAAGGGACGCGCAACCTGATGGCGGCGGCGGCAGCGGCCGGCGTCGCGCACGTTATCGCGCAGAGCGTGGCCTTCGCCTACGCCCCGGGCAGCGGCCTCAGGCACGAGAGCGACCCGCTCTACCACGCGGCGCCCGGCGCGTTTGACCAGGCAGTTCGGGCGATCTGCGACCTCGAGCGGGCGACGCTGGGCACCGGAGGCGTGCGCGGAGCTGTTCTCCGCTACGGCTACTTCTACGGGCCCGGCACCTCCTATGCGGCCGACGGCTCGATCGCGGCCGACGTCCGCAGGCGCCGGTTCCCGGTCATCGGCACCGGTTCTGGCGTCTTCTCCTTCATCCACGTCGACGACGCGGCCAGCGCAACGCTCGCCGCGATCGAGCAGCACGCCGAGGGCGCTTACAACGTCGTCGACGATGAGCCGGCGCCGGTAGCGGACTGGCTGCCTGCCTACGCTCAGATCCTGGGCGCCCCGGCTCCGCGCCGGGTGCCGGCGTGGGCAGGACGGGCACTGGGCGGCTCATACGCGGTGTACCTGATGACCCAGATGCCCGGCGCGTCGAACGAGCACGCCCGGGCCGGCCTTGGCTGGCGGCCGCTGCAGCCGAGCTGGCGCGGCGGCTGGCGCGAGGACCTCGCCAGGGCTCGCTGAGCAGGCCGGGCCCGACCCCGCCCGGCCGCGAGGCGGTAAGGAGGCAAGCGTGCCAGCCGGCCCGGCCGGAGTACAGCCGCAGCCCGGGATCCGCAGGCGCCTGCCCGCAGCGCGCCGCCGGCCCGACGAGCAGTCGCGGTCCTCCGTGCTGACGACGCCGGCCCGGCGAGGGCGATCATCAGCAGCAGTAAGGAGCAGGTGATATGAGCGGCACGGCGAGTACCAACATCGTGCTGGAGGCGTTCGAGGCGGTCGAGCGACGGGATGAACGCCGGCTGGCGCAGCTCTACCACCCAGAGGTCGAGTTTCACTGGCCGCCGTCTCTGCCCTCTGGCGGTTCGTGGCGCAGCATCGCCGGGCTGCGGATCCGTCCAGAACAACCTGGGACCAGATCTGGGATCCTTTGCAGCCGACCAGGCAAGAGCGGCGGATGGACCTCCTGGCCGGTCGCAGCGACCGGCCAGGAGGTCGTCGTGTTGTGGCATCAGCGAGGGCTCAAGCCAGCCGGCCAGCGGCTGGACATGGAGGCGCTCGGCCTTTATGAGGTCCGGGACGGCAAGTTCGCCCGGGCGCAGATGTTCTACTTCGGCACCGCCGCCGTGCTCAGCTTCATCCAGGAGCCGCGATAATCGCAGCTCCCGGCCGGGAGCCACCCGCCGGCCTCGCCGGGGCCGTCAGGTGTGCAACAGCGAGCACCATTCGCCGTACCGTACCCGATCGGCCGTTGCCGCAGCCCAGTGCCAGCGTGGCCGCCGTAGCGGCGGGTGAGCCACGAGCACCAGGTCTGTGACCCCAGCTCCGGCGCGGCTGGCACCGCGCAGCCAGACTTAAACGCCCGGCCGAGCCGGCCAGGCAGGGGCAGCTTCAGCAGGTGACGCCGGGGCCGACCGGTAGCCTCCAGCCACAGCTCGGCAATCTGCGCGAACGTGAGGGGCCTCAGGCCCAGCGAACTCCGCCACGCCCAGGCTCGGGCCGGCGTCGACCGCCGTGATCAGCCGCGCGGCAACATCAGCAGGGTCGACCGGCCTGCCGGGGACATCGGCCGGCCCGGCCAGGACGGGCAGGCGCGCCGCCCATGACAGCACCGTGTCCAGGAGCGGGTAGAACTGCGTGGCACGCACGATCGACCACGCCACCGGACCCCTGCGCAGCCGTTCCTCAGCAGCCAGCTTCTTCCGGAAATACGGCCATGGAATAGCGTCCACACCGACGATCGACACGTAGACCACATGCGTTACCCCAGCTCGTGCGGCCGCCTGAATTAGCCTCTGCGTTCCCCCAATGTCAACCGCGTCCGTACGGCGCCCCCGGTAAGGAAGAGACGCGAGATGCAGCACGACATCGAGATCCGTAGCAGCCGCATCCACACCTGCGCCGCTGGCCAAATCCGCCATCACCCACTCCACCTCTTGGTGGCCCGGCGGCGGCCTGCGGCTCATGACCCGCACCGTCCAGCCACGCCGAAGGCACCGCGGGACGACCTCTCGCCCCAGGCGCCCCGCCCCGCCAGTAACCAGGACGCGCGTTGTCACGTCATCACGGCCCGGGTCCACGCTGGGTGAGAGCTCCGCATCGGCGCGGTGATCGAAGCAGAACAGCTCGCCCGGGTGAAGTTTGCGTGACGCACGCCGTTCAGGCTGGGCTAGCGGTTGGCTGCCGGGCGGCTCTACCTCCCCGGCTTCCGCGGCGCGACACTGGTGGCTGCCCGCCTGCTCATCTCAAGGCTTCCTTCGCTTTGGCGTCTGGACCCGCCGCCAAGATCTGCGGCGAGGTCCGTCATGTACCTGGGCCCGGCACTGCCGCGGTCAGTGCTGCCAGCCCGCGCCAGCACAGGGCAATGGCGACTTCGACGACCTGCTCCCTCGGCACCTCCGGGTGCTCATACCACCAGGCCGCGAGGCCGTCATTGCTGGACTTGATGGCCCGTGCGAGCATCTCATCCCCCCGCTCACGCGCAATGCCCGCTGGCAGGCGCAGCTCGGGGGCCCGGTGGATCAGGGCGGCGATGGCAGCGGTGCCATGGCGGTGAATTCGGGCGTGGAAGGCGGCCACCTCGTCGTCGGCTGGCGGGTCCCTGAACAACATGCGCCAGGCGTAGGGGTGCTGCTCGACGAAGCTGAAGAAGGCCTCGGTGCTGCGCCGCACCAGCGCCTCACCGGAGCCCTCGGTGCTCAGTGTCGTTGCCTCGATCAGCGCCCGGGCGTGCTGGGAGAGCAGCTCAAGGTGGAGATCTCTTTTCGCGGCAAAGTGGTCATAGATGACCGACGGGGCAATGCCTGCAGCCGCCGCGATGTCTACCATCGAGGTGCCCGGGTAACCCCGCTCGGCGAACAGCCGGGCTGCGGCCTCCATGATCAAGGCCCGGCGGCGTGCCGCGGACAGCCGCTTGCGCACCCCCGCTTCCTGCGGGGCTCTGGTCGGGTTGCCCGGCACACACGCCTCCTTGCAAGCTCACGCCCGCGCCGTCGCAGGCCGCTCCCAGCCAGCGAGCTCCCGTTGGCCGCTGGGCCAGCGGAGCCGCCAGGCGAGACCATCCTGGCCTCGGGCCTCACCCTGCCATCGCCGTCCCCGCGGTGCACGGGTACCGGCGTAGTGCACGGGGACCGGCGCGTCTAGCTTACCGAATCTGAATTCGGTAAGCTAGACGCATCCGGTTCGGCTGACCTGTGCAGGGCAGGGCCGCGCGATGTCTCAGAAGGAGGCCGGTGGTGGGCGGGACAAGACCGCAGCGCAAGCTGATTCTGACCGGGGACATGAGGCGTGTCGTTGGCGAGCAGCGGCTTGGCTTTGTGGCCACAGTGTGCCCAGACGGCACCCCCAGCCTGTCGCCTAAGGGGACGACCGCGGTCTGGGACGATGAGCATATCGTCTTCGCCGATATCCGGTCCCCGGGAACGGCCGGCAACCTGCGGGCCAACGCCGCGGTCGAGGTGAACGTCGTCGATCCGATCGCCCGGAAGGGCTACCGGTTCAAGGGAGAGGCCACGGTCCTGACTGAAGGCGCGTTCTTCGAGGAGATCCTGGCGTTCTATGAGAACGGCGCGGCGCCGGTGCGGGATGCCCGCTCAAGGATCCGCAGCATGGTTCTTGTGAAGATTGAGCGGGCTCTCCCGCTTGATTCGCCGGCCTACGACCTTGGCACTACCGAGGAAGCGGTCAAGGATCAGTGGTGGTCCCACTACGCCCGGCTGGCAAACCGGCCACCGGCCGGAGCCGCCACCACCGGCCACGACGGTGCGGGCCGCCCGCTTCCCGAATGACCACGGGCCTGGGAATGACCTCAAGTCGCGGACTTCCCGCTCGGATGGGCAAACGTGTACCGGGCAGGCAGCGAGGCGCGTGGCCGCTGGGCTCAATCGCCGTGCCGGGTGACCAGTTTGTGCTGGTGCCGCGCGCCGCCCGCCAGGTTCCCCGCCCACTCTGGGCTCGCTATCTTGCTCCTCTCCTTCTGGTAGTCCTCACACCGGCTGGGCAGCGCACGCCCAGCCCTGAGTACCGCGGAAGCAGGGAAAGACGATGGCCAGCGCCGTGAAAATCCGTAACCTCAGCCCGTCCGACTATGGCGCCGTTATCGGGGTGATCGATGAGTGGTGGGGCGGGCGGCCGATGGCTGGCATGCTGCCCAGGCTTTTCTTCGAGCACTTTGCCGTCACGAGCTTCGCCGCGGAAAGAAATGGGACCTTGGCTGGGTTCCTCGCCGGGTTCTGCTCCCAGTCGCAGCCCGGCGAGGCCTATATCCATTTCGCAGGAGTCGAGCCCGGCGAGCGAGGCGGCGGGCTGGTTGTATGAGACCTTCTTCGGGGCGGCCGCGGCGCGTGGCTGCATCCTCGTCCGGGCGGTGACGGCGCCGGTGAACAGCGGTTCGGTTGCTTTCCATCGCCGGATGGGATTCGAGATCGAGCACGGGAACCTCCAGCGGGACGGCATTCGGGTCACAGCTGACTACGACGGCCCGGGCCAGGACCGTGTCCGCTTCGTCAAGCACCTGCGTCCGCTGCCTGACAGCGGATCAGCCACTGCTCGGGTGCCCGGAGGTGAGACGTGAACCGCGGGCAGGCCGAACAGCAGGAATCCCGGCAGCTCCGTGGCCGGCTGGTACCAGGGTCCATCCGCGTCGCCGCTCCTGCTGCCCCCAACCCCATCACCTCCGCCGCCGACGGCGGAAACTCCTGCCTGCTTGAACCGGGGAACCGCGGAGTGGACTGCAACCGGAGCCGCCCAGCTTGGCGCAATGGCCACCGGCCTCGCGGCTGGGTTCGTCACGTCGCCGGGCTGCTGACGCCGCGAGCCGTGGCCGCCAGCCGCCTAGCGCTCGAGCGCGACGCCAAGGTCAGGTTGCGAAGGCTCGCCGGGGCAGCCAGGGACGCGGCCCGTGACCGGCCCCGGCCCGGACGGCCTCGCATGCGGGCATTGGTCGCCTGGCCGGCTGGCCGGCTTTCCTGGCGGGCTGTTCCTGCTCCGCCGCCGCCTGGCCCGCGCGAGGCGATTGTGCACCCGATCGCCATGGCCACCTGCGACCTGGACCGGGCCCTCGCGCTCGGTGCCACACCGTTCCCGCTTCCGCTGCGCTTCGGGCACGAATGCGTTGCGGAAGTGTTGTCGGCTGGCGCACTGGTCAGGCAGGTAAGGCCTGGCCAGCGTGTCGTGGTCCCGTTCCAGATCAGCTGCGGAAGCTGCTCATCCTGCCTGGCGGGACGCACAGGAACTGCCAGAATGTGCCCCCGTTCTCCATGTACGGGTTCGGGATCGGCGGCGGCCACTGGGGCGGAGTGTTCTGCGACCAGGTCGCGGTCCCCTACGCGGACGCGATGCTCACGCCCCTTCCTGACGAGCTGGACCCGGTGGCCGCCGCAAGCGTCGCCGACAACGTCTGCGACGGCTACCGCCACATCGCCCCTTATTTGCCGGAGATCCTCCATCGCGATCCGGGCGCCGAAGTGCTCATCGTGGCCGGAGTTACACGGCGGCCCCTGTTCAGCCCCAGCATTCCCCTCTACGCCGGCCTGGTCGCCCGGACGCTCGGGGCCCGCACAATTTACTTCATTGACACCCGCTCGCAAGTGCGTAGTCACGCCCGGCGTCTTGGGCTCGTCCCTTTGCACCCCACCGAGTCGCGATCATTGAGCCCTGCGCCGCTCGTCGTCGATGCCAGCGCGCACCCGCGCGGGCTCAGGCTGGCCCTCTCAGCAACCGCGCCCGACGGCGTGTGCAGCAGCGCAGGAACTCTGCATACCCGGGCAAGTTTGCCGGTCGGGATGATGTACGCCCGCAACATGTCCCTTCATGTGGCGAGGACGCATGCCCGCACGCTTATCCCCCTCGTGCTTGAGCTGATGGCTGCCGGGCGCCTGCATCCTGAGTCCGTCACGACAACGGTTGCCCCGCTCGATGACGCTCCATCAGTCCTCCGCGACCACGTGACGGGAGACAGCACCAAGACAATCCTGATCACCTGACACCCAACCAGACAGGCCGGCGCGGTCCGCACCCGGCTAGCTTACCGAATCGAGATTCGGTAAGCTAGCTCCCAGACGCCCGGCCAGGCCGGCCAGGCGCCGAGGGAGGTGGCACCGGATGAGAGTGCTGGTCGCAGGCGCTGCCGGGGTCATCGGCCGGCCCCCGACCCACCGGCTGACCGCCGCCGGCCATGATGTGGTGGCATTGACCCGCTCCGCCCCTAAACGGGAGCAGGATCAGTTGAGCGACGACAGATGAAGATCAGCAACCGCCATCAGCGAATTGTCGCTGCAACGCCAGAGCGGGTCGCTGCGATCGTCGCGGACTTCGACGGCATCTGGCCGACGCAGATCGCGCCTGCGCCTCGGGGGCAGGGGGGCCGCCTGTACGACACCGGGCTGATGGTCTGGGAAGAGTTCAATCGTCCAGGCGCCGCCCGTGCGTTCCGGGTAATCAGTCCGGAGGGACTACAGGGAGAGCACTGGTTCGAGCTCGAGCGAGTGGACGGCGGGACGCTCCTTCGCCACAGGCTGGAGGGCCAAGCACTTGGGAAGTATGAGGCGGTCTGGAGCGAGCGGATCGAGCCGGTTCACAACCGCGTGCTTGAGGCTCTCCTGGACAATATCGAGGCGGCAGTGGCATCTGAAGCCTGAGGATCGACCGTCCGCCGGTGGCGCGGCGAGGTAGCGCGCGCGCTACGGTCACTCAGAGACGGCCCGCGACCAGATCAGCGCTACCAGCAGGTGGATACCCCGATTTGCATGCAGGTTCTCGACTGCTGCCAAGGCCATAGCCAGCTACCGACGCGGGACGACAGCCTGGAACATCGGCCCAGCAGACAGTCACTACTGGACAGCCCAGGACAGTCCGCCCACTCCTACGGATCTGTGAGTGACGGCGCCACGCTCCCAGCAGGGGGCCCGGTGACAGGTCTACGCTGCGCGACACCGCGACTACCGCGGTATCGCGTCCGCGGCCGGGATCCTCATCGTGTGGTGACCTGCGGTTCCCGCACGGCATGCCCACCAGCGTCCAGCGCACACGCTGATGCTGTTTGCTCCGGCTCACGACGGTCTCGGGCTGTCGGTTATCGGGCTCGGGAAGCACGCCACGGCGGCCGCACTCGGGTCGGCACGCAACATTGCCAAGACCTTGGCGCTGGCCAGGTGGCTTCTCGAAAGCTCAGACGGCGACGTCCGGCGCGCTCGCGGCTATGGCTTCACACTCGAGGCTGTCGACCAGTACCACCAGGTGGCGCGGATGCTGGAGCGATCCGCCAGGCGCTCCAGCTAGCCTCACGGCTGGCCGCCACCGAGGAGCAGATGAGGCGCAACCTCACCCGGCTGGCGGAGCAGGACGGCATCACCATCGAAACCAGGCCAGCCAAGTTGTCCAGGCTCGTCGGGCAGTACGTCCCGAGCTCGGCAGCATGGCGCGCGCTCTGCTCTCAGCGCTGGCGTTCATCCCGGCGCCGCCTGCGGTTACTTGCTCTATGGCCGGCCGGGAACCGGCATCGTTGACTACGACTTCAAGGGCATGCACTACCAGCGGGCGTACTGGATCGCTCAGGGCATCAAGCTTCACCTGAGCCCGTGTCAGGTGGCCGCGCCCGAACTGAGCTGGCCAGAGTGGGATGCGATCGCGGAGAATATCAAGGGCGAGCTGCTGCCGCTGGCCGAGGAGGCCCAACGGCGATTCTCCGAGCCACTGCTGCAGGCCATGGCCAGCGCATCGGACCCGCACCGGACATGACCACGAATGCGGCGGTGATCAGCGCCGCCGCGCCCTCGCCAACGCACTCAGCCACCGCCAGCTGGACTGCCGCATTCAGGACCCGGGACCCGCGCCGAACGTCCTGATCGGTGCGCCGTGGACGGCAATTGCCGACCGGCCGGGACTGGCGCCATAACGGCGGGTTGGCGTGCGCCTCGCCCAAGGGGGGGCACGCAGCGTGGGCGGGGGCGCCGCCTCCGGGATCCCTGTCGAGGTGATACGCGGGTGATCGTTACCGCCTTTCATTCCAGCGGCTCGGCGGCGATCACCGATGTATCAGGCGTTCTGCGGTCCGGGGCTTGGTGATCTTCGATCATCGGTATGACGTCGGCTCGGCGCGGGCCGCTCGTTGACCGGTCGTGATGCGGCGGTCGCGCCGGTGATCCGGTCTGGCGTGGCTGGCGATGACCCGTTTCGGCCTGGGCTGGGCCGTGCTCAGCGCTGGGCGGCGGGCGGCGGGTTTGCATGAGGCGGCGCGGCAGGGCCGTCCGGCGTGACCATCAGGCTCCGGACCGGGGCGGGTTCGTCCTGCGGGCGGCGCCGCTGCCCCGCCTGGGTGGCCTGCTGGTGCAGCGCCGTTTTCGGCGAGGTCCTTGATCCGGCTCAAGGTGGCGCGCATGGCCTCCTCGCGGCCCCGGGCACGATCGCGCATGTGCGGGCGCTGCGCATGTCTCCTGCTGGGCGTGGCGGATCTGGTCAGCGATCCGGCCGGCGGCTGCCTGTTTCCGGCGCCGGCGTGCGGGGGAGTAGTAGCCGGCGAACATCGACACCAGCCCGGGAACCGCGGCGGCGGCGCGGCCGTCGCCGAAGGGCTGCTGCGGCGCGCTGGACAGCTGCTGGCTGACGACGCCGCAGACCAGGATGGTCCAGTCCCGCTCGGCCTGCCCGGCGGGCACGTCGGCGCGCAGCAGGCCCGCGTCCTGCAGCCCTTCAAAGCGGTCGCGGGCGAGTTCCGCCAAGGCGATCGCGGGCTGGCAGGCCTGGGGTGAGGGGGTGAAGCCCGGGACCGGCCGCCAGAACAGCAGCTGTGCGCAGGCGCGATGCTCGGCCGGCCAGCGCACGAAGGCTTGCGCGCCCGGGAGCAGGATCTCCTCAAGTGTTCCCGGCCGGGCCGGCAGGGCGGCGTTCACCGCCTGCATGGCCGCCAGGAGCAGCCGGGCGCCGCGGGCGAACAGCGCGTCATACAGCGCGTGCTTGGAGGGGAAGTAGACATACACCGACGGCGGGCGGATGCCCATCCGGCGGGCGATCTCGCCGACCGACAGCCCGGCCACCCCCTGCTCGGCCATGATCTGCGCGGCGATGCCGAGGATTTCCTCAATCGTCTCCTGACGCCGGCGGTGGCGGCGGCCGGTGGCGGTGACCGGCACGGGTGTGCCATGAACCGGAGTATTTCCTATGACTATGGCAAGGGAACGTTAGGAGTTCCTGGCGGCCGATGATGAACCATCCCAGGCCGGAGATGGGCCGGGTGACCTGGCAGGACCCGGTCAGCCGTGCCGTGGCCGCCGGGTCAAGCTGGTAACACCAGACGAGGGTCCCGGAGAGCTCCCCGGTGCGCGAGAAGCGAACTCGCGCGGGGTGCGCGGCGATGATGATCGGGCCGTCGGTCCAGGCCGGCCCCCGGGCGCTAGCCGGCGACCCGCCCGAGACCTGGCAGACGATCCGGCGGCTGGCCGGCCCCGGCTACGACTGACACAACGTCATGCACATGATCTCGGCTGTGCTCAGCGACGACCTCTACCAGGCCGTGGCCGGGCACCGGCAGTTCGATCCTGGCGACTATGCCGCGCGCCTGAATGAACTGCCCGGCGGCTGGCCGCCACCGCAGGCACCCGGGCCGCCTTGACGGCCGGCGGGCAAGCCGCTCCCGGCAACCGCCCTGCCCGCGGCGCACCCCCGGCCATCGTGCCCGGCCCCGGGCCGGACCCGGCACCGCGGCGCGGTGACACCCCATGATCCCGCTGAACCGCCAGCACCGCGAACGCGACCGCGGCGAACCAGCGCGCAGAACGCCCGGTTCGATCGCGCACGCGTCGCTCAAATTACGCCAACCCACAGCGCCATCAGCCGCCCGATGCGCTGGTCCTGACCCGGTGGGCGCCTGCGGTGACCCTCACCCGCGGAGTGTTCGGCTAGTCCGGTTCGCCTTTGGCGGATGTGTATTCATTCGCAGATACGGTGCCGGCTGCGACGGCCGCCGCTACTCCCTGTACGACGGTGTCGTCGGCTAGGCCATTGCTGTACGCCCGGTAGGCGGCCGGGTCCATGAGGGCAGTAACCCGCCATTTGCCTTCTTCGCTGGGCAGTGCTTGCCGGTAGATGACTACGGGTGCCCCGCTGGTGCCCGGATCTAGTGCCCAGTACACGGTCCCGGGCGGGTCGCCCGGGACGTGAAGCGGGATTGGCTCCCCGCGGGCGTTGGGGATGCGCATAATGGTGCGGGCGACAGCAGCAGCGGCGCTGGGGTCCAGCTCGCGCATCTTGTCGACCACAGTCGGCGGCACCAGGACGTCAGAATCCTCGTCCCTGCGGGCTGTGTCCGCTGCTTCCGTGCTCACACTTCCGAGGTTATGCTGGCTGGCCGCCCGGCGTCGATAGTGCCCGGGTCATTCCAGGAACTCGCGCAGGGCTTCACCTGCTGGCCGCGCGGCCGCGGACCGGGCCCGGGCGGATTCGCCGGCGGCTTCCCCGGCTTGCGTCCCGACGTTAACAGTCAGCTCAAGCTTGCTCGCTGTCTCCCGGGCGGCCTCGCTGGCCTTGATGGCCTCGTCCGCAGCCTGGCGGGCCTGCCATGCAAAGCCCGCGAACGCGATGCTGCTCGCGTCGGGCAAAAGCAGCAGCAGCACGATCACAAGAACTGGCAGCCATGCAGTGGCGGTATGAGGGGTCCCCAGTACGTCCCAGGCGCCGATGACGACCCCCAGCGCGCAGAGGTAGCGGATGAACCGGAAAGGCGCGTCATCGCGGAGCTTGCGCCAGGCGTCGGCGTCGAGTTTCTGGACGGTGCGCCAGATGGTAACAAGCTTGCCCGCATCTGCGTCGCTACCGGCATTGCCGCTGCTGTTGGCTGCCATGACGAGTTCCCACGGTAGCGGGAGCGTCAAGCGTTAGCGGTCACTTCTTCTGCCAGGATGCTGCTCATCGTCAGCGTCTGCATCCTCGGGCACCCGGCTGACGGAGTTCCAGGTCCGCGGGAACTACCCGCCGAGGGTTACGACGGCTCCAGTCTGCCGCAGGTAATCATTAAAGTCGCACCCAACTGGGCCGCCAGGGCCTGCAGCAGCCGGGCGAGGGCAATCTCGGTTGCCTTCATTCTCTGCCCCGCTGCCTCGTAGCCGAAGGCGGAATCGCTTGTCTCGACCATGACCGCATGGGGCCGCCCACCCGGCTAGGCCCTCTGGGCCAGCCGCCCAGGTACCTGCGGGTGGAGGCGCAGGGTACCCGGTCCCCCGGCCCGGCCATGAGCCGTGGATGTTTACCCTCTGCGCAGGAGCTTTCCTGCCGCATCTCCCTGCTGGAGACTGGCGCCTGGAGACCGGCGGCAGGCCACGGGGGTGGCGAACCCAGGCAAACATCCGGCGCAGCCACGAACATGGCGGCGGGAACGCAGGGCCCGGCAGGCAGCGTGCGCGTGCCTTCAGATCAGGCCGACCGGTCGCCATCGAGGTTCGTCTTGTCGTAGCTGACGCTTTGGGCATAACATCAAGATCGCAAGTCCCGCGCCACCTGGAACTTTGCAGCAGATCCCGGGGCGCTCGGCGGGGTGCGGCGACGCGGCCCGCTTCTCCAACTGCAGCCACTTCGCCTCCTCGACTGGCACCGCCCGTTCGACGCATCCAGCGGACAGCACACCCGCCACCAGCGCTCCCGTGCACCCTGGGCGCCGACACGCTGGCCGTCGCGGCCGGGTTCCCGACCACTGCGATGACGCTGTGGAGCGGTACCGGCAAGCGGCTGGGCGCGGCAGCGGTGAGCGTGACGCTGCCAGACGGCACAACCGGCTACACGCTGAAACGCGCCAGCCTGTACAAGGCGCTGCGCGACCAGGCAACAAGCCGGGCATCCACTTCGAGCACGGCAAGCGCCTAGTCGCCGCCGAAGCCATCGGCGGCGGCGTGCGGGCAAGATTCGCCGACGGCAGCGACGCCGCCGGCGACATCCTGATCGGCTGCGACGGAATCAATTCCGCGGCCCGGCGCATCATCGACCCAGGCGCGCCGGCACCAGCGTATGCCGGGCTGATCAACCTCGGTGGCTACGTGCGCGGCGTGCAGATCGACCAGACCCCCGGCACTTATCGCATGATCTTCGGCAAGCAGGCATTCTTCGGCTACGTCCTGGCACCGGACGGCGAGATGTGGTGGTTTGCGAACGTGCCCGAGCCCAACGAGCCCGCCCGCGACCAGCTCGCAAGCAGGGGCACCGATCACTGGCGGCGGCTGACCCAGCTGTTCGCCGACGACGTCGGCCCGGCCACACAGCTCATCGAAGCCACCGGCCACCACCTTGCGGCCAGCCCAGTCCACACCATGCCGCCCCTGCCGAACTGGCACACCGACCGGATGATCATCATCGGAGACGCCGCGCACGCGCCCTCGCCCACCTCCGGGCAGGGCGCTTCGCTCGCCATCGAGGACGCAGTACAGCTCGCCAAATGCCTACGTGACCTGCCCGACCGGACCGGGCGTTCGCCACGTTCGAACAGATACGGCGTCCCCGCGTGGAGCGGATCGTCAAACAGGCCGCCCGGATCAACAGCAACAGGTCTGCCACCGGCGCCACCCGGGTCTTCCGCGACATGATGTTCCCGTCATGACGTCGCTCTTCATCAGATTCATCGCCAACGGCAGACCCGGCAAGCAGCTCTACGGCCACCACATCGACTGGGACACCCCGGCTTCGCCAATTCAGGAATGACGTTCAAGGCACCACCCAGGGTCCGCCGCGAACATAACGACCTGTTCGGAGCGGCATACACGGCTATGTCAAGCAGCAAGGACTGGCGCCATACCGGCGGCACTGTGCGCGCCTGCCACCGGAGTCGTGATCACGCTCTGTGCTCGGCGTCGGGTTTGGGGGCGTGGGCGATCCTGCTGGTTAATTCACGACACGGCTATGAGCGTCCTCGGTTCTAGGCGTGATGTACGTGATGATCTGGGCTGCGGTCGTTCTTCTCCCTCGTCCCGGCCGCAGAATCGGGTATGTCATGTGCATGCAGCC
>WNGF01002536.1_pt1 | contig 35923 bp, 33 predicted proteins | sample 5400641 | NCBI WGS metagenome assembly WNGF01 (sample SAMN13153371, study PRJNA577476) | soil metagenome | isolation source: 80 cm soil or saprolite under grassland replicate 2 | place: USA:California | collected 2016-06-15 | reverse complement strand
CCCGCCAACCCGCAGACGATCAATCCCCCCATACCACCCAGCCACTTGATCACCGCAAAGCTCGATCACGCTTTCCATAAGCGCAACCCTACTCCGTCTCAATCACCACCATTGGAACGGAGTTCGTCATGAATAATGCCGGCTAGAGGCGCGGTAATACAATGCCCTTCCGCGGCTCTCCAAGCCGCAGCTGAGTCGAAGGAGTACGCCACATGGCTCTGAAACCTGGCGATCCCGCCCCGGACTTCACGCTGCCCTCGACGGTCGGAGACAAGGTCTCGCTTTCGGACTATCGGGGGAAGAAGAACGTTCTCCTGCTCTTTTATCCTCTCGACTTCTCTCCCGTCTGCTCGGTGGAAAACAAGCAGTGCGCCGAGATGCTCCCGACGAAGGGAGCCGACGACGTGCAGGTCCTGGGGATCTCGGTCGACTCACTCTGGGCGCACAAGGCTTTTGCCGCCCAGAACGGCATCGCGTACCCGCTGCTGGCGGACTTCCACCCGAAGGGCGAGGTCGCCGAGAAGTACGGCGTCTACCTCGCGGACAAAGGCATCGCGGCCCGGACCGCCTTCATCATCGGCAAGGACGGCAAGATCAAGGAGATCATCAGCAGCGACATCCCGGTCGCGCGGGACATCGCAAAGCTCCTCGAGAAGGCCCGCGCCGCATGAGCGAGACCGCGACGCTGCCGCCGGCCGTCGAGGACGACGCGAAAGTCCGCGAGATTGCGGAGCACATGGGCCGGATCATCGAGATTCTCGGCCTCGACCGGACGGACCCTAACCTCATCGAGACTCCCGAGCGCGTCGCGAAGATGTACCTGGAGCTCTTTCACGGACTGACGGAGGGTGCCGAGCCGAAGGTCACGTTCTTTCCCAACGACGAGCGCTACACGAGCATGGTCATGGAGAAGGACATTCCCTTCTACTCGCTCTGCTCCCATCACTTCGTACCGTTCTACGGCCACGCACACATCGCCTACGTACCCAACGACAAGATCGTGGGACTCTCGAAGATGCCTCGCATCCTCGAGTTCTACGCGCGGCGTCCGCAGCTCCAGGAGCGGCTGACCGAGCAGGTGGCGACGTTTTTGGCCGAGAAGCTCGATCCGCAGGGCGTCATGGTCGTCGTCGAAGCGCGGCACCTGTGCGTCGAGATGCGGGGCGTCAAGAAGCCGGGAGCGGTGACGGTGACCTCGGCGATCCGCGGCATCTTCTTCAACAAGCCGGTGCGCGAGGAGTTCCTCGATCTCTTGAACCGCCGCGGCTAGGGCGCCAGGTACTTCAGCTCGTAGGGCATCCAGACGCGCACCGGGGCCTCTCCCACTCGGGCGGGCTGAAAACGGAGTCCTGCCAGGTAACGCTCCAAACCGCTGCTGAAGCCCGGGGGCGGGCTGTCCACCTGCAGGATCCGGCTTCCCCTCACGCGGCCCGTTTCGTCTACGAGGATCTCGAGCAGGGCCGTCCGCGCCAGGGCCGGACGCGGATCGGACGTGCCGTAACGCAACATCTCCGGTGCCTCGGAGAGAACGGGGCGGGCGAGGCCGGGCGTGTCGAGCGGCACGAGGCTGCCCCGGCGCACAGGAACCGCCGCCGCGCCAGGCCCCGCAGGGACGGAGACCCCGGGCGGCTCGGCCTCTGCCGAGCCTGTGGGATCGGCGGCCGGCTGACTGCGCGCGGCCGGCGCGGCCGCCGTCACCTGCCACTTGCGCCGAGGCGAGGCGGTCTCTTCCGGGAGCGCGCCGGCGACCGCGGTCGGCACGACCACATGTTCGGCGACAGTCCCGGCCGTTGCGGCCGCGGAGGGCGGCATGGTCGCCGGAGCCGGCGTTCCAAGCTCCGCCGCCGCCGGGCCCTGCGGCGGAGGCGGTTCTGACGTAACGCGCGGTTTCAAGACGATCGCCGCGAGGACGCCTGCCACGACGACCAGCGCGCCCAGCCACAGAATCCTCGGGGCACGATGCGGCGGGAGCGCTCCCGACGAAAAGGCAGGCGGAGGAGGCGCCGGCGTCACCGCCGGTGTCTGGTCGGCTTGAGCGGGCGCGTTCACCTCGTCGGAAGCAGCCTCCGCCGGATCGGCAGCCGCAGGAGGCGTCGGAGCCCGAGCCGCTCGAACGGGCTCGAGGGCCAGCGGCCGCGCCTTCACGACGGCGGGTCTCCTCGGTTTGACCCGCCCGAGGAGGTCCTCGACCGAAAAGCTCTTCGCCCCGCGCTCTCGAGGAAACTCTTCGAGAAACAGCGTGTCCATAGTCTTCCGCAGCCGGCTCCGGAAGACCGGCGCGGGCAGGCCCGACGACAGGCAGGCCTGCATCGCGCTGTAAAGAGGCAGCAGCGGAGCTTCGGCTTCCTTCTGGCGCTCTTCGATCGTTTCCTTGAGGCTCGAGACACCTTCGTCGTCAGGCGATCCATCGAACGCGGGAACGCCGCAGACGAGCTCGAAGAGAATCGTGGCGAGCGAGAAAAGATCCGACCGCGGCGACGCGACGCCGGTGCGCAGCTGGGCCGGAGCGAGATACCGGGCCTCGGTCGGGCGCAGGAGGCCGGCTCGCAGGACGGCTGGCCAGACTCCGAAACCGCGGACCAGCACGCGCTGCCCGTCGGCGAGAAAGATATTCTCGAGAGTCAGGAGCCCGTGGCCATACGGCGTCTCGTCGCTTCCCGGAGACTGTTTCGCCGCCTGGTCCAGAGCCGAGAGGACGGCGCCCGTCACCCGCAGGATAGCCTCCGTGGACAGCCGCGCTCCCACGGCCGCCAGGACCTCGCATGCCTTCGCGAGGCTCAAGCCCGTCAGATCCTCACCGACGAGATAGAAGCTGTCGCCGTCACGCCACACGCCGTGCGATTGACCGATGCCGGCGCCGGAGAGCTTGCCCGCCGTGGCAAGAGCGTCGAGCAGGCGCTCGAAACCCTCCCGGTCCCTCTGGAAAGCGCGGTCGAGCTCGAGAAACGACAGAGGCTCGGCTTGAGACGCCTGGAACCGCTTGCCCTCCCAGACCACGCCGTAGGACAACGTCTCGAGCACCCCGAGGCGCTCGAAGGCGCCACCCGGGCCAAACGGTCCGGTCGGATCGGAGGAACTCATAGGGAGCCTCGCAGCTGCGCCATTCTCCTCAATCCATCGAGCGTGCGCACGCCATGCCAGCAATAATCGTCGCCTTCGACGAACAGCCGCTTCCGGCCGGCGCCGAAGATCTCCTCGGTCAGAGCCTCGTGGCGCCGCAGCCGAAAGGGAAAGGGCTCGCTCGGAAAAAAATGCACGTCGGCGCCGCGGGCCAGCGCCTCCTGCGGGCTCGCCGCCGGATACCGCTGCGTTTCCCCTCCGAAGACATTGACGCCCCCGGCCAGCCGGAGCAGGTCGGCCACATAGGTTTCGTCGGACACGGTCATCCAGGGGTCCTTCCAGATCCAGTAGGCATAACGGAACTGTGTCGGCGCCGCAGCCGCCTCGAGGGCTGCGAGGTCCGCCTCGACTCGGGCAGCGAGCAGCTCCGCCTCGTCCGAAGTCTCCAGGCGCTCGCCCCAGCGCCGGATCTCGCCGGCGACCTGAGCGACCTTTTGGGGAAAGGAGATGTCCACTTCGATTCCAGCGGAACGAAGGGCTTCCACGTCCTCCCGCCGGTTTTCCTCTTCGTTGGCGAAAACGAGGTCGGGCTTCAGGTCCAGGATCCGCGCCACGTCGGGATCCTTCGTTCCGCCCACGCGCGGCAGGCCCCAGAGCATCCCTTTCGGCCGCGTGCAGTAGCGCGTCGCGCCCACCAGCCGAGAGAGCCCGCCGATCGCGACGAGCGTCTCGGTGATGGAGGGGCAGAGCGAAACGAGTCGTCGGGGCGCCACGCCAGGAGTCTAAGGAAGGTTACACTTCCGCGCACTTGGAAATCACGGCGAAGGATCTCGGAATCCTCTTCCGGTCGAAGCATCCGCTCGTGATCTGCGAGACGGTCGAGGAGAGGCGCTTCGAAAGTCTCGTGCGCGCCGTCTGCGCCGGCCTCTCCTTGCCGTACTCTACCTGGAGTGCCGCGAGCGGGCTTCTGCCCGCAGCGCCCTCCGACGCCGAGAAATCCCGGGACCTTGGATACGCCCTGCAGCTCATCCGCGCGCACCGGGGCGGCGGGACCTGGCTCCTGAAGGACCCGCAGGCGCATCTCGAATCACCGGGCGTCCTGCGCGCTCTGCGCGAGACCGCTCAGGACTTCGCGGGATCGCCGCGGACGCTCGTGCTCGTGGGACCTTCGCTGCCGAAGAAGCCGGAGCTCGACGACATCGAGGTCCGCTTCGAGTTCGCGCTGCCCGGCCCCGAAGAGCTCTCCCGGATCGTGACGGAGGCCGTGGCCCGGATGGCCCGGGAGGATCCCACCCGAAGAGTCGCTCTCTCGCGCGAGGACCTCGACGGGATCGTGTCCGACCTATCGGGCCTGACGCTCTTCGAGGCCGAGCGGGCGCTGGCGCGAACGCTGCTCGATGTCGGCCTCACGGCCGGCGCCACGCGCAAGAAAATCCGGGAGAGCAAGCAGAACCTCGTCGAGGACGGCGGGCTGCTCGAGTTCGTGGCCGCGCCAGAAGGGCTCGACCAGGTGGGCGGCCTCGACCGCTTGAAGAAGTGGCTCGCGACGCGCAAGATCGGTTTTCTGCCGCGGTCCGGCGACGCCCCTCTGGACCCTCCCCGAGGGATCCTGCTGCTCGGCGTCCAGGGCGCCGGAAAAAGCCTTGCGGCTAAGGCCGTGGCCTCATCTTGGGAAGTGCCGCTGCTCTCGCTCGACGCGGGCCGGCTGCTGACTCCCTACATCGGAGAGTCCGAGCGCAACCTTCGCGAGGCGCTGAAGCGAATCGACCGCATGGCGCCCTGCGTGCTCTGGATCGATGAGATCGAAAAAGCCTTCGCCGCCGGGCGCACCGCGGAGTCGGATGGAGGGGTCTCCAAACGCCTGCTGGCCACACTTCTCACCTGGATGCAGGAACATCGCGAGCGCGTCTTCCTGGTCGCCACGGCGAACTCGGTCGAGGAGCTGCCCCCGGAGCTGATGCGCAAGGGCCGCGTGGACGAGACCTTCTTCGTGGATCTGCCGGGAAACGCCTCGCGCGCCGAGATCTTCCGTATCCATCTGAAAAGGCGGGGCGAGGATCTCAATCGCTTCGACCTTTCGAAGCTGGCGCTCTCCTCGAAGGGCTTTTCGGGCGCCGAGATCGAGCAGGTGGTCGTGTCGGCGCTGTACGAGGCTCGTGCCGGCAGATTCCCTCTCGACACGAGCGGCATTTTCGTGGCTCTGCGCCAGACGCGGCCCCTCTCGGTTCTGCGCGCCGAAAAGGTCGCCGCTCTGCGAGCCTGGGCGGCCGACCGCTGCGTTCCGGCTGAGACCCCGACGGGCGACTAGCCGGCCGGCCCGGCTCGGCGGCTGGCACGCCTCGTGCTGCAGCCACTGTGGGGGGCCGAGCTGTGGACGGCCATTCCCCGGATGCTCTCGTTTCGACTTCGGCCGGCACGGAAAGGAGACCTCATGAAGAACTACACGCTTCCCGACCTCGCTTACGACTACGGCGCGCTCGAGCCGCACATCTCAGGGCGCATCATGGAGCTCCACCACGACAAGCACCACGGGGCCTACGTGAAGGGGGCGAACGAAACCCTCGAAAAGCTGGCCGAGGCCCGGAAGAAGAAGGACTTCGCAAACATCGCCATGCTCGAGAAGGCCTTCGCCTTCAACGTCTCGGGACACGTGCTGCACTCTCTCTTCTGGCGGAACATGAAGCCCAAGGCGGGCGACCGCCCAACCGGCGAGCTGGCGCAGGCGATCGACCGCGACTTCGGCAGCTTCGAAGCGTTCAAGAAGGAGATGGTCGCCGCCGCCGCGTCGATCATGGGCTCGGGCTGGGCGACCCTCGTGTGGGAGCCGGCCGCGGAGCGCCTGATCACGGCGCAGATCTACGACCATCAAGGCAATGTGACGCAGGCCGGCACGCCGCTGCTCGTGCTGGACGCGTGGGAGCACGCCTTCTACCTCCAGTATCAGAATCGCAAGACCGAGTTTTTCGATGCGGTCTGGAACGTCTGGGACTGGGAGGACGTCGCGGCGCGGTACAAAGCGGCGCGTGCATCGAGCGTCGACCTCGTCGGCGCTCACGCCTAGTGTCCCGAGTCACAGGTTCGTCTGCAAAATCCGAGGACATCGTGGGTCCGGCGCTCGGCTTGCCCGGAGCGGCGAGCCGTTAACCAATCGCAGAGATTCACCAATCGCAGAGAAAGGAGACGTCTATGTGTTTCTTCGACACCTCCTCACTCTCTCATGTGCCTGCAGGAGTCTCGCGACGCCAGCTCATAGGCGGCGGGCTGGCCGCAGGACTCGCCAGCTCCGCGCTGGGCTTGGGCAAGTCGCTCCTGCTGCCCGGCGTGGCTGAAGGGGCTGAGCCCGCTCCCAAGAGCGGGGGACCTGGTTCCGCAGGCGTGAATTTCAAGTGGTTCGGAACCAACGGATGGGAGATCACCTTCGGCAACAAGACAATCCTGCTCGATCCTTGGTTCGGCCGGTTCGATACGGGATTCTTCGCGGGCAAGTTCAACGCGAAGACGCCCATCAAAGTGGAAGAGGCCTTGAGCGACCAGCACATCTCGAAGGCCGACCAGATCCTCATCGGCCATGGCCACTGGGATCACATGGCCGACATCCCGTACATCGCGAAGAAGACCGGAGCCCAGGTCATCGGCTCCGAGACCCACGCCAATGTGCTCCGCGCCTCGGGCGTCACGGAGGGCAAGATCGTGCAGGTCAAGGGCGGCGAATTCATGCAGTTCGATGGGTACACCATCGAGGTCTTTCCCGGCCTCCATTCCATGGGACCCACGAAGAAGCACGTTGTCCCGGGCCACCTCTACTCCGTCCCGCCGCCCCCCACGACCGTCGGCGACTTGCCCGAGGGGGACAGCCTGATCTATGTGATCACGATCGGGGGCAAGTTCAGCATCTTCCTCATGAGCACCGCCAACTTCGTCGAGCGGGCGATCGCCGGCATCAAGCCCGACGTGGCGCTGATCGCCTCCATCTTCGCCAACCAGATCCACAACTTCACTCCGCGGCTCTTCCAGGCGCTGAACTACCCGAACGTGATCCTCCCCACGCATTGGGACAACTTCGAGAAGCCCTTCTCGGAAGCGCCGCAGGACTTGCGGGCGACCTTCGGCGACCCGGCGAATCTCGACCTCTGGGTGAAGGAGGCGAAGCAGGTGTCGCCCAAGAGCAAGATCGTCGTGATGAAGTTCTTCGAAGCCTACGCCGCATAGGTGTCGCCTATTTCGTGACGCTGTAGGCCGTCTCGAGGGCCTTCGTGTCGGCCTCGGCCCCGCCCAGCCAGCGGTGGAGCCAGTCCATGACGACCGCGTGCCAGAGACGCGAGTTGCCGGGCTTTAATACCCAGTGTCCCTCGTCGGGAAACATGAGGAGCTTCGAAGGCACCTTCTGAACCTGGAGCGCCGAGAAGAACTGAAGCCCCTGGCCGAAGGGACCCGGTAATCCCGCTCGCTCGTCACGACGAGCGTCGGTGTCTTGAACTTGTCGACAAACCGCATGGGGTTCCACTTCTCGTAGAGCGGCGACTTCCAGGGCCAGCCGCCAAACTCCGAAACCGGAAACCAGAGCTCCTCCGTCTCGAGGCTGGACGAGTTCGTGTCGAAGGTGCCGTCGTGGGACACCAGGCACCGGAACCGCTCCGTGTGCCCGGCGATCCAGTTGACCATGTAGCCGCCGTAAGACGCTCCCACTGCGCCGATGTGGGCCTTGTCGACGTAGGGCAGCGACTCGAGGTCGTCGGCCTGGCGCATCAGGTCGTCGTAGACCTTCCCGCCCCAGTCGCCGCTGATCTGATCCACGAACTCCTGGCCGAAGCCCGTGGAGCCGCGCGGGTTTGCGGCGTAGATGACGTAGCCGTAGGCGGCCCACACCTGCGGGTTCCAGCGGAAGGACCAGCCGTCGCTCCAGGCTCCCTGCGGACCTCCGTGAATCCAGAACACCGCCGGGTACTTCCTGCCCGGATCGAAGGCGGGGGGCTTGATCAACCAGGCGTGAAGCTTCTTGCCGTCGGCCGAGGCCGTCCAGCGTTCCGAGACGTCGCCGAGAGCGGTCTGGGCGAAAAGTCGGTCGTTGACGCGCGTCAACTGGGCAACGCCCTTTCCGTCTGTCCTCGCGCTCCAGATCTCGGCCGCGCGGGAGAGCGCACTCGACATGAAATAGAGGCGCTGGCCGTCAGGCGACACCCGCAGGTTCTCCGGCGTTCCGCCGCGCCAGATCCCCCGGGGAACGCCTGCACTTAAAGCCACGCGGTAGATCGCGCCGCGACCGGAGACATGGGAGGTGAAGGAGATCGACTGGGAGTCCGGCGCCCAGACGTATTCCTCGACCCACTGGTCGAAATCTTCCGCCAAGCCGCGGACCTTGCCGGTCGCCCGGTCGAGAAGCAATAGGCGAAAACGGTCCGCCTCGAAGCCCGGCCGCCTCTGCGCCCGGTAGGCGATCCACCTGCCGTCGGGCGAGAACTTCGGCCTGCCGTCGTAAGCCGGATTTCCGGCCGTGAGGTTCTTCGGCGTCCTCTTGCCGTCGAACGACGTCAGCCAGATGTCGGCGTTCGTCGAGACCGCTTCGATCGGGTCGTGGTTCGAGGCGAAGACGAAGTCTCTGCCGTCGGGCGAGACGCTGTAGTCAGAGCCACCGCCGACGGCAAAGGGGGGCGCGTCGTATTCGCCGGGCGTCAGGTCCACGGCCGAAGAGCCGTCCACGGCGAGCTTCCAGACGTGCGTGCGCAGCCCGTCCTTCCAGGAGTCCCAGTGGCGGAAAAGCAGCCGCTCGGCGATCCGCGCTTTGGTCTTCGACTCCGTCCGGGCCTTCAGCTTCTTCTCGAGGCAGGGCGCATCCGAGCATTCGGGAAACACGTCGGAGGTCACGACGAACCATTTCCCGTCCGGCGACCACTCGTAGCCGTTCACCTGGGTCGGGAAGGCCGTCGCCTTGACGGGATCGCCTCCCGAGAGATCGAGGAGCCAGATCTGCGAGCCGCCCTCGCGGTTTGAGAGGAAAGCGACCCTGCGGCCGTCCGGCGAGAATTTCGGGTCGTCGTCGCGCATCTGTCCGCTCGTCAGCCGCCGCGGCTCCCCGCCGGAAGTGGCGACGAGCCAGATCGTCGAGCGACTGCGGTTTTCCTCCACGTCGGAGATCGACACCGCATAGGCAATCCACTTCCCTTCGGGCGAGAGCGAGAAACCGCCAATGCGACCCACTTGGGCCAGCTCGTCGAACCGAAACGGGCGGCTCTCGCCAGCGGCCGCCATCGGAGCCAGCGAGAGCGCCGCAGCAACCGCCAGGAGACGGCTTGGTGTCATGCGAAAAACCTCCGGTCGGGCATTCTAGTCGGCACGGACGCGTTGAACTCGGTGACCCGGGCACCGCTTTGGTATCATTTCGATCCCGCTGCCGGGAGCGCGGCGGGCAAAGGGAGCAGAATGTCGATTGCCATCCAGGACGAAAAAGAGGCCGCCGTCTCGCCGCGGGGGCCGGCAGTCGTCAACGACTTTTCGATCCACGTCGCCACCGCCAACGGCTCGGGCAGCATGTCCTCGAACAACATCCTGATGCGGGCCATCTTCCAGATGGGCATCCCCGTTTCGGGGAAGAACCTCTTCCCCTCGAACATCCAGGGCCTGCCGACCTGGTTCACGATCCGGGCGTCGAAGGAAGGCTTCATTGCGCGCCGCCGCGACATCGGTGTTCTGATCTGCATGAATCCGGAGACGGCGCACGAGGACGTGCGGACGGTCGCTCCGGGCGCGGCCGTGATCTACGAAGAGACCTTGAAGCTCGACGCCCTGCGCCAGGACGTCCACTTCTACCCCGTGCCGTTTGGAAAGCTGGTGCTCGAGCTCGTGCACGACGGCAAGCTCCGCCGCCTGGCCGTCAACATGATCTACGTCGGCGTGGCCGCGTGGCTGCTCGACATCGACATGGCCGAGATCGAAAAGGCCGTCCGCAGACAGTTCAAGTCGAAAGAAAAGGCGGTCGAGATCAACATGGGCGCGATCCGTGGCGGCTACGACTGGGCTGCCAAAAATCTGACCAAGGGCGATCCCTTCCGCCTGGAGCGGATGAACAAGACGGACGGCAAGATCATCATCGACGGGAACGCGGCTTCGGCCCTCGGCTGCATGATGGCGGGCGTCACCTTCGTGGCCTGGTACCCGATCACGCCCTCCTCGGCGCTCGCCGAATACCTGATCGACTATTGCAACCAGTACCGGATGGACCCGGAGACCGGAAAGCCGACGTTTGCGATCGTGCAGGCGGAGGACGAGCTCGCTGCGCTCGGCATGGTCATGGGCGCCGCGTGGGCGGGCGCGCGCGCGATGACGGCCACGTCGGGTCCGGGGATCTCGCTCATGTCCGAGTTCACCGGCCTCGGCTACTACGCCGAAGTGCCCGCGGTGATCTTCGATGTCCAGCGCGTCGGAGACATCCTCTCGACGTACCTGCTTTCCCACGGCGACGCGAAGCACATCCTTCTGCTGCCGGGTTCGGTCCAGGAGTGCTACGAGGCGGCTCTGGACGCCTTCGACCTGGCCGAGCGGTTCCAGACTCCGGTCTTCGTCATGACGGACCTCGACCTCGGGATGAACAACTGGATGGCAGACCCCTTCACTTATCCCGAGAAGCCGCTCGACCGCGGCAAGGTGCTCCTGACGAAGGAGGATCTCGAGAAGCACCTGGCAAAATTCAAGGAATTCCGCCGCTACCGCGACGTCGACGGGGACGGCATTCCGTACCGGACGTTGCCGGGAATGATCGATCACCCGGCTGCGGCCTACTTCACCCGCGGCTCGGGGCACACCGAGCACGCGACGTATTCGGAGAGGCCCGAGGACTACAAGAACAACATGGACCGCCTCGCCCGCAAGTTCGAGACGGCCAGAAACCACGTTCCCAAGCCGGCCGTTGACGACGGCTCCGGCTCGCGGGTCGGCATCATCGCCTATGGATCCTCGGATTTCGCCGTCGAGGAAGGGCGGGTGCTGCTGGCGCGCAAAGGACTCCGGACCGACTACCTCCGCCTGAGGGCCCTGCCCCTGACGACCGAGACGGCTGCTTTCGTGACCTCGCACGACCGCGTCTACGTGATCGATCAGAACCGCGACGGTCAGATGCACGACCTGCTGCGCCTGGAGATCCCGAGTTCGCAGGTTTCCAAGCTACGCTCGATCCGCCACTACGACGGCTTTCCCTTGGACGCCGAAACGGTCGTCGAAGGGATCGAGGCCGGGGAGGAGAAATAGTGTCCACAGTCGCCGAGCCCAAAACCCCTCCCGAGAATCGCGCCGGGCTGACCGTCAAGGAATACGGCGGTTTGAAGTCCACGCTCTGCGTCGGCTGCGGCCACGACGTGATCACACGGCAGATCACGCAGGCCCTGTACGAGATGGGAGTCTCTCCTCACAAGGTCGCGAAGCTCTCGGGCATCGGCTGCTCCTCGAAGACGACCGCGTACTTCGCGGACCGCGGCCACGGCTTCAACGCCGTCCACGGGCGGATGCCGGCCATCGCCACGGGCGCCGCGCTGGCAAACCCGGAACTTTTTTCGATCGGCGTTTCCGGCGACGGCGACACCGCCTCGATCGGAGCCGGCCAGTTCGTGCACCTGCTGCGGCGCAATGTCCCGATGATTTACATCGTCGAGAACAACGGCGTGTACGGTCTGACGAAGGGGCAGTTCTCGGCCACCGCCGACCCGGGCTCCCGGCTCAAGACCGGCGTCGTCAACGAGCTGCCGGCGATCGACCTCTGCGCGATGGCGATCGAGCTCGGCTGCGCGTACGTGGCACGCTCCTTCTCGGGTGACATGAAGCAGCTCCTCGGATTGCTCAAGGGCGCGATCGCTCACCGCGGCACGGCGCTGCTCGACGTCATCTCGCCTTGCGTGACCTTCAACAATCACGATGCCTCCACGAAGTCCTACAAGTGGGCCAAAGACCACGAGGAGCCCATCCACGAGATCGGCTTTGTGCCGTACTTCGACGAGATCATTGTCGACTACGACCCCGGCACCACCCAAGATGTCACGCTCCACGACGGCTCCCACATCCGCCTGAAGAAGCTGCGGACGGATTACGACGCGACGGACAAGAAGAAAGCCTTGAATCTCCTGCTCGAGGCGCAGCAGAAGCAAGAGTTCCTGACAGGCCTGATCTACGTCGAGCCGACGAAGAAGGATTTTCTGTCGCTCTTGAACGCCGAGAAGCCGCTGGCCACGTTGCCGATCGACAAGGTCCGGCCCGGCCGCGAGGCGCTCGCGGAGATCATGAACGGCCTCAAGTAAGGTCGGAGCTGCTGCTGTCTCGGGCCGGTCGGGCCCGTCCGGATCCAGAAAAGCTAGCGCGCGGCCGTCGACGGTGCGTTCAAAGGACCCGGCCCCTCCGTGCGGGAGGCGGGCAGAACGCCCGCCTTGCGGAGCTGGTCGCGCTCGCCGGAGCCGGGGAGCACCGGCATCCTCGACGCGTCGGCCGGAGGCACGGTGCCGTCGCCCGGGTAGTACGGACGATAGCCATATCCGGGGCCGGTCGAGTCCGAGGGCTTCTCTTTGAGCTTCTCGATGTCGAAGATCGCCTCTTGGCGGGTGAAGAAGGCCATCTCGTGGTCCCGCGTCATCCAGATGGCGTCCTTGGGGCACGCGTCGATGCAGAACCCGCAGAAGACGCAGCGCAGCATGTCGATATCGAACACGACGGGGTACTTTTCGTAGGCGACTTTCGGATGCTCGCCCGCCACGATCGTGATGCACTCGGCCGGGCAGGCCTGCTGGCACATGTAGCAGGCCACGCACTTCAATGTCCCGTCTTCGCGCGCCTTCAAGATGTGCCGTCCGCGGAAGCGTCCGGAGTAGGCGCGTTTCTGCTCGGGGTACTGGATCGTCGGCAGGCGCTTAAGGTTGGCGAGGTTGCGCAGGAGGTGACCGATGGTCACCTTCAGGCCGCTCGCGATCGCCGGGTAGTAGAGGCGCTGCAGCAACGTCAGCTTGCGCGGGACCCGCTGGCCGACGTCGATGACGCCGCTCATCGGTCGAGCTCCCCTGCGATCACGTTCAACGTCCCGAGGGTCGCGATCGCATCCGAGATGGTCCCACCCACGATGATCTTCTCAAAGGCCGCCATGTTGGGAAAGCAAGGCGGCCGCACTTTCAGGCGGTAGGGCCCGGCGCCGCCGGTCGAGATCGCGTAGAAACCCAGCTCGCCGTTGCCGCCCTCGATCCACTCGTAGCGCTCGCCCGGAGGCACGCGGATGCCCTCCATGATCAGCTTGAAGTGGTAGATGAGCGACTCCATGTCGTGGTACACGGCGTCCTTGGGCGGCAGCACGACGTGCCAGTCGTCCGAGCTGACGGGCCCCTTGTCCGGCAGGATGTCGAGGGCCTGCCGGATGATCTTCAGCGACTGCCGCATTTCTTCCATGCGCACGAGGAACCGCGCGAAGTTGTCGCCGTCGGTCGCGATCGGGACATCCCAGTCGAACCGGTCGTAGAAGTCGTAGGGCCGCGCCCGGCGCACGTCATAGGGCACGCCGACGGAGCGCAGCATCGGACCGGTCATTCCCCAGGCGATCGCCTGCTCTCTCGACAGGACCCCGGTGCCCCCCAGACGGTTGCGAGCAATCCGGTTGTTGTTGATCAGTCGTTCCATGTCGTCCAGGAACGGAGGAATCGTCTCCAAGAGCTTCCGGCAGCGCGCCGAAAAGTCGTCCGGCACGTCGATCGCAAGCCCTCCGACGCGGACATAGGACACCGTCAGGCGCGCTCCGCAGCAGGCCTCGATCAGGTCGTAGATTTGCTCGCGAGGCTGGTAGTAGTACCAGAAGCTGGTCAGCGCTCCGCAGTCCACGAGATTCGCGCCGATGTCGACGCAGTGGTCCATGATCCGGGAGAACTCGGAAAGGATCGTCCGAACGAGCCGGCCGCGATCGGGGATTTCGACGCCGAGCATCTTTTCCACTGTCCGCACGTATCCGACGCCGTTGATCATCGCCGAGATGTAGTTGAGCCGGTCGGTGAAGGGGATCACCTGGTTCCAGGTGTGCGTCTCCGCCATTTTTTCGAAGCAGCGGTGGAGATAGCCGATTTTCGTCTCGGCGCGGATGATCCTCTCGCCGTCGAGCCGAACAATCAGGTGAACGATTCCGTGCGTGGCCGGGTGCGCGGGGCCGATCGAGAGCGTCTGAGTCTCGAAGTGCCCGGCCCGCTCGTCGGTGTGCTTCGCCCATTCCGGCCATTCCATGTCCGCCTCGGTGAACATCCACCGCTGTCCGGGCGCGTAGTCCTTGCGCAGCGCATGGCCGACGAAGGCGTCGTGACACAGCAGGCGCATCAGGTTCGGGTGCCCGCTGAAGCGGAATCCGAACAGGTCGTACGCCTCGCGCTCATACCAATCGGCGCCCGGCCATACGCCCGTCACGCTCGGCAGAGTCGGTTCCTCGGCGTCGGGCAGGAGCACCTTCACGCGCACGTGCTCGTTGCGAGAGAGAGAGAGCAGGTGCGCCACCGCCTCGAATCGAGTGTTCTGGCCGCGGCGCCTCAGGTTGTCGACACCAGCCAGATCCAAGAAGAGGTCGAAGCGGCACTCCGGATCGTCCCGGAGCCATGTCGCCAGGGCCACCCAGGCGTCGGGTCCGACCTCGAGAGTCGGCAGATCGAGGTCCTTGACTTCGGCCAAAGATGCGACCGGCGACGTCGACAGCCGCGCGCGCAAGCGTTCGGCCGCCGGCGAAAGTGTCGCGGTCTCGACGACCGACGTCATGCTGGCTTCGACGCCGCCAGCTTCGCCGAGCGGCTGTCACGGGACTTCTGGCCCGAGGCGATCTTCTTCTGGAGCTCGATGAAGCCGTGCATGAGCTCCTCCGGCGTCGGCGGGCACCCGGGCACGTACACGTCCACGGGGACGATCTCGTCGATGCCCTGCGTGACGTGGTACGCCCGGTAGAAGCCGCCCGAAGAGGCGCAGACACCCATCGATATGACCCACTTGGGCTCCGGCATCTCGTCGTAGATGCGCCTCAGAGTGGGTGCCAGCTTGTCCGTGACGGTGCCCGCGACGATGAGCAGGTCCGACTGGCGCGGTGTGAAGCGCACGAACTCGGCTCCGAAGCGCGAGAGGTCGTAATGCGACGACACGACAGACATGAACTCGATACCACAACAGGCCGTCGCGAAAGGGAACGGCCAGAGGGCGTTCTTGCGCGCCCATGCGGCAAGGGCCTCGACCCGGGTCGTCACGAAATCGGCCAGCCCGCCGGCAGCCTTCGCGCTGTGGGCCGGCAGGACCGGATGGGAACCGCTCATTCTGCCTCCGGCCCGGATTCTAACAAGAGCGGACCGGCGCTCAGCCGAAGTTGACGGTATACGCCAGCGTTTTCATGTCGCGCATCCGATCGAGGTAGACGAGGCCATCCAGGTGATCGATCTCGTGCTGGAGGACCCGCGCGTGGTACCCGGTCGCCTCGAAATCGACGGGCGCGCCGGATCGGTCCAGGGCGCGCACCCGAATCGTCGCGAAACGCGGCACGATTCCTCCCCACAGGAACGGCACCGAGAGGCAGCCCTCCGAGTCCTCCTCCATCTCGGACCCGACGCCTTCGTAGCTCGCGTTGAACAGAGCGGTGATCAGGACGGTCTTCGACGGACGCTTGCGGCGCTCGGGATTCACCTCGTACAGGAAGAGTCGCAGCGGCGTAAAGACCTGGGGCGCGGCGATGCCGGTCCCGTCGTACTCGCGCATCGTATCCTCGAGATCCGACAGGAAGGGCTCGTAGTCACCCCGCGCGATAGCCTTCGGATCCACCTCTCGCGAAAGCTCCCGGAGAGTCTTGACTCCCAGTTTGGCCACTTTCAAGATCATGTCAGGATCGTAAGAGCCCAAAGCCCAAAGTCCCAGGCCCTAAGTGGCCAGAACGGTCTTCGCGAAGAGTCCCCTTTGGACTTTGGGCTTGGACTTTGGACCCTCGCTCGTCGGTAATGGTGCCCAGGGACGGAATTGAACCGCCGACACAGGGATTTTCAGTCCCTTGCTCTACCAACTGAGCTACCTGGGCGCGCCGGAACGCGTACCCTAGCAAGGGGGTCGACCCCTGTCAAACAGCGCGGAATTTCGCCGCAGGCATTTCCGTTGTTCGTTCGACACGAAAGACTCCGGAGAGAGAGGATCGCTTGAAGCTCGCTTCCCTACTCGTCGCTCTCCTCGCCGGCGCGCGTCTGAGCGCGCAGGAGCCGGCAAACCCGGACTCGAACAGGCCGGTCACGAAACCCGGCAACGCGGACTGGGCCCCGACGGTCGATGCGGCGCGCAAGACCGCTGGCCCGCAGAACAAGCTCGTCTTCATCGAGATCGATGGCGGTCCCGAATGCGGACACTGCCAGCGGATGGACACCCTGCTCTACCCCGCCTTCGACTTCGAGGCCATCCTCATCTCCATGGTTCCGGTGAAGGTCGCGCTCGACTCGGTCGAGGGTCTCGAGCTCTCCCGCCGCTTCGAGATCGACCAGACCCCTGCGGTCGTGATCACGACGCCCGAAGGGCGACTGGTCTTCCTGATGCAGGGCTTCACGAACGCGCCCGAGTTCTACCGGAGAGTGCGGGCGGATCTGGAGGCCTACCGGAAGTTCGCCCGGAAAGTCGAGCAGCAGGACATCTCGCACTTGCCCGCGCGGGAGGCGCTGGAGACCGGCGTTGAGCTCCTCCAACGATCGGATCCTGGCGCGGCGCTGCCACGGTTGAAGCGTGCTGTTTCGGCGCCAAAGGCCACGCCCGAAATGCGCGACGAGGCTCGCGAGCAGCTGGCGGCCGTCGAGCTGGAGCTCAAGCAGCCCGCGGCCTCCCGGAGCACGATCGAGGCCCTTCTCCAAAGCACGAAGGACCCCGAGCGCCGCGAAAGGGCGGAGATTTTCCGCGCTCAGCTTCCCCTCTACGAGAAGAAACCGAACGAGGCCCTTCGACTTCTGCAAAAGTTCCTGGCCGACCACCCGAAGTCCGCGCACGTCGCCCGGGTCAAAACGCTCATCGAGCAGATCTCGTCTCAGGCGAACAGCTCCTAGTTCCGATCCATGAAGAGGATCGCCGTTGCGCTCGCCCTTCTCTCGGTCTCCGGCACTCTGGCCGCCGTCCCGGTTCCCAAACCTGCCGATCTGGTGACGGCCACCGCGGCGCTGACGGCCTCGAGCGGGACGGGACGAGGCGTCTTGCGCATCGAGGCGCGCCTCGCCGAAGGCTGGCACGTCAACAGTCACAAGCCTTCCGAGGATTACCTCATCCCGACAAGCGTCGCGCTCGACCCGGCTCCCGATGTGACCGCCGGGGAGGCGCGGTATCCCGAAGGCCGGCTCGTCAAGTTCGCTTTCTCCGAAACGCCGCTTTCCGTTTACGAGGAGCGCTTCGCGGTCGAGGTCCCGGTCTCGTGGACGGGCCAAACGACTCCGACCCTGTCGGGCCGGCTCGAGTTCCAGGCCTGCAACGACAAGCAGTGCCTCGCGCCGGCCTCGGTGGCGTTTCAGTCGGGCGCCGCTGGACCCTCACCCGGGCAGGCTCTCTCGGGCGGAGCCGTTCGGCTCGCGGACGCTCCAAAATCTAGAGAAGCGACGGCCGCCGCCGGCGCCTCACACGACTTCGGCGCGCTGCTCGAGAATCGGGGCTTGATCTTCGTGCTTCCGCTGCTCTTTCTCGTCGGCTTGGCGCTCAACGCGACGCCCTGCGTGCTTCCGGTGATCCCGCTGACGATTGCGTTCTTCGTCAATCAAGCCCCCGATCGTCGCCGCAGGGCGTTCTGGCTCGCGACGGTCTACGTGCTGGGCATGGCGACGATGTACTCGGCGCTCGGAGTCTTCGCAGGCCTGTCCGGAAAACTTTTTGGAGCCGCTCTCCAGTCGCCCTGGGTCATCATCGGGATTGCGCTCGTTCTCGTTGCTCTCGCGCTCTCGATGTTCGGTTTGTACGACATTCAACCTCCGAGCTTCCTGCTCCAGAAGGCGGGAGGCCGCGCCGGAACCGCCGGCGCTTACGTGATGGGTCTCTTTGTCGGTGTCATCGCGGCGCCCTGCGTCGGGCCGGCCGTCGTCGCGCTGCTCACCTTCGTCGCCGCCAAACAGGACGCCGGCCTCGGTTTCCTGCTCTTCTTCGTTCTCTCGCTGGGCCTGGGTCTGCCCTATTTCTTCCTCGGAGCCTTCGTTCCGCGTCCGGGCGCCTGGATGGAGGAGGTCAAGAAGGCCTTCGGATGGGTCCTGCTGGCGATGGCGGCCTATTTCCTCAAAGACCTTTTCTCGGACCCCGTCCGGGGATGGCTGCTCCCGGCCAGCCTGCTCCTCGGCGCGGCCGCGGTCCTCGTTCGCGCGATCCGGCTTCGCCTGGCCATTCCCGCCGTGTCGGCGGCACTCTTCGCGGCCGCCGCGTTCTTCTTCGCGCCGAGCAGGGGCTCGGCTGAGGCGGGACCGTCCTGGGCGTCGTACGAGCCCGCCAAGGTCGCCGCCTCGGGCCGAGCCGCGGTCGTGGACTTCTCGGCTTCCTGGTGCCTGCCCTGCCTCGAGCTCGACAAGAAGACGTTTGCGGACCCGCGCGTGAAGGCCGCGCTCGAAAGGCGCGCCCTCTTCAAGGCCGATATGACCAAGACCAGCTCGCCCGAGACGGTGGCTCTCGCCCAGAAGTACGCGATTCTCGGCGTGCCGACCGTGATCTTCCTCGACGCCAACGGCCAAGAGCGCACCGACCTCCGCCTCGTCGGCTTCGAAGACGCCGACGCGTTCTTGAAGAGGCTGAAACAGGCGCCGTAAGGTCCAAGGAGAGTCCAAAGCTCAAGGCCCAAGGCCCAAAGGAGCGGGAAGCCCCATCGCCTCTTTGGGCTTTGGCCTTTGGCCTTTGGGCTGGCTCGTCTAGCCGGGCAGTCGGCCGAGCTTTTTCAAGGCATCCTTGGCCGCCTTGCGCTGCGCCTCGCGCTTGGAGGAACCGCGCCCGGCCGCGAAAGGCTCTCCGTCCCAAACCACTTCGATCTCGAAGGCCTTCTCGTGGTCCGGGCCTGACTCGCGGACCACGCGGTACTCCGGCAGCGGGAGGCCCAGGCCCTGGGCTGTCTCCTGCAGGGCAGTCTTGTAGTCGTGGAAGGAGAGATCGGCGAGATCGATGCCGCTCACGTCTCGCCCGAACTGGCCGCGCACGAAGGCTTCCGCCGCGTTGAGGCCGCCGTCCAGGTAGATCGCGGCAACGATCGCCTCGAAAGCATCGGCGATGAGGGACAGCTTTTCGGAGCCGCCAGACCGGGCCTCGCCGGTGCCCATGCGCAGGAACCGCCCGATGTCCAAGGCCCTGGCCTTCTCGCCGAGAATGGCCGAGGAGACCAGATGGGCTTTGATCTTCGAAAGCGCGCCCTCCTGGAGGTTGGGAAACGTCCTGTAGAGCAGCTCTCCGATCAGGAAGCCGAGGACCGTGTCGCCCAGGAACTCGAGACGCTCATTGTTCGCCGACGGCGTGTCGCGCCGCTCGTTGGCGAAAGACTTGTGTGTGAGGGCGCGCTCCAAGAGCTCGGTGTTCCGGAACGTGTACCCCAAACGCCCCTGAAAGTCGGACATCGTCTCGGCGGCAACGCTCATCCGGTTGCTCTCTTCAAGGGGCAGTCTGGTGCCGGAGGCCGGGGTCGAACCGGCACGGGCCTTTCGACCCTCGGGATTTTAAGTCCCGTGCGTCTACCAAATTCCGCCACTCCGGCCCTCAGGAAAGATGGGGTCGATTTTGGAGGCGACGGGCGGATTCGAACCGCCGAATAAAGGTTTTGCAGACCTCTCCCTTAACCACTTGGGTACGTCGCCGTCGGCCGGGCGGATTTTATCAGGGTCAGCGCGCCGCGCCGGCGTAGTCGCGGATCAGGCCCGTCACGACGCCCTGCACGACGATTTCACGGGCATCGACACTGATGGGTCTCATTGCCGCGTTGGCCGGCTGCAGCCTGACCCTGGCGCCCTCGGCGTAATAGCGCTTGAGCGTGGCTTCTCCCTTGACGAGAGCCACGACGGTCTGGCCGTTCTGGGCATTCGCTCGCTTGGACACGATGACAAAGTCGCCGTCGCGGATGCCGTCTTCGATCATCGAATCGCCCCGGACGCGCAGAACGAAGTGCTCGCCCTTACCCAGCAGCGACGCGGGCACCTCGATGGTTTCCTCGACGGGAAAGGGCTCGATGGGCCGGCCAGCCGCCACCAGGCCCAACAAGGCGACGCGGGAGCCGGAAGCCTCGCCGGTGGGCGAGATCCCGCGGCTTCGGTTCCATTCTCGCTTCAGCGCCCCCTTTTCTTCCAGCCGCTTCAAGTGCTTCTGGACGGTTCCAAACGAAGAGAGCCGAAACTTTTCGCGGATCTCCCGCTGAGTCGGGGAGATGCCGTGCTCCTCCCTGTAGGCGCGAATGAAATCGATGATTTCCTTCTGTCTTTTTGTGAGATTCACTCTATTCCATACTTTCTTCGGATATTTATCTAAAGATCCGAATTAAGTAAGGCCGAGGAACCATCGCGGCCCCCCTCTGGCCGGGAGGGGAGGCCCGTCGGCCTTCCTGAAAGCTACGCTAGGCGAAAAAAAGGCGTAAGTCAAGGGGCCAACAAAAGAATCCTTGCCTGACAAAGCGGGCACACCACGTCCCATTCGTCGCCGGGCGGAAACGTCACGAGGCGGATGCCATCCACCTCCGTGGCGCGCGACTTGACCAGAGCGTCGGCCCCGGCGGGAAACGAAAAGCGATGGACGAACTCGCGGGACTCCTCGTCGAGCTCGCCCTTGACCGCGAGCCCGCACGCGCACTTACCTTCCGCTTTCACGATCATCGAACTAGGCTCGAATGATACGACGGTACCGATCTACGAGCGGGCAATCGCTATCGCGATGCCCACGGGTGCTGAGCAAGTGTGCCGAGCCGGGGAACCTTGTCCATGTACTTGACGCAGTACCAGCAAGGAAAATGGTCGAGCACCGTGAACTCGCCCCGAGCGACCTTTTCCCGCTTGTCGGCGAGATAGATCGTGACCCGTTGTCGGAACCGTCCGCAAGCCTCCGCAAAGCTGACCTCCTGAAGATTGCCCATGAGGTCGGTGCCCGGCGTTCCGCCCTCGTAGCCGGAGAGCTGGCAGCAGAGGGTGAGATTCCCGCGGTAATCCAGATTGAATTCCTCGAGCTCGAGAGGGCCGCATGGGAAGAAGGGGGACTCGCTGAAATATCCGGGCCCCATCGTGACCGGCAGCGGCGCAGTCTCCTGGAGGCGCCAGATCTCAGCTTCCGTCTCGCGGCGCTCCTCCGGCGTCAGATCCAGCCCGCGCGCCGCCGTGTCCGGCGTCGGCATCAGGTGGCCGAAGCGGACCGCCCCGCTTCCCAGCCGCGCGGCCAACGAGACCATCTCTTCGACCTCGCTACGGTTTCGAGCCGTCAGCACCATGTTCAGGGTAAACGGAAGGTCCCGCGCGACGCAGACGCTGGCCGCTCGCATCACCTGACGGTAGGACCCTTTGCCGCGCAGAGAGTCGTGCGTTTGCTCCCTCGCGCCGTCCAGGCTGAACGTCGCGCCTTTGAAAGCCGCGCGATATCGGACGAGCAGGGCATAGATCTTCGGCAGAGTGGACCCGTTGCTGACGAATCCGAATGTGTATCCCGCGTCGCAGACACGATCGACGATTTCCGCGAATCGACCGTGCATCGTGGGTTCGCCACCGGTGAAGGAGAGGTGGTCGATGCCGCAGTCTTTACCCTCGGAGAGCACCTTCTCCAGAAGCTCCAGGCTCAGCTCCCCCGTGGCGGCGTGCCGCTCCTCGTAGCAGTGCTGGCACCGCAGGTTGCACCGGTTGGTGAGCTCTACGACGAGGCGAGACACGGTCTCTCTCCTCGAGCCACGGCGAGAAGCCGTAGGAGTGCGATCGAGTCCTCCCGGAGGTCGATCCCGGCGTAAAGCTCGTACGCAACAGCTTGCTGCAAGAGAAGGTTGAGTGTCGCCAGATGCGGCGCCATTGTCTGTCTGTCGAACAGTTGCGGGCTGCTCTGGCTGATCAATTGGCCGAGAGCATGGGCGCGATCCAGCGGGAGCAGAGCACTTTGCTCTTCGCTCGAAATCCGGGAGAAGAGGAGGACCCGCGGTATGCACGCGCCGACTCGCTGGGCGGGGTAGGCCGTCTCGATGCCGACCCGCCTCCGGTGACCACCGCAGCGGTCGGGCCTTTCTTCCCCGATCGGCAGGTCCGCGTAGTCTCCTGCCTCCGCGCTGACGACGTAAAAATGCCGTCTCAGTGCCAGCGCCTCGACCCCGTCGGGTCGGGAGCGGAGCAAGACGGCGTCGTCGGACAGATAACGCCAACCGCTGCGAACCAGAGCAATGGCGAGAGTGGACTTGCCGCTGCCTGATTGCCCGACGACGAGCACTCCCATCCCGTCTTCGGCAACGAGCCCCGCGGCATGGAGGCCATAGATACCTGACGGCCGCAGGAGCTTGAGCAAGCCGAAGATCCAGAAGTTCTGCCTCAAGAGAGGCGGCTTGAGAAAAAAGGACGGCGCCAGACGTGCCTCGCCCCACCCCTTCCGAGGCTCGAGATGGAGGAGGGAAGCGCCGTCCGTCAGGTAGAACTCGTCCCCGCTCTCCAGGCCGCAAAAGCCATCCGCCCGAAGCACCTCGCGGGCCGTAGTTGGAAATTGGAATTCATCGTTGTTGGGGTGGACCGAAAGAGAAAGAGTGGGTCTTCCGGGCCAAACTTCCGTTCTCTCCCAAGAGAGCTCGCCCAGAACCCGATCCAGATCGACCCCGGTCTCGGTCTCCGCTCCCTCGACTTCCAGGGTCAGATCGTGGAAGGCATAACGGGCCATCGGCCACCTTCCCGGGGCCGCCCTACTCTACGGGCTGAATTGACCGAAGAAGCCGTTCTGCTTCCCCGTGATCTTCTCGAGGTCCCCGTGCTTGGTCAGTTTCGGCTCGATGAATGCGAGCTTCGGCTCCTCCCACGGCTTCCTGTCCGCGGGCGAAACGGAAGGCGCTCCCGTTTCCTGCTTGCTCTTCTCCGGTATTTCCTTGTCCCTCTCCATCGTTTCCTCCTCTTGAAGGGAAGCCTAGGTCAGTTGCGGCTCACCGATTCGCGGCGGGGCGGAGCGGCCCGAGGCCGACGCGTGGCAGTAGATCGACCGAAAGTCATCCGCGGGATCTCTCTCTCCGAGGGACCGGCCATGAAGCGCGACCCAACTATGACCGCCCAGATCCCTTCCGTCCTTGCGAATGCCGAAATGGATCTCGACCGGATGTCCCATTCGGGCCAGAAAGTAGAAGAGAGCGAGAGATTGCCGGAGGCACAGCTTCGGGAAGACCGGCAGATTGAAGACGCCCAGCCGGCTGACCCGCCGTACGATTTGCACGACACGGCCGGGTTCTGGGGCGCTAGCGGGTATTGGTCGTCTGCTGGACGATGCCAACCGTTCGAGCAGGAGAGGCAGCGCTTGCCGGCGCACACGGAGCGGGAGAGAGCACAACCACATTCCCACCCGAGCGGCGAGCCAATACTGCGAAAGCGGCACGATTCCTCCCCGGCGGTTGTTGAGCATACACCTCGTCTCTCGCAATCGAGGAGTAGGGCTAGAGAGGATCGCTCGGGGGCATGCCCGCCGAGCACCAGGAATCGAGCTGCGATTTGCGCTCCTCTCGTTCGACGACGGCCGAGACCAGGCGCGGATGACGCGCCAGAGCCCAGAGCCAGGGGCCGTAGCAGCGGAAAAGGTCCGCCAGATGCGCCAGATAGAGAGGGCGGGGTCCGGTCGCCGTCGGCAAGGCGCGACGGCGCTTTCCCACAGTCCCCGGCAAGAGCGCTCGTTGGACCGCAGCCGCTCGGCGCCCAAGGCCTCGACGCCGCCACCGCAGCCAGAGCTCCGCCGCCCCCCGAACGTCTCCCTTTTCCTCGAGGATTCGCTCTCGCGCGAGCTCGAGCGTGCGATCGTCGCCGCCCGACCTCCGGAGGCCGGCCAGAGCCGATGCCGGCACACCGGCTCCCATCAGGTCGGCGGCCAAATGAAGAGGAACGAACGCGTACTCAGACGCGCCAAACTCCGCGGCGCGCGCCTGGACTCTCGACCAGTCGACCCCGCCGTCGTAATGGGAGATCGCCGCCGCGATGTCGCACAAGGCGATCACTCCCCCGTTGAACCTGTGCCTGCAGAGGTGGCGGCACAGATGCAGGATGAGGTCCTCCGGTTCGAGGATCAACGCGTCGGCTCCGGCAAGCGAGGCGGCGGTGGCTCTCTCGAAGAGAGCCCGGACGTCCCAGCCAGCGGGCTGTCCGCGCGGATCGAGACTCCAGTGGAGCTCGATGGGAATCCCGCCGGCGACCGGCCGCGCGCTGCGGAAGACCCAGTGATGGTGGCGTGTCCTCAGCTCTGTCTTCGTCTGCGGATCGTGCGCTACCTCGTAGCCGATATCCCTCAGTTGGCACTCGGCCTTTTCCAGGTCCTCCTCGCGGATCAGCAGGTCGATGTCGGCCATCGGCCGCAGCGCCCGCTCGGGATAGACCGTCTCCGCCAGCGCAGCGCCCTTCAGGACGATGACAGGAGTGCGCCCTGCCGAGAGCGCCTCGAGGACCATCTTGAGCGCGCCGAACAAGACTGCATTGCGGGCCGCCGTCGCGACGTAGGCGCACTTGACGACCTCCAGGGCAGGCGTCGCGTCGGGCGGCATCGGAAGGCGCCGCAGGGCCGAATAGACGAGTGGCCCGACCCGATTCTGGCAGGCGATCACGCCTGCCCGTTGCCAGTCGAGACGCCTGCCCAGAAGATCCCGAAGCGGCGCTTCATGTTCGTCCCCGAGCAGTGGGGCCCGCGCACAGCAAAGTACGAGTTTCCATTCCGGCGAGAGGTTCACTTCCGAGCATCCTCCCTTGGACGCCGGCCCCGGGCTAGTCCGCCGGCTGCACCAGCTTCTGTTCCGCCAACTGGTTCACCAGCTCGAGAACGCATCGATCCGCCGTCGCCGCATCGACCCGAAACTCATCCTGGAGGCAGCGGCTGATTTCTCGCAAGGAGAGTCCACGCTTGAGGCCATGCCAGATTCGCATACCCGTGAGATTGAGGCTGTAGTAGGTCTTGCTCTCCAAGTGCAGCAACGCAACCTCCTTCCCGTCGAGCTCCGTATCCACGGCGTCCGGGTGAGGACGAAGCTTATGGTCCAGGGTGAGCATGAGCCACGGATTCTCCCACCAGAGGGCGCAGCGTTGACCGGCAGGAAAGCAGGTGTGGCGGCCGGCCTCCCATTCGAGCCCGAGAAGGACGCCTGCCGCGTCGGCATCGCATGCGGCCAGGTCGACTACGGACCCGTTACCCCCCAAAGATCGACGAAGAAGGTGAACGCTGCCCAGGCTTGAAGACCGATGTCAAACTCGGTCGTGAACGTTTCGCCTGGCGTAAGCACTCGGTCCGCGCCAACGTCAGGAGTGAGCGTGGCTCCGACCCCGCCGGGGCCGCCGTCGGCGTTGAGAAGCAAGTTCCCGCCGGAGAGCTGCGTGACCTGGAAGAACGGAGCGTTTATGGGAGTCGAGCTGGTGTTTGTGAACCGAGCTTGAAACACGCACGTCCCGGCCGGTCCCCCGGCGACCGCGGTTCGGCTGCACGCCTTGGTCAAAGACGAGAGCGCAACAAGATCGTTTACGACATGCGCCTGGCCGGTCACGAGCTTGAGGTCCAGGCGCCCCATGCCGTTGCCTCCGCTGCCTTCGCGGCCGCAGTATTCCTCGGCGACGAAATCAACCGTGTTCAACCCCGGCTGAAGCGCTGAAACCGAAGCTCCGCCAAAGCTCCCATTCTGGAACCAGCCGTCCGTCTCATTGGCAAACGGGGCGGTCCCCTGAACGCCCAAGTTCGTTGCTCCGTAGGAAGTCCCCTTGCGGCCAATGAAGGTACCGTTCAAGTAGACATACACGTTGTCATTGATGGGAATGATGTCGCCATGCGCCGTATAGAACGGGCTAAACAGGATCAAGTCACTCACGTCGTTCACTTCCGTCGGCAGGTTGAAAGTGGCCCGAAGGTGTCGAACCTCGTAGGTGTCGAAACAGGATCCGTGCCATTGGCGCCAGGAGGCCCATTCGTTGCCCGCTGGCGTCACGTCCTTGTTGGCCTGCGGCGTGTAGGTCCCGTTGTCGAAAACCACCTGACTCGGATCGAGAGCGAGCAAGAGTCCCTGGCTGACGGCGCCGCCCGGCGTTGGACTGAACGGGACGGATGCCGGCGCCTCTGTACTCCGTCCAACCCAGTTCATCGGGATGATCAGTGCGCCATCCTCGGCGTAGGCGTTCCTGCCGCCAATCAGTCCAAGGAGTGCGCCCGTGAGCAGGAATACGGTTTTCAAAGCGCTCGCTCGCACGATGAAAACGAGCCGTTCGACGCCGAAGAATGACGATTCCGGGACACGTGCGATCTCCATACCTCCTCCTCCCTGAAGCCGGATCGCGACGCTGCCCACGCGGCGAATCTTCCAGGGAGACTCGCCGGGGCCGGTCGCCGAACCAGTCAGCGAAAATTCTGACGTCGCAACCGCCTTCGCGAATGATTCAAAGACATCATTTACGGGCGGTGTGGTCAGAACGCCAGAGAAAGGGACTCGGTACGAGGACAAGTAGGCGCTATGCCCTCGTTTCATTGGTCCGGGCGACAGGATTTGAACCTCGGACCACTCGGTTCCGAACGGTTCGATGATGATGTCGGACGATAGCCAGGAAACAGCTACGCTCTCGGGGCGGCGAGCAAGTTCTTGCATGGAGCGTCGAATAGGCGAGTGGCGCGACTCGATTCCGGCAGGCGATCGCGGCTGCCCGTTGCCAGTCAAACGGCGCGCTCGTAAGGTCCCGAATCGGCGCTTCCCGTTCGCCACCGAGCAGTGCGGTCCGCGCACAGCAAAGTACGAGTTTCCATTCCGGCGAGAGGTTCACTTCCGAGCATCCTCCCTTGGACGCCGGCCCCGGGCTAGTCCGCCGGCTGCACCAGCTTCTGTTCCGCCAACTCGTTCACCAGCTCGAGAACGCATCGATCCGCCGTCACCGCATCGACCCGAAACTCATCCTGGAGGCAGCGGCTGATTTCTCGCAAGGAGAGTCCACTTGAGGCCATGCCAGATTCGCATACCCGTGAGATTGAGGCTGTAGTAGGTCTTGCTCTCCAAGTGCAGCAACGCAACCTCCTTCCCGTCGAGCTCCGTGTCGACGGCGTCCGGGTGAGGGCGAAGTTCTTGGTCCAGGGTGCGCATGACCCTCGGATTCTCTCACCCAGCAGGCGCGGGGCGTTGAGCAGCAGGTAGTTGCGGCAGGCCGGCGCTGCAGGCCGATGACGAACGTCGACGTCAACGTCTCGCCTGGAGCGAGGGTGCCGTCCGTGCCAACATCAGGAGTCAGTCGGGCTCCGACACCGCCCAGACCGTCGTCGGCGTTGACTGCCGGCTCGTTGCTATCGAGCTCGGTGTCCACGGCATCCGCCTGCGGTCATCAGGGGCATCCGTCCGGTCGACGCCGAATCGCGCGTCCTTTGCGTTCGGAACATGAACTTCCATTAACTTACTGTTTAGTCACCCCCCATAGATCGACGAAGAATGTAAAGCGGGCGCGTACCTGCAGGCCGATGACGAAAGGAGTCGTGAACGTTTCTCCTGGCGACAACACTCCGTCAGAGCCAACGTCGGGGGGTAGCGTGCCTCCAGCGCCCATCGGGCTCGATGGAAAGCTATTCAGGAGCAAATTTCCGCCGGAGAGCTGCTTGACTAAAAAGACCGGAAGATCGATGGGAAACTCGGTCGCATTGGTGAAGGTAGCCGTGATGATGAATGTCCCAGCAGGTCCGCCATAAACCGGGGTGGGATCGAAAGAAGTCTCCACTGGAGAGAGCATGACGAGCTCGTTGACGACGACTCGGCCAGTCGGGTTTGCCGTAAGGTCTGGCGTCAGCCGCGCGACGAAAATATCTTGCCCGCCTCCGCCCGCCGGCTGTGCGCCGCCGGTTGTACCGGGAAAATCGAAGGAAGACGTCGAGCCGGTGACGAACACTTCGCCTGAGGTCGGGTGGAAGGCGAGGGCATAACCTGCCGCACCGCCTCTGCCGCTGAGATAGGTCGCCTGCATCAAGGTGGTGAGCGTGGCGTTCAATCGAGCGACGAACGCGTCCGAAAGGTTTCCGCCGCCGCTTGTACCGGGAAAATCGAAGGAAGTCGTCGAGCCGGTGACGAACACTTCGCCCGAGGTCGGGTGGAAGGCGAGGGCGGCAACCACTTCGCCGGCGCTGCCGCCGAGATAAGTCGCCTGAATCAACGCGGTAAGGGTGGTGTTGAAGCGCGCGACGAAAGCGTCCGGGAAGATCGGGAAGATTCCGCCGCCGCCAATCGTCGGCTGTGCGCCGCCGGTTGTGCCGGGAAAATCGGTGGAAGTCGTCGTTCCGGCGACGAACACTTCGCCTGTGGTCGGGTGGATGGCGACCGCGTCACCCACGTCGAAGCCGCTGCCACCGAGATAGGTAGCCTGACTCAACGTGGTGAGAGCGGCGTTGAGGCGCGCGACGAAAGCGTGGAAGCCGCCGTCGGTCGTCGGCTGTGCGCCGCCGGTTGTGCCGGGAAAATCCGTGGAATCCGTCTGCCCGGTGACGAACACTTCGCCTGTCGTCGGGTGAATTGCGGCGGCGAAACCCCAGTCGTTGAAGCTACCGCCGAGATAGGTCGCCCGATTCAGCGTCGTGATGGTGGCGTCGAAGCGCGCCACGAAAGCGTCATTGAAGCCGCCAATCGCCGGCTGCGCGCTGCCGCTTGTGCCAGGAAAATCGGTGGAATCCGTCGTTCCCGCGACAAACACTTCGCCGGTGGCCGGGTTGATGGCGAGGTTGCCATTGTCGTCCTCGCCGCTGCCGCCAAGGAAGGTCGCCTGAATTAGCGTGGTAAGAGCGGCGTTCAAACGCGCGACGAAAACGTCATCGAAGCCGCCACTGTATGACGGCTGCGCGCCCCCGCTTGTGCCCGGAAAATCGACGGATTGCGTGTTTCCGGCGACATAGACGTCGCCTGTGATCGGGTGGATTGCGATAGACAGATCCTGTTCCTGGAAGCTGCCGCCAAGGTACGTGGCCTGATTTAGCGTCTTAAGGTCAGCAGACAGGCGCGCGACGAAGGCATCGACTTGGCCGCCGTACACCGGCTGCGCACCCGCGCTGGTGCCCGGGAAATCGGAGGATAGCGTGTCCCCTGCGACGTAGACTTCGCCTGTGACCGGGTGGATGGCCATGATATGCGCGGAAGAGGTGAGGAGATCTGTGCCGCTGCCGCCGAGATATGTGGCCTGCAGGAGGGGATCGATAACCACGGGTAGCGCTGGATCATGGACGCCCAGAGAAAAACTGTATTGCCGTCCCTTCGCGTGATAGGCCACCGTGACGGCGCGGCGCACGCCGTCGTGCTCCTGATAGGCGACGGGGCGAGTGAAGGTCACCTCGCCCAGGCCCGTTTTCGCCACGAGCGCGCCGGTGTCGTTGACCCGCAGTGACCGGGCGCCGGCGACGCGCATCCGGATGCGGGAGGGACTCGCTCCGGGACGCACCGTGAAAAGCTTTTCGGTATTCCGGCCGTACGCCCGCAGCCGAACGTCCACGCCGGGCCAGACTTCTCCCAGGGCGACCGAGTCGTAGGTCGCGACGCCGGTCTTCCAGCGGGCCGGGTCGTTGCCGATGAAGAAGCTCGCGCGAGTCGGTGTCAGCCCGTCGCCGTGTGGCCGAGGCTTACCTCCGACCAGCGTCTCGGTAAGCGTCCAGCCGGAACGCTTCTTGTTCCGGTCTCCCGGAGACGCCTGCTTGTCCGCGGCCTGCAGCGAGTAGACGATCTTGCCATCCCGCGTCACGTAGACGGTCCCCGCGAAGGTCGAGGCGTAGTAGGAGACCCTCGGGTCGATTCGAGACTCGTTCGCAATGAACGGAATCTGAAGCGCGGTCAGGGATTCCTTCACGCGTCGTTCGTTGGGCCGTTCCCCCGCCGGGGCACTTAGCAGGGTGCTTTGCGCGAGGGTCGGAATGCCGGTCCCGCTCTGCGCTGCGGCCACGATCGATGGGCACGCCAGCAAAAGAAAAGATACAGCGAGAATTTTCGAAGAGTAGCGACGCACGGGACACCTCCATCCAGGCACACCCAATCTACGAACTCCTGATCCGTCGCCCGCCTTCCGGCCACTTGTCGAGGAAATTGCCATACCACCCTCCTCCGCCTGGAGCCGGATGGCGACGCTGCCTACGCGGCTGGCCTTCCAGGGAGACTCGCCGAGGCCGGTCGCCGAACCAGTTAGCGAAAATCTCCGCCTGCGCCGTGTGACCTGCTAGGGGCCGACCTGTGCCCAGACGTCGACAAACAGAGTGAAGCTCCGCCGAGCGTCCAAGCACACCGTGAAAGGCACATCGACCGTCTCCCCCAAGCTCAGTACACCGTCGGCATAGGCAGCGGTCTCGGGCACGGCAAAGACTCCACTCGTGGTTAGGAGCCCGCTTCCAGTCAGGAGCTGATTGCCGCCGCTGATGTTAGCCACTTGCACGACCACGCCAAACAGGCTCGGAGCCTCCATATCGGTAAGCCTAGCCTGGAAGTGAAACTTGCCGACGGAGCCCACCGGGCAACCCACAGCATCGGGTGTGCTGCTGAAACTACTCGGCACGGGCTGGAAAGTGACCAGAGTGTTGGCAACCTCCAATGCAGGCACGGTGACCGACCCAACGTACCTAAGTTGCAGAGAATAGCCACCAAAGGTGTCCATCGGGGGGAAGGCCGGAATCGGAGAGGGGAGCGGGAGCGGGTAAGTCGCGCCGCAGAAGCCTCCGCCCGTGAGGTTCACAACTCGTCCAGCCGCGGGAAACGCCGTGAAGACGTTGTCATCGAACGAAGCGTCCGTGCCAACGTGGCCATTGACCGAGCCCTTGGCCAAATACCCGCTAATCCCGAACGTGTTGCTGACCTCGAAGGGAGTGCCGGTGAGGTCTACGTTGGCACGGCCGGTACTACTGAATTCCGCCACGCAATCACTCGCAGTGCCATAAGGCACCGACGTGATTACTTTATCGCCTATACAACAGCTAGAGCCCGTGGACGTCGCGAAAGTTTGGTCGCTTATGTCTACCAGGAGTGTGACCGGATCCAAACGGATCCTGGTGTAGTGCGTCGCCACAACCGTAGGCGGGACCCAAGGCGCGCCTCCAAACTGCGCAAAGTTGAATGCGCCACCGGTGTTGATAAGTGAGAGATATTCCTTTGGCGCTCCAGTTCCCATTCCGGCGCAGAAGACTGTGAACCCTTCCGCGTTTTTGTTGTTGTGAAAGATAGTGTAGTTCCCGTCGGGCGCGCCCGGATTACTTGCCAGGATGTCCTGGCAACTCCCAGGCAATTCTGATGCATTGGCAGACGGCGCGAGCACTCCCTGCCCCACCAATGACGCCGCAAGGACTGCCAGGACCAGGTACTTTGGCGCTGTGAGCATTGCTGTCGACGCGCTCCTTTTCATCGCGGACTCCTCTCTCTTTGAGCAAACGGCTACGACCGCTCTGATAGCGAACGGCTTCTTCATGGATTCATCTCCTTTAGACAGCCCATGCATCTGCCGAAATGTCCGGCAGACCTCGACTTGCCATACCCGCTCCTGTCCTGGAACCGGATCGCGACGCTGCCTACGCGGCTGGTCTTCCAGGGAGACTCGCCGAGGCCGGTCGCCGAACCAGTCAACGGAAATTCTGTCGCCGCAACCGCCATCGCGAATGATCAAAACGAATCACTTGGAGGCTGGTGGCTGGGGCGGGCCCCAGAGCACTTTGGCGGTCGAGGTCTAGATCAGGTGGCTAGGGTCTCACCGGCTGCCTCCAAGGGGCCCCTAGGGCGCCCCGAGGCTCCCGCTGCGGCTGCGCAGGCCCCTCCTCCCGGGTCGGCGTGAGCCCGCTCGGTCACAACCGAGTGCGCCGCGGGAAGCTGCATCGGCGCAAGGGCTTGTGATGAGGCGTAGCTGATGCGTAGCCGCCTGCGGGCCGTCTCTCCTGGCCGAACGGAGCGCCTGGGCGAGCTGCTCGAGGCTGTCGAGGCGGCGTCGGCCGACCTTTCCTCCGGCGAGGTGCTCGAGGCGATCGGCCGGGCGGGCCGGCTCGAGCGGTCGAACTATCCGGCCTACCCCTCGCGAAGCCGCCCAGCCGCCTCCTCGTCGAAGCCCTTCGCGGGGTCCACGAGGATCACACGGGCGGTCGCTGGGTAATGCGCCGGGTCATCGTCCACGGCCACCCAGCTACGACCTTTCTGACCGTTGTGGATCAGGTACGCAAGGACTTCGCGATAGCGCCGGTGCTCGCTCTCCTGGGCTATCGGTGTCATGCCGATGATCCGCGGGGCCACGTCCTCGGAGAAGTGCGCTCGGATTTCGGTGAGGCTGAAGTCCTCCCGCCAGCTTGAACTGATGACGATCTCGGCGCCAGGCATCGCTCGCAGCGTTTCCTCGAAGAGGCGTCGAAGGGCGTCCTCCAGCACGTAGAGCGGCGCGCCAGTTCGCCGCAGCACTCCGTCGATATCGAGGAAAATCAGGGGGCCTCGCGTCCGAAACGTAGGCACCGGGGAATCCTACTCTCCTGATCTGGATGTTTGCCCTTTTCGGTTGCGCCCGGCGGCCAACAAGGCGCAGTCGGACCGAGCGACCGTGCCCACGACGGCCGGTAAGGCTGAAGCATTGCGTTTATGGACGAACCCCCGGCCGTTCTACGACGTCGCCGGGCGCGGACAGCGCCCGGATGGCTTCGTTGAAACGACTCCACGCGCAGGAGCGAATCCCGAAGGGCAGCCGATCGGTGATCTCGCTGCCGCGCGACGCCGCCGCCCGGTTTCCGTTCCGGCTCGCGTCTCTGGAAGAGACCGAAGGAGTCGTGACCGTCGTCAGAAGAGCTCGAGCGCGCTTGTCGGGCTCTTGAACGGAGCGATCACGTAGGCGCCCTGGGCTCGCCGGCGCGCCTCGGCGAGCATCTCCCGCGCGATCGCGAAGCCTTCGTCGCGCGCCCGCGCGCCGGCCTTCTCGAGGGTCGCCAGGACCCGGTCCGGCACGACGATTCCGGGCACTTCGTGGTGGATGCGCAGGGCGAGGCGATGGCTCGTCAGCGGCCAGATCGCCACGAGCGTGGGAATGGGAAGCTTCCCGCCGAAGCGCGCGAGGAACCGCTCCCAACATCCCCACTCGAAGAAGACCTGCGTCATCGCGAAATCCGCGCCGTTTTCGAGTTTCCGTTGGAAGCGCTCGACTTCCCGATCCAGATCCGGCTCGTTGGGGTTGACGGCGACGCCGACCAAGAAATTGGGCGGGTCTCCCACCGGATTGCCGACGGCGTCGCGGCCGGCGTTCAAGCCGCGGATGACCTTGACCAGGCCGACGCTGTCGGTCTGATAGACGTCGGTCGAGCCCGCGCGGTCGCCCCGCTGGGAGGGATCCCCCGTGATGACGAGAACGTTGCGGATGCCGAGCGCCCAGGCGCCGAGCAGGTTGCCGCACAGGCCCATCAGGCTCGCGTCGCGCGGCGTCACGTGCGGGATCGTTTCCATGCCTTCCCGCTCGCAGCGCAGCGCCATCCAGAGCGAGTCGAGGTGCAGGTGGGCCATCGGGTTCGAGTTGATGTCGACGGCGTGGACGAGCCCCGAGTCGCGGAAGGTCCGCACCGCGTCGATCGCCGCGTCGATCGCCGTCCCCTTGGGCGGATCGATCTGCATCGAAACGACGAACTCTGCGAGAGCGAGCCGGCTGGCAACGCCTGACGTCTTCGGTCGGGAACGCTCGGTCTCCGCGGGCGGCGGCGCGATCAAAGACTGCGGATCCGTCCGAACGCGTTCCGGCGTGACGTCGGCGAGCGCCTCCGCTATGGCGTGGATGTGCTCGGGGGTCGAGCCGCAGCAGCCCCCGATCAAGCGAGCCCCACGCCGCGCCGCTTCCCGCGCGTACCAGGCGAAATACTCGGGAGACGATTCCGGATAGACGAAGCGACCCGAGACGAAGGAAGGAACGCCGGTGTTGGGCGCCGCGAACAGAGGGCTCGCGGCGGCGCCGGACATCCCGTCGAGGACCGTCAGAAGATCGCGCGGTCCGAGCGAGCAGTTCGATCCGATGACGTCCGCGCCGAGCGCGGCGAGGCGCCGGGCCACCTTGGCCGGCCAGGAGGTGTCCTCGAGGTCTTCCCACGCATCGCCCGGAAACGTCACCGAGGCGACCGCCGGCAACGCCGAGACCTCGCGCACGGTTTCGAGCGCGACGCGGATCTCGGGAAGCGAGGCGAAAGTCTCCAGGATGAAGAGATCGATTCCGCGCGCCTCGAGCGCGCGCGCCTGCTCGCGAAAGATCTCCTGCAGCGACTCCTCGGACTCCGCGTCGCTCGGGTCGAACGGGAAACCCGTCGGGCCGATCGAGCCGGCGATGAGCACGTCCTTTCCCGAGACTTCGCGCGCCTGGCGCGCGAGCTTGACGGCCGCACCGTTGATCGCCTCGACCTCGTCGGCGAGGCCATGCGCCTTCAACTTGTTCCGGTTCGCGCCGAAGGTGTTCGTTTCGATCACGCGCGCGCCCGCGGCGATGTAGGCGAGGTGGGCCTCGAGCACGGCGTCGGGATGGGAGAGGCAGAGCTCTTCGACCGCGCCGCGCGGCGGCGTCACGCGCGCGAGGAGATAAGAGCCCATCGCGCCGTCGACGACGAGCAGGCTCTGATCCAGCAGGCGGTGAAAACGCGAGCTCACGGGGTGGCGATTATGCGGGAGAAAACGGCTAGGGCAGCCCGAAGGTCCGCACGGGGAACGCCGCCATCTCGGCGCGCGTCGAGCCGTCGTTGGGGCAGAAGTCGCCGCCGCCGAAGCCCGCCGTGGTCCCCTCGTGAAAGAGCCGCTCGATCCAGGGCGCGGAGGGGTCCGCCGCCGGAACGTCGAGGAAGATGCCGATCGCGGCGGGCGGGACGTAGCCCGGGCCGTGCTCGGCGCGCACGAGAAGCTTCGCCATCTGCGCACCGCGAGACGATGGTGAAGGCCCCGCGGGTCGCAGGCTTTCCAGCCAAACAGGGACAGAACGGGGAAATCTGAGTGCCGTCGAGTCACGATCGGGGAAGTGATCTCGCGCAAGTCGTTGAGATCATTGGTCGGGCGAGAGAATTTTGAACGTCCGACCACTCGTCCCGAGCCCGGTGCCAGCGTACCGCCACGGGCGCCACGTCTCGGACGCCGCGGAAACTCGCGGCCAGGTGTTCCGTGGGTGCCCGTCCGTTTCGTCTCGGGGAAAGTAAACGAACGTTTCTGGGCGACCGAGGCCGAGGCGTGCCGGTTCTTGACGCCTGCGTCGGTCAACCGCATCGTCGAGGCCCTGCGCGCCGCGTTCGGGCGCAGTCGATCTTCAGCTCGCGGCGCGAGGAGTCTCCCGAGGTCAACGAGGGAGGAGCCTCGCGCCGCGGGAGCGAGCGCGCCGCGACGGACCAGGCTCGCGGTCGAGCCCGCGCCCGGGCGAGCCGCGAGCCGGTGCGCCCGCAGGGCGCAGGTCCCTCGCAAGCGCGAGCGACGGTTTGGTCGGGGCGAGAGGATTTGAACCTCCGACCACTCGGTCCCGAACCGAGTGCGCTACCAGGCTGCGCTACGCCCCGAAGGGCTGGGGTTATACGCGATTTGACCTGGAAGTGCAAAAGCCGAGCGCCGGCTTCCGGCGCGCGCTATTGGATCCGCACGTTCAACTGGTCGCCCGCGTACTCGAGGCGCAACGTGCGAGTCTCCCCGGCCGACAGCTGCGCGGTGAAGTTCCGGTAGGCCGTCGGGATGTCCGGACCGGAGAGCCAGACCTTGATGGCGACCGAGCCCGGGTCCACGGTCATGGTCCCCGTCACCGTGCCGGTTTCTTTGACT
>WNGF01002315.1_pt1 | contig 35928 bp, 31 predicted proteins | sample 5400641 | NCBI WGS metagenome assembly WNGF01 (sample SAMN13153371, study PRJNA577476) | soil metagenome | isolation source: 80 cm soil or saprolite under grassland replicate 2 | place: USA:California | collected 2016-06-15 | reverse complement strand
TCGAGTTGCTCATCTTGCTTGCCGGCTACCTGGACCGAGCCGCGCTCATCGGGTCGATGGTTCTGACGGGGTTGTCGGCCCTCAACCCGCGACTGATCAACTTCCCTGCAGCGGTCCTCGCCATCGTGCTCCTGACGCCCGCGGCGCAGATCGCCACCCTGTTCGCGGAGCAGCGTGCCGACCGTGGCATGTGGCTGCGGCTGCCGCTTGTCCCCCTCATGTTCGGACTCGACGTCCTGGCCGCGATCAACGGCCTGTTCAGCGCGTTCTTGGGGCGACCACTGCAGTGGACCAAAACCGAACGGATGAGCCGCCAATGATTAGCGCGCGCGCTGTCGACGTGGTCATTGTGAGCTTCAACACGCGCGATGTGCTGCGGACATGCCTGCAATCGGTCAGCATGGCCACCCCGCACGACATCGTCGTCGTCGACAACGCTTCAGACGACGGCAGCCGGAACATGGTGGCCACCGAGTTTCCGCACGTGCGGCTACTCGCAAACGCGACCAACGTGGGCTATGGGTCGGCGGTCAATCAAGCGATGGGCGCCTGTACCGCGCCCTACGTTCTGGTGCTCAACAGCGATACAACCATCACCTGCGGAGCGCTCACTGCCGTCGCTGCGTATCTCGATCGGCGACCTGGCGTGGCCGTTCTCGGGCCGCGGCTCGTCCACGCCGACGGGCGACTTCAGCCCTCGTGTTACGGGTTCCCGACGCCGTTCAATCTGCTCGTGGATTACAGCAATGTGTGCCAACTGCTTCGTGCTTTACCACTCGCGGCCAGCCTGCTCGGCACGCGCGCGCACAAGGACGCTCGCGCGGTGCGGTGGGTCAGCGGAGCGGCTATGGCTATTCGTCGTGAGGCTTTCGAAGCGATAGCTGGTTTCGACAAATCCTTCTTCATGTACTTCGAGGAGGTCGATCTGTGCTACCGACTTGCGCAGGCGGGCTGGGAGGTGCACTTCGCGCCGGTGACTGATGTTGTTCACGTGGGCGGCGTGAGTACTCGCAAGCGGCGGAATGACATGGCCGTGCGTTTCTTCACCAGCCTCGACCACTTCTACGAGCGGCATTACGCCGGGCCGCAGCACCACCAGATGCACCTGATCGTGACTTTGATTGCCGTCGTGCGATTGGCTCGCGATAGTCTGCGTGGGTATCTTGCGCGCGACACGAGATACAAGGAAGAGTTGGCCCGCGACATAGAAGCATGGTTGCGGCTGCTCCGTGGGGACTGGCGTGCGTCGGCGCGATTGGCAACTCGCAACCTGGCACGCAGCTAGTCCACGGTGGTCGGACGGCGTGTCTCTCTGCGTGCTCGAGCTGCTGCACCCAGACGGCATCGCCAGAAATACCTACGTGGTGGGCAGCAACTGCCCACCTCGCCTCGCGCCGACGCGACCGCCAGAACTGGGCAGCCCGGCCGACTTGCTGATTCTGGCGCCCAGCGCCGGTGAGTGCCGACGCTCCGGCTGGCTGTCGGGCGCGGTAAACGCCGTCGAGCACCAACTTGCCGCGGACGGGATTGCATACGTTCTTGCGCCGGTTCGCTGGCGATGGGAGATCCAGAAGCGGCTGAGAGCGCGCGGCCTGGCGCTCGACGGGTCGGTGGCCCATCTCCCCAGCGTGGCCGCGAGCCGATATCTCGTGCCGCTCAGAGCGCCTGACGCGCAGTACGCGCTCAGCGCGTTGATGCCGAATGCGGCGTGGAAGCGCAACTTCGGTCTGCTTGGCTTGCGCATACGCGGTGCGGAAGCGCTGGTAAGCCGCGTCTGGCCGTCGGCTGGCTTTGTTGCCCGGCGGAGCCAGGGTCGGCCGCCGATGGAGTGGCTGTCGCGCATCGACGCGCACGCTGGTCCGTCTTCAACCGCGATCATCAGCGTGAGCTGGCGCGACGAGCGCGACTCGGCCGTTGTGCACCGAGTCTCAGGTCGTACCCCTTCGGCTGTTGCCAAGGTATCACTGCGGCAGTCGAATCCCAGGCAGCAGGCAGACGAGGCTGCCGCGCTCGCCACTTTGGCACCGACCGCGGCGGCGGCAGGCGCGCGCGTGCCGCGTGTAGTGGCAACGGGCAGGCTCGCAGATCACCAGATCATCCTCGAGACGGCTGTCCCGGGCCGATCGCTTGCGAACGTACTCATGGCGGAGCCTGGCCGCCTCGCCGCGGCGCTTCGCCGCGTGGCCAACTGGCTGGAGCGGTGGAACCTGTTGACCAGAGTCGCGCGCGGCGAAGACTCGCGGGTGCACCTGCAGCACCTGATCCTCGAGCCGGCGGCACGGCTCGCGCCGCGCTTGCACGGCGGGGAAGCGTACCGCGCGTGGTTGCAAGCTCGTTGCGCTCGCATCCACGGGCCGGTGCCACTCGTCGCGGCTCATCACGATCTCACGACCTGGAACATTCTCGAGGACGAATACGGCCGACTCGGAGTGGTCGATTGGGAAGCGGCGCAGGCTTGCGCGCTGCCGCTCGTGGATTTCTTCTACGTGATGAGCGACGCGGTCACGATGAGCCGCGGCGGGCCGCAACGGTTCGAGCGCGTGCGGGCACTCCAGGCCTGTCTCGCTCCGGATAGTGCCGAAGCGGCAATCGTGCGCCCGCTGCTCAGCCGCGCCGGGCACGCGCTTGGCGCATCCACCGAGCTGGTGCAGTTGTGCCTGCACGCGTGTTTTATCCACCACGCCCTGAACGAGCCGACCACTGTCCAGGCGGCCACTGCGCGACCGTTCACCGATATTGCGCAGTGGTTGGCCACGAATCGTGAGGACGTAGCGAGTTGGCTGAGCCGATGAGCACCTCGACGCGTTCTGCCGAGCGCCGACTGCTATTCCTCCTGCCGTTCCCACCGCGGCTGGACGCGACGCACGGTGGCGCACGCGTGGCCGCCCAGCTGCTCGCGGCACTCGCGACCGAGCATTCGATTGCTGTCGCGTACCTCCGTGGCGACGAGGAGCAGCCGATCGACGCCGAGCTCCGTGCAGCCTGCGACATCGTCGAAGAAATCGCCCGGCCCTGGAGCGGACGGTCAGTCGCCCACAAAGCGCTCCGCGCGGCTCGGATGGTGACTGCGCTGCTCATTGGGCGACGGCCACTGTGGGTCACCGATTGCGCGTCCCGCGCATACGCATGCCGGATCCGTGCATTGGCGACGACCTGGCAGCCTGACGTGTTGCACATCGAGGTCCACGTGATGGGCCAGTACGTACGGGCCCTGGACGACTGTCCAGCGCCGCGCGTGCTGGCTGAATACGAGCCGGGCGTGCGGGCAGCGCCGTTCATCGCGCGCGGCTACCCCTGGCTTGCTCGAGCGCTGCATGTGCTCGACCGTCGCGCGTGGCGCGACTTCGAGCGCGAGGTACTACGCCAGGTGCACGCAGTGGTCGTATTCACCGACCAGGATCGCTCAGCAGTGGCCGAGCTGGTCCCCGCGACGCCGGTGTGGCGGATTCCGTTTGGCACGCCCTTGCCGAGCAGCCCACTCGATCCAGTTGGTCAACAGCCGCCCACGCTGCTGTTCGTCGGCAGTTTCATCCATCCGCCGAATGTTGATGCCGCGGTTCGACTGGCGCGCACGATTCTGCCGCTGGTGCGACGCCGCCATCCTGACGCGCGCCTGTGCATCGTCGGCGACAGCCCGCCAGATGCGGTCCGTCGGCTGGCAGGCGCCGAAGTGCAGGTGACGGGTCACGTACCTCAGGTCGAGCCATACCTGGACAGAGCCAGCGTCGTTGTCGTCCCGCTCCGCCTTGGCGGTGGAATGCGAGTCAAGGTGCTCGAGGCGCTGGCCGCGGGCAAGGCGGTAGTCGCATCGCGCCTGGCGGTTCAGGGACTGGATGTGATTCCTGGGGACCAACTGTGCATTGCCGACGATGACGTGGAGTTTGCCGATCGCGTGGGCGAACTGCTGGATGCGCCAGAACATCGGCTCGCTCTGGCTCGCCGTGCTCGAGCCTGGGCATGCGCCAACCTGGGCTGGGACCGCTCCGTTGCCGTGTACGACCGCCTGTATAGCGCGTTGTGGGCGAAGCCGGCAGCGTGACGCTGGCGGAGCGGCTGGGTGCCGTGTTCGAGCAGCTCAGCCGAACCGAGGCACGCTGGTGCATGCTGCGCCTGCCCCACGGGACCGGCAAGTCGGGCGGCGACATCGATCTGCTGGTCGATCGCGGTGACCTGCCGGCCGTATGCGACGTACTTGTGTCCAATGGGTTTCTCGCTGTGCCTGGTTGGAATCCCGGCCTCCACTTCGTCGCCTATGACGGACCGGCTGACGGCTGGCTGTGGATCCACATCATGGCCGAGCTTGCATTCGGCCCGTATGCGCTACTCACCGCAGATCATGAGGCCGGTTGCCTGGATCGCCGAGTTCGACAGGCGCAGGTGCCCACCCTCGCGGCCGACGACGCATTCTGGGAACTGCTGTTGCACTGTCTGCTGGACAAGGGCCACGTCGCATCCCGCCATGCGTTTCGCCTCCAAGAACTTGTTCAGGAGGCGCGGGCGGACGGACCGCTGGCTCAGCTCATTGCGAACATCGCACCTCCGGATTGCGACCCTGATTACATTTTGAACTGCGTCACAGCCGGCGACTGGGCTGCTCTGGAGGCTCTCGGGCGGCCGCTTGCCAATGCCTGGAAAAGCCGACTGCACGTTGGTCGAGCGACGCTCCTCGCGCGTCGCTGCATGTTGATCGTAGCCGGGCTGCGGCACCTGCGGCGGCGGCGCGGCCTGAGCGTGGCGGTGCTTGGGCCCGACGGAGCCGGGAAGTCGACACTGATCGGCGGGCTGGAGGCCGCCTTCATTTTGCCGGCGCAGTCGATCTATATGGGCCTGACCGGAGGCATGCTGCCGCACGTGGACCGTCTGCGCCTGCCTATGCTGGTGCTGCCTGGCCGCGCTTTGGTCTTCTGGGTCCGCTACTTGCGGGCGCTCTATCACCAGGCACGCGGACGGCTAGTGCTCTTCGACCGCTACACGTACGACGCGCACGTTCCGACACCCCGACCGCTCAGTCGACTGAGACGTTTCTATCGTTGGCTGGACGGTCATCTGTGTCCAGCACCGGACCTGGTGCTGTTGCTGGACGCGCCCGGCGCAGTCATGTTCGCGCGTAAGGGTGAGTACACGGATGAGATGCTCGAGGATTGGCGCCAGCATTTCCTGGCGCTGCGAGGCAAAGTGCGGCAACTCGAGGTGGTGGACGCGACGCGCTCTCAGGAGGCCGTGTTGACCGACGCGCTTGGCCGTGTCTGGGCGCGCTATGCGGCGCGATGGGGCGAGGCCAGATGATGGACGCCCAGGCGCGCACGACGACCTGGCGCGGCCTGGTCGTGGTGGGCCTGGTTGGGCTGCTCGGTGCGTATGTGCTGCTCCACTCCCCAGCCCGCGCGCTGGTGGCGTCGCTGGCGGGTACACAGGCGCGCGGGTGCTACTTCTGTCTCGACGCCGCCGCGCTCGCTCAGCTTGCCAGTCCACTGGCCGGGCTGGCGCTGGTCGCGACGGCGGTTGTAGCGGCATGGGTACTCAGCGCCGCCTTCCACGCGGCCGCCGACGAGCGGCTGCTGGCATTCGGTCTGAGCGCTGTCGGGTTGATCACGGTCCCCGCGGCGGCTCTGGGAAGCCTGGCCTACTGGCAGGCGCAGGCGTGGCTGCGGCCACCGCTCGGGCCGCTCGTCGCGGCGGTTCCGTCGCTGGTCATCGTCTGTTTCGGGCTGGCGCGCGGCTGGCGACCGCGCCTGGCGCGGCCCCGAGTACGCGGCGTGCCACCGCTGGTGCTGGCGCTGGGCGCACTGGCCGCCGTGCTCCATGGCAGCACCCTGCTCATCGGCCTGACGCATCCGCCGAACAGCGGCGACGCGCTGAGCTACCACGCGCCATTGGCCGTGTTCCTGTGGCGCGATGGCAACCTGGGGACGTTTCTCGAGCGTGCGCCGGGCACATGGGCTCTGGCTCATCCTGGCACCGCCGAGCTGTGGAGTGGCCTGCTCCTGGTGATCGGCGGCGAAGCGCTGGCGGACCTCGCGCAACTGCCGTTTGCGTTGTTGGGAGCCGTCGCGGTCGCGGTCTTCACGCGACGGATCCGTTTGGGTCCAGGTTCAGCTGCATTTGCGGCTTGCGCGTACCTTCTGGTGCCAATGGTCGTGCTGCAAGTCGGTGGGCAGGCAAACGACGTCGTCGGCGCGGGACTGCTCATGAGCGTCGCAGCGCTGGCCAGCGCACCTCGCGACAGGTGGTCCTGGGCTCGGCTCGGCCTGATCGGCGCTGGGCTCGGCCTGACCGCCGTCACCAAGCTGGCGCTGCTGCCTGCCGTCGGCGGCGCTGGGCTCTTTGTGTTTGGAACCGTGGTGCATGCCGATGTGAAGCGCAGCGCGCCTCGGGTGGCGCTGGTTGGTCTTCTCTTCCTGCTGGCGGTTGGGCCGTGGTGGGCCCGCAACATCGTGCGCTACGGCAACCCGGTGTTCCCGTCGTCGATACCCGTTCTCGGCCGCGGCGTCTTCATCGGTGACCTGGGTCGGGTCGATACTTCGTTCGTGCCGTCGGCCAAACTGTGGCCGCTGTATCCGGCCCTCGAGGCACATGACGACCGATCTGGCTTCGGAGCGCTGGTGCTCGTCGGTCTTATCCCGGGCCTAGCGTTCGGTGCTTTGCGCCGCCCACGCGCACCGCGGGTCCTGTACGCGCTGATGGTCGCTTTCATGCTCCCTGCCTGGTGGATCGTGACGCTGCACGAGCCGCGCTTCCTGCTTGGGTTGGTGGGCCTGGGCTTCGCATTCATGCCCTGGGTGCTGATCGTCGTGCCACGTGCGCGACGCCCACTCGCGGCTGGCGTTCTCGTGCTGGCGGCAGTCTTCTCGGCACTGGTGACCATCGATCAGGCACTGCTGCCAGTGGCCCGCCAGCCGGTGGAGCGCGCGGTGTTCTACGACCACGTCTGGGGTGTTGATCCGCTCGTCAGCGGACTTCCCGAAAGCGAGGGCCTCCTGCACAACACCGGGTATGCGCCAGCAGAGCTGCCGGAATATGCCGCGTACTACCCGTTGCTGGGGCCATCGCAGGCGCGGGTGGTGGTGCCCGTCGATTGGGAACCGTCGACCGAGGTGCTGCTGGCGCGCATGCGCGCGGCAGACGTGCGGTATGCGTACGTGCTGGCGGCAGCGGAGAACCGCGCGCGGGTCGAGGCAATCTACGATCCGAGCGTGTTCGAGCTGGTGCACAGCTCGACCATCGTGCCCGGCGAGCCAAGTGGGGCGCGTCGCCACCTGTACCGCGCGGCCACGCCTGAGGAAGTATCGAGCGCCACAATGCGCTATCTGTTCCGCTTGCGGTGACGGGTGGGTCTTCAATGGTTCGCGCTGACGTCACTGTTGCCATCGCAACCCTGGACCGCCCGGGCAGCTTGAGCGCGTGTCTGGATGCTGTCTTAGGTGGCAGTGTCCAGCCCGCCGAAATCGTCATCGTCGATCAGAGCGCCGACGACCGAACCGAGCGAGCGGTGGCTCAACGCGCAGGACTCGGCGCGCCGATCAAGTACGTGCGCCAGCAAACACGCGGCCTGTCGGCGTCGCGCAACGCGGCCATCGGCGTGGCGATGCAGCGGATCATTGCATTCACCGACGACGACTGCGTGCCCGATCAAGGTTGGGTCGGCTCGATCGAGCGAGGTTTCGAGGGAACAAGCGCGCCCGATGCAATCACTGGCCAGGTCTTGCCGTTTGGTCCCGAGAGCTCTGACACGTTTGTTGTTTCGCCGCGCGAACGCGCAACACGCGCCGAGTTCAACGGCCGTCGGATTCCCTGGCTCGTCGGCACAGGCGGCAACTTCGCCATCCGACGCCAGTGGTTCGAACGCGTCGGAACGTTCGACGCGCGCCTCGGGGCAGGTTCACCGGGTCGCGCCGCTGAGGACGCGGAGTTGTTCGACCGTCTACTCAAAGCCGGAGCGCGCTTTCGTTTCGACCCAGACGTCATCGTGTACCACCGCCGCCAGACGCTGAAGCGGCGTCTGGAGACTCGTTGGGGGTACGGGCATGGCATCGGCGCGCTGTGTGCGCTGCGCATACGCGAACGCGACCTGTTCGCCTCGTGGGTGTTGTGCTACTGGCTGATCACGCTCGGGCGCGAGTTGGCGGGCAGTGTTGCGCGACGCGATGGGCTGGCTGCTTACCAGCGTCTGCTGGGTCTGGGCGGGACGCTGCAGGGTGTGTTGTACGGCGTGCGCGCGCGATCGTGACACCCGTTTGCGCCTGCTCAACCGCGGCTCAACCGGCTGCACACGGACCATCAATAGCCAACTCCTAACCTCCAAGCGTCGCGTTCTCCTGACCACAGGGGACGCAAGCCAGAGTCCGATAGCCAGATGCGTAGTCCTGTTGAGCATGCACCCCTGCCTCCAAACTCACTGGTCATTTGCACACGCAACCGCCCGCGCCTGGTGTGGCAGGCTGTCGAGTCGGTCCTGTCGGGCACCGAGCTGCCCACCGAGCTGATCGTCGTCGATCAAAGTGAGGTGCCGCACGCGCAGCTCGCTAGTCTGGCCGATCGTGGCGATTGTCAGGTGCGGTATGTCTGGATGCACACCGTCGGCGCGTCACGGGCGCGCAACCACGGAGCGTCGGTCGCGCAGCACGCGATTGTTGCGTTCATCGACGACGACATGCTCGTCGCACCCGAGTGGTACGCACGGCTGATCCGGGCGTTAGTACAGGCAGGCCCAGGCTCGGTGGTCACCGGGCGCGTGCTGCCGGGACCCGTCGAGGTGCCCCGCGGTTTCGTCCCGGCCCTGGTGGAGGGGACAGAGTCACGCTCGCACGCGGGCCGCATTGGTACCGATGTGTTGCCCGGCTGCCACTTTGCGCTGGACCGGTTGGCGTTCCTCGGAGTCGGCGGGCTCGACGAACAACTCGGCCCTGGTGCCCGCTTTCCCGCGGCCGAAGACAACGATCTTGGGTTCCGTCTCCTCGAAGCTGGGTTGCGGATCGTCTACGCCCCGGAGTGCGTGATCTACCATCGCGCCTGGCGCTCCACGAGCGCCTTCTGGCCCCTGCGCTGGGCGTATGGTCGCGGCCAGGGTGCCTTCTATGCGAAACACCTGAGCCTACGAGACACCCATATGGCGCGACGTTTGGCGTGGGATATCGGGCTGCGCACTATCCGGTTCCCCTGGCGCTTCATTCATCGCCCGCGCCTCGCTCTCGCCGACCTGGTGTTCACGGTTGGGCTAGTCACTGGATGCGCCGAATGGCTGGCACGCCACGCCCTTCAGCCGGCGAGCCCGACAGCGCGCGGAGTTCGGTCGTGACGCAGCTTCCGCCGTCGTCGCTTGTGATCTCGTCGCGTAATCGGCACGCCCTACTCAAGGCAACTGTCCAGTCGGTCCTGAGCGCAAGCATGCTGCCGACAGAGCTGATCATCGTCGATCAGAGCGATGCGCCCGCCGCGGATCTGACGCAGTTGCGGCACCCGGCATGTGAGATTCGCTACCTCTGGACCAAAACGGTGGGCGCATCCAAGGGCCGCAATTACGGCGCCGCCCAGGCCAGTCACCCGCTCATCGCGTTCATCGACGACGACATGCAGGTCGCGGAGGATTGGTACGAACCGCTTATCCGGGCGCTTGTGGACGCTGGGGCGGGTGCCGCCGTCACTGGCCGCGTCCTGGCTGGGCAACCTGAAGGTGTCAATGGTTTCGTAATCGCCGTCCATGCGTGGGAAGAGCCGCGCGTCTATGCCGGGCGCATCGGGCGCGACATTCTGGCCACCGGCCATATGGCGCTGCACCGCTCGACGCTGGACCTGGTCGGCGGGCTCGACGAGCGGCTCGGGCCGGGCACCCGGTTTCCAGGAGCGGAGGACAACGACCTCGGTTTCCGACTGCTCGAAGCGGGGTGTCACATCGTGTACGTCCCGACCTCCGTGATCTACCACCGCGCATGGCGAACGACGGCGCTCTATGTGCCGCTGTTCTGGAACTATGGTCGGGGTCAAGGTGCCTTTTATGCCAAACACCTGACTCCCCGCGATCTGTATATGCTGGGGCGCCTGCGCAAGGACCTCGTGCGGTACCTGCGACTCTTGCCGCAGCGCGTGCGTCGACGCCAGTTGCTGCAGTTGGCTGGCAGCACGGCCTCCATCCTGGGCACGTTCGCGGGCGGCGCGCAATGGCTACTGACGATGCGTCCGGAGCGGGCATGATCGAGGCAAGCCTGGTCATCGCCACTTACAACCGCGCTGCACAGCTGGCGGTATGCCTGGATGCCCTGGCGCGTCAAACCATCTCGCCGACCGCGTTCGAAGTCATCGTCGTTGTCGACGGCTCGACCGACGGGACCATCGAGTGGCTCGACCAGTTCAAGCCACCCTACGCCATGCGGGTCGTGAGGCAGAGCAACCGCGGACAGTGCATGGCCCTGAACCGCGGCGCTGAAGTCGCACACGGCGAAATTTGCATATTCCTCGACGACGACATCGTGGCTGGGCCGGAACTGGTCGCCGAGCATATCCGCGTGCATCGACAGCGCCCCGATGCGGTTGGTATCGGCCAGTTGGCAATGCGGCTGCCAGCGACGGCGGATTGGTTCACCCGCGGCTTCGCTCGCGATTGGCAGGCACACTACGCCGGACTCGACGCAGGCAGCCAGCCGACCTGGCAGGACTGTTATGGCGGCAATATGTCCGTCGCGCGGCGGACCTTCGTCGACAGCGGCGGCTTCGATGCGAGCCTTGCACGCGCGTACGACGTCGAGCTCGCGTACCGGCTCGCGAAGCTTGGTTGCTCATTTGTCTACCTGGCACACGCTCGCGGCATTCAGGATCAGACCAAGGAACGCCAGGCGTTATTGACAGATGCCGAGCGTTCTGGCACCGCCTGCGTCGAGCTGTACCGTCGACACCCGGCCGTGCTGCCGATCCTGCTCGGCGCCTTCGGCGAGCAGCGCCCGACGCTGGCGACTGCGCTTCGCGTGCTCCTGGCTATCGGTGTTGCGCCTGGCGCGCTCGAGCGTTTGGACTGGCTTGTTCGGCGGGCGGCCGGGCCAGACACGGCCTATCAGCTTCTTCACCGCTACAGCTTCTGGCGTGGGGTCCACCGCGCGTGGCCTGATGTAGAGACGCGGCCGCAGCTGACGACTGGTACCCCGATCCTGATGTACCACGCTTTCGCCCGCGCGGACGAACCCGCAAGCCGTTACGTGATGCCGCTGGAACGGTTCTCGCAGCAGATTGGTTGGTTGAAGCGGTGGCGGTATCGAATCATCAGCCTGGACGAGCTTCTTCGGTACCGGGCCGAACATCGGTTACCACCGCCCCGTTCGGTGGTGATCACCATCGACGACGGCTATCTCGATACCTGGACCCGAGCGCATTCGGTCCTGCGGGCTCATCGCGTCCCGGCGACCGTGTTCGCCGTGACCGACCGCGTTGGGCAGAAGAACGACTGGGCACGGGAGGCGGCGTTGCGGGGGCGGCCGCTCCTCTCCTGGTCCGAGATGCGGCGTATGCATGGCGACGGCGTGCAATTCGGCGCACACACGCGCAGCCACGCCGATTTGACCTTGCTGTCAAGCAAGCTTGCCAGGGCGGAAATCGTCGGATCGCGTAGGAGACTCGAGGAACAGCTCGGCGCGGCCGTTCGCTCATTCGCATATCCGTACGGCAAACACAGCGCGGATGTGGCAGGACTGGTCGAAGCCGCCGGGTTTGACGTCGCGTGCGGCATCAACGCCGGCCTGAATACTCCCGCAACGTCCAGCCACGCCTTGCGTCGGGTCGAGATCTTCGGGACCGACTCGCTGCTCGAGTTCGCACTGGCGCTGCGTTTCGGTGCGCGCTTCGACGTCCTCTGGAAACGCGCCGCGGGGCTCGCGGTGCGTACGGGTGGGAGAAGCTGATGGCCGCGGTCGCCGAATGGGGGTTTCGCTCTGGCGACCAAGTCTCGGGCGACCATGTGCCGACCCGAATCATTGAAGCGTCATCCGGGTGGGCGCCGCTGAAGCTCCGCGAACTGTGGCGCTACCGCGAGCTTCTGTACTTCCTGATCTGGCGCGACGTGAAGGTGCGCTACAAGCAGACGGCCCTGGGCGGCGCGTGGGCGATCCTCCAGCCTGTCGCGACCATGCTGGTCTTCAGCATCATCTTCGGGTACCTGGCCAGAGTGCCATCCGACGGCGTCCCGTACCCGATCTTCACCTACGCGGCGCTACTGCCATGGCAGTTGTTCGCCCATGCACTGACCGAATCTGGCAACAGCCTGGTGATGAACCAGCAGCTTCTGAAGAAGGTGTATTTTCCGCGCCTGCTGATCCCGATCGCCGCCGCTCTGGCCGGATTGGTCGACGTCGGATGTGCCGTGCTGGTGCTTGTCGGCATGATGCTCTACTACGGCATCGCTCTCACTCCGGCCATCCTGCTGCTGCCGCTGTTCGTGCTGCTCTCGCTTGCCGCGGCTATCGCCGTGGGCTTGTGGCTCGCCGCGCTCAATGTGCAGTACCGCGACGTCCGCTACACATTGCCATTTCTCACGCAGCTGTGGTTCTTCGCGACTCCGGTTGCGTACTCCAGCAGCCTCATCCCGGAGCCATGGCGCGTCTGGTTCGGGCTCAATCCGATGGCCGGAATTGTGGATGGCTTCCGCTGGGCGCTCCTTGGAACCTCCGCGGGCGGCGCGATGCTCACGCTGACGTCGCTCCTGGTCGTCGTCGTGCTACTGATCGGCGGAGTGTTCTACTTCCGCCGCATGGAGCGTTCGTTTGCCGACCTGGTGTGAGTGGTGACCGAAATGGCAATCCGAGTCCGTGACCTGAGCAAGCGCTACGATCGGCGCGGCGCGGCTCCGTACCAGACACTCCGCGACGGAGTAGCGGCTGCGCTGCACGCACCATTCAGGCGGTTGCTGTCACACGGCGCCGCGGCCAGGGCGCGCCCCCGCACGGCGCACGAGTTCTGGGCGTTGAACGATGTGAGCTTCGACGTACACCAGGGCGAGGTGCTCGGCATTATCGGCCACAATGGGGCCGGCAAGAGCACCCTGCTTAAGATTCTGGCCGGCATCGTTGAGCCGACGCGTGGGCGCGCCGCCGTTCGCGGTCGGCTGGCGTCGTTGCTGGAGGTGGGGACGGGGTTTCATCCCGAGCTCAGCGGTCGCGAAAACGTCTTTCTCAACGGCGCAATTTTGGGCATGTCGCGTGCTGAGATCCGACGCAAGCTCGATGAAATCGTAGCTTTCGCAGAAGTCGAGCCGTTCGTCGACACGCCGGTGAAGCATTACTCGAGCGGGATGTACTTGCGGCTGGCGTTCGCGGTCGCAGCGCATCTGGAGCCCGAGATCTTGCTGATCGATGAAGTCCTGGCCGTTGGCGACGCTGCCTTCCAGAAGAAGTGTCTGGGCAAGATGAGCGAAGTCGCGAGCATTGGGCGTACAGCGCTCTTCGTCAGTCACAATCTGGCGGCGGTCCAGCAGTTGACGCAACGCAGTCTCCTGCTGCAGCACGGCGAGGTCACGGCGATCGGCCCGACTGCAGAGGTGATCAACGCCTACGTGCGCGCAACCTTCAACCAGGTCGGCACAGTCTACGACGTGGCCGATACTTCGCGGCGCTGGCCAGAGCTACGCCGCGAGGTGGAGTTCCTGCGCATCGAGCTCGAGGAGTATCCGAATCGACTCGTGCCTTCGGATGCCGATCTGCCGCTGCGCTTGACCGTCCGCGCCAACCGGGACGTCGACAGGTTCCGCTTCAGCGTCACGATCTTCCAGGCGGACGGCACGCCTGTCGGGAACGTGTTTGGGCCTGAGGCCCACGCGCTGAAGGCCGGCGAAACGGCGACCTTCCGCATGACACTCGCCGACATGCGCCTGGCCAGGGGCAGCTATCACTGCGCCCTGGCAACGGGCCTGGGCAGCCACCTCGACCAGCGGATCGAATTCGACATCGTTCTGGACGTGGTCCACTTTGAAGTCCTCGGCCCGCTGCGAGCGGACGGCGTGATGTCGGAATGGTTCTCGGTGTGGGGCCCGATTCGCTTCAAGCAGCCGCAGCTGACTCGCGTCGAATGAATGCGGATCCCGTCGGGCCAGAAATGACTGACAGGCATCGGTCGACACTCGGCGCGCGCGATTGGAGCGTAACGTGTACGTGCTGAACGTCCTTGGGTGGTTGCTGCTGGTGTTTCTGCCAGGCGCGTGGATCACCTTCGGCCTGTCACTCAAAGGGTTGCCGTCGTGGGCGAGGCTGTGTTTCGGAGCGATGTTGTCCCCAGTCGTGGTTGCTGCCCAGTTCTATGTGCTGCGTCTGGTGGGGCTGTCGTTTGAGACAACGTCCCTGGTGCTGGTGCTCGGCAACGCGCCGGCCGTATTGCTGATCGCACGCCGTCGCGGTCAGTGGCCGCGGCTAGATGGGCGAACCGCGGCGGCTGCTGCCCTGGTGGCCGTGGTCATGCTGGCCGCGACGGCGCCGTTCATGCTCGACGCGCAGAAGCGGCTGTACACCTGGGAAGCCTGGTCGCAGGCGGATGTCGTGTACGCACTTGCGAACGGTGGACTGGATCTCCAGGATGCGGAGTTAGCTGGGTTCAGACTCTCGTACCCGTGGGCGGGACATGTCTATCAGGCGGTCCAAAGCTATGTGCTGGGCAGCCCGCCAGTGGACAACTTCATCTGGGCGAACCTGGTATGGGTCGGACTCATTTTCGCCGTCGCCGCGGGGATCGTCGCCGAGTTCGGGGGCAACCGGCTCGCGCGTGTGACCGCGGCGGTCTGGCTTGCGTTCGGGGTCAACTTCGTTGGCGCGCTCGGCAGCGGGCTCATTCCCCAGAGCTGGGTACGCGCCCATCCGATGCTTGGCAGCATCTGGGGCGACAACCGCTATACCCCGTGGCTCGACAAGCTCGTGTTCTTTGGCCAGATGTGGTTCGCGCTCGGGCTGTTTATCGCAATCGCCTTCCTGTCGATTCGGCCCTGGCCAACCGGTGCCGCGCGGCGCTCGTATGTTGTCCTCACCACGTTGCTGCTGTGTGCACTCGGAATCGTCTACCCTGTGCTCCTCCCCGCGGCACTGACACTGGTTGGCGCACGAGCGCTGGTTCTCATCGTGCGCGACTTGCAGCGCTGGTCGCGCGCGCTGACCTGGGAGCTGCTCGGGATCAGCGCGGGCGTGCTGGTCGCTGGGCTCGTGACCTTGGGCCAGGTCAAGTTCCTGACCGATGGACGCGCCAGCGCAGGCCTGATCCAGCTGAACGATGTGCGCCAGATCGAACTCACGACGATCGCAAGCATCGTGGTGCTGAGTCCGCTTCTGGTCGCGTTCCTGTATGGGTTACGGCGATACTGGCACGAACGTCTCGTCGGAACAGTGGTCCTGGGGCTGGCCGCACTCGCAAGCTGCGCGATGTACGCGCTGTTCGATATCCCCTGGTACCGCAACGAGTACAAGTTCATCTTCACGGCCGCTATCTGTCTGGCGCCCTTTCCGAGCCTCGTCCTCCAGGCAGCTTTTGCGCGGCTGGGTCGGCTTGCGCTGCCTGCTGTCGCGGTGTTGGCAGCTGTGCTAAGCGTGCCATTGGCGCACAACATTTACGTGAACACGTTCACGGTGTATACGCGACCCGGTCCACTCGTAGACCTGCAGTCGTTCGATCTTCGACTGGATGCTGGCGAGTCGCTCGCGGCGCTCAGTGACGAGGTGCGCCTGGCAACGCCAGTCGACAGTCTTCTGGTGGCCGACGTGGCCGACGTGCATCTACCCACGTTGACGCGCCGCCAGTTGTACGTTCCGCCAACGCAGTCGGAGCCGCACCCGGGCATTCTCATCACCAGCGATCAGATGCTGACGCTGGTCAAGGGCTACCCCTCGGAGACCGTCGAGGCGCGCCGCGCAACCCTCAACGAGCTGTTCACGTCAGGTGAACCCGCGGTCATCGAGCGCGCTCTTCACACCCTCCTGGCGTTCGACCGTCCGCTTGCCCTGGTGGTCGACGACCAGCGCAATGGCGCCCTGCGCGACTGGCTGATCGCCGAACGCATCGGCACGAACCTGTACGCGGGCAATGGTCGAGAGCTGTGGCTGATCGAGCCGCCGCAGCTCGCACGAGTGCCTCGAGGCGGGTGAGACAGCGTGGGCAATCGGGCGATCGCGGTCGTGGTCGCCGTGTGCACGATCGTCGTGCTCGCGGCGAGTTCGCACGATATCGGACTGACCTGGGACGAGCCCATCTACATGGAGGCTGCCGAATCCTACGTGGGGTGGGTCGCGGAGCTGGTAAGCGCGCCCGCTGATGCCCTCTCGACACGCGAGATCGTCGCCCACTGGGAGCTGAACCACGAACATCCGCCAGCCGACAAGCTGTGGTCAGGGCTGGTGTGGGAGGGTGCCCGGTTTGTCTTCGATGATGTGACGGCGCATCGCCTCGGCAACATACTCGTCGCCGGTCTCCTCGCTGCGCTGGTGTACCTTCTGGTCGCGCATGACACCGGCTGGCTGGCGGGCGTCGCCGCCGTCGCGGCGCTGTTCAGTATGCCGCGGCTCTTTTTCCATGCTCATCTCGCGACGCTTGATTTGCCGGCCGCGACCGGCATCTTTGGTGTGTGCTATCTCTTCTGGCGCGATCGAGCGCGGAGCGATTTCCGCGCCGACCTGTACCTCGGAGTCGCCTATGGCCTCGCGATGAGCACCAAGATCACCGCGCTGGTCGCCACGCCCATGGTCCTCGGGCTGTGGATGATGCTGTTCCAGCGTCGACTCCGCACATTCGCTCGGCTGCTGGTGATGGGCATCGTTGGCGTCGTTGTTGCGGTGCTGCTGTGGCCGTGGCTGTACCACGATACCGTCAGCGGTATCCAGCAGTACGGCCTGTTCATGACCGTCGATCACTACCGCATCGCGCAGTGGTATCTGAACCGATCGTTCGATCGCCCGCCGTGGCATTACGTGCCAGTGCTGACGTTGGCGGTGGTGCCACTCACGACCCTGCTGCTGGCGGGGTTGGGAGTCGTCACCGCGGTGCGTTCGCGACCGGCGTTCGGCTGGCTGTTGATTGGCGCCGCGATCGTGCCGATGCTGTTTCTGGCTAGCGGCAAGTCCGACGTGTATGACGGTGAGCGGCTGTGGATGCCGACGTTTCCGTTCATCGCCGCGCTAGCAGGTATCGGCTTCGGCGCGATCGCGAATGCGCTCCAGCGCCTCGCGAGGCACCTGCGGCAGCCGCGCCTGCTCGGCCCGCTGGTTGGCCTGGCGGGTGCCGTGGCCATGCTTCCGCAGCTTGCCGCCGCGGGGGATCTGTACCCGCACCTGCTCTCGTACTACTCCGAACCAGTGGGCGGCTTACCCGGAGCCAATCGGCTAGGTCTGGAGACCACGTACTGGTCCGACACGTATGACGAGGTGCTGAGTTACCTCAATGCGAACGGCCCGCCTGGCGCGATGGTCTGGGCGGAGTCGCACGACGTACTCCTCTACTACCAGCACACTGGTCAGTTGCGCGCCGATTTGCGCGTGGCCAGCCACCACGGAGCGGAGGGCATTGTGCCCGGAGTCCATGGGTACACCGCCGCCGTCACCGACGCCGATTTTGTCGTGATCCAGTACCGCCAGAGCGGCTTCACACGGGAGGTCAGCGAGTTCATCCGCACGCGCACGCCCGAGTACCGACTGCTCCGCGACGGAGTACCGCTGATGGAGGTTTACACCCGCTAGATGCTTATGCTTGCCTTCAGGTCTGCTTCGAAGCACGTTCAGTCGACTACGCAAGGCACCGTCGAGGTCGCGTCGTTTGACGTGTTCGATACGCTGTTGACCCGTGTCGTCGGCGCTCCGGAGTCGGCATTCCTGCTGCTGGGTCGCTGGTTGGCGGCACACGGTCGCATCAGCTGTACGCCGGAGGCATTTGCTCGCGCGAGGATCGATGCCGAGCGGCGCGCGTACGCCAACGCGCGTGGCGAGTGTCGCCTGGATGCAATTTACGCAGAGCTGGGCGCGGCGCTGCGCCTGGACAGCGCAGCGACCCGTTGCCTCATGGATGCCGAGCAGATGATCGAACTGGCCATCCTGCGCGTTGTTCCTGGCGCTGCCCAGCGCGTCACCCAGGCGCGCGCGGCCGGCCGACGCATCGTCTTCATGTCCGACATGTATCTGCCGGGCGAGTTCATCCGACAGCAGCTTGCGCGCGCCGGCTTGTGGGCGCCCGGTGATGGCTGCTACGTCTCGTGCGAATCGAGCGAATCGAAAGCGAGCAGCCAGTTGTTCAGGACTATGCTGGAACGCGAGCAAGTCCCCGCGCACGCCGTGCTCCACCACGGCAACAGTCGCGAGCACGACGTCCTCCCCGCGGCTCGAACTGGATTGCGCGTGGAGCACTTTACGGATGCCGATCTGAACGATTTCGAAGCGCTGCTCGAGCGACACACATGGACCACGGAGGGCCTGGCGTCGGTCATGGCCGGCGCGGCGCGCCTGGCACGGCTGTCAGTGCCCGTCGTGAACAGCCGCGAGGCCGTCCTGCGTGACGTGGCCGCGGGGGTTGCCGCGCCCACTTTGACCGGCTTTGTCCTGTGGGTGCTCCATCGCGCGCAGCAGCTTGGGCTGAAACGTGTGTTCTTCCTGTCGCGAGATGGGCAGGTGCTCCTGCACATCGCGCAACCGCTCGCCGAGCGACTCGGGGTCTCGTGCGAGCTGAGGTACCTGTTCGGCAGCAGGCAATCGTGGAATCTCGCCAGCGTGACCAGCGTCTCCGCGCAGGAGCTCGCCTGGATCTGGGACACCACGGATTTCCTTTCAGTTACCACCCTGCTGGCGCGGGTCGGCCTCTCTCCTGACCACATCGAAGCGCGCCTGCAAGCTGCCGGATTGGCGCGCGAGCTCTGGGATCAGGCACTGGACCCGGTCCTGGCTCAGCGTCTCCGCTTGGTCTTGCAAACGCCCGAAGTCTCAGCGCTGATCGCGGCCAACGCCCGCGAGAAGCGGCGGGTTCTGCTCGCGTACCTGGCTCAGGAGGGCGTTCTCACGAACGAACCCTGGGGGTTCGTCGACCTGGGCTGGTACGGAAGCATGCAGAATTCGCTAGCCAGACTGGTTTCGAGCGCGGGCGGCTTGCCACCAATCGGCTTCTACTTCGCACTGTACGAAGGATCAATCGTCGATGACGGCGCGCATCGCAGAGAGGCGTACTACTTCGACCAGCGCGCGGCATCCGGGTTCCTCGGCGCGGTGCCGGATCTGATTCCGCTCATGGAAATGTTCTGCGCCGGCGATCACGGCACGGTCGTGGATTTCACCGAACGCGACGGTCGCGTTTCACCGATGCTGAAGGAAGTGACCAATCGTCGAGTGGTCGACTGGGGTCTGCCACTCGTACGCCGCACAATCGCGAGCTTCGTCGAAAACCTGGTGCTCGATCCCGCGCTAATCAATCCGTGGGCCGACGTTCGTGCTGTGAGCACTGACGTGTTGCGACGGTTCTGGGTCTATCCGTCAATCGCAACGGCCCGCGCGTGGTCGGACTTCCCATGGGAGGACGGACTAGGACAGGAGACATATTGGAATAGCCTGGCTCGAGCCTATGGCTGGTCGGATGTTGTCCGCGCGCTGTGGCGCTGGCAGCTCGAGCCCCATCACCGCGCCTCGTGGCCTGCAGGCTCGCTGAAGCTGTCACCACGCCTGGTCCGCTTTGCGCTCGCGCAAATCATCGGAGCACGGCGGTGGTGGAGATCGGTCCGCGCGCACAAACAACCAGGGCAGTCCGCGTTCGCACGTATTCGGCGGCGAAGCGTCGCTCAGCGATGCGCTGAAGCGCGTGCACCAGGTAGCCCACTTCAGCATGGGTGTTCTGCAGGCCCAGACTGACTCGCACGGCACCGGGGATGTCTGTATGGTCGTGCTGCCGGAGTCGGGCCCTGAGCGCGTCGACCTCGCACTCGGGGAGCCTCAGCAACTGCAGCACGCCGGGGCAGCGGGCGCGTGAGATGCCGTCGACTTGACATATCCAAGTGCTAGCTCATCGATGCGTCCGATTAGAGCGAAGTAGATCCACTTCGCCTTCTCGCCCTCCCAGCCCTCGGGCAGGACCTCCGTTGGCAGACCCGGATCGAGGAAGGGGAGCCGCCGCCATTCGGCGACCAGGCTGACATAGTCCCGGAATGCCGCACTTGCCGAACCATCCTCACCGCTGTTGAACCAACGCTCGAGCACGGGCTCCCAGCGCTCGGCGAAGCGGCTGTACATGCTGCCGAGACCTGGCAGATCCCAGCACTTCCGGGCGAGCCGGCGCGAGGCCTCGACCCCGCCGTATGAAACATCGAACCGCTCCGTGTAGTCGAGCAAGCCCGCTCTGGTGAGCGTCGACTCGACCTCCGGCCGCAACCGCCTGGGCGCGATCCAGGCGCCGGAAGCGATGGTCCCGAATCCCAGCCAGCTGAGCTGGCTCCGCAACTGGTGGCGCTTGTCTCGCTGGGACTCGGGGACGGAGAAGATAAGCAGCACCCATCCGTCGACCAGACTCGCGGGCTCACGAGCGGTCAGAATGCGGCGATCGCCCTCCTCGAGTATCTGCCAGGCCTTAGGTGTGAGCGCATAGCCGGCTACGCCGCCGCGCCGGCTCGACGAGAGAAGGCCGCCACTCTTCATCCGAGTGACCGCCGCACGGACCGCTTGCGGCTCGACGCCCAAGTCCGCCATGAGGTCGAGCAACGTCGATACCCGCAACCAGCCTCCAAGGCGCCTCACGAAGCCGCCGTAGATGTACAGGATTTGGGATCTCGGTCGGGCCGCCGTGGCTCGATCGCCGTTCTCCACCATGCGGGCCAGTCTAGTCGCGACCTCTGGACCGCGACGAGTGGGGCGCCCGGGCCGTGCGGTTTGCGCGTGCCTGCAGCACACGCTAGCATGACGCCCGTCATCGCGATGTCATAGGACGGCCACCGGCACGCTCCGAGCCTCCAGCGTCGAGGCCGGCCAGCAGATAGTGGGTGTGATTGTCCATGAGGCCGGGGATCAGCCGCCGGCCCTGCAGGTCGATCGAGCGCGTACCTGCACCGCCAAGGCGCCGCACTTCGGCATCTGAGCCGACGGCAACGATGCGGTCGCGCACGACCGCCACCGCCTCCGCCTCCGGTTGGGCCGGGTTGAGAGTCGCGATGCGGCCGCCGTGCAAGATGAGGTCGGCCGCCAGCGAGCCGGCGGTCTCTCCTGATGTCGCGCACGCGGCGCAGGTGCGCAGCTCGGCATCGGCGTTGAACGCCTGCTCTGGACCTCGCTGGCGCCTTCGTAGATGCGCGTCCCCTCGGCCGTGCCGGCCAGATACCGCCGCTGCTCGGGCGTGCCGAATAGCACGACCGGCCCGCTACCGAGTCCCTGCATGGCGAACGCGAAGTCTGCTAGCCCGTCATGGTAGGCCAGCGTCTCGCGCAGCACGCACAGGCTCCGCACGTCGAAGGCGTCTTCGGGCGCCGAGAGCCGAAGCCACCCCGCCCTCACCTAGCGCCCGCACCAGATCACGGCAGCGCGCGTCGAGCACCTCGCCCCGCGGCTCCGGCCCATCCAGAGGCCCTGCATGCTGCGCCGCCCAGCGACCTACGTGACCTGCAAGCATCCGATGCCGCTCTTCGAAGAACGGCCAGCCAAGGAAGGTGCGATCCGCCACGCTAATCGCCCTGGAACACGGGCCGCTGGCGCGGCGTGGCCGAGAACGCCTCGTACGCCCGGCGGAAGTCGTTGGTCTCCATGCACATCGCCTGCGCCTGGGCCTCTGCCTCGATCGCCTCGTCGACCGGCATGTCCCACTCCTGGTGGAGCATCCGCTTGGTCATGGCATGTGCAAACGTGGGGCCATGTGCGATCGACGCCGCCAGCGCTTGCGCCTCGGCCTGGAGCGACGCCGGTTCTACCAACCGGTTGAAGAAGCCCCAGCGCTCTGCCTCTTCGGCGGCCATGGTCCGCCCTGTGTACAACAGCTCCGAGGCGCGGCCCTGGCCCACGATCCGTGGCAGGATGGCGCACGCGCCCATGTCCGCCCCGGACAAGCCTACTCGCACGAACAGGAACGAGACATTCGCGCGGGACGAGCCCAGCCGCACATCGGAGCCCATCGCGAGGATCGCCCCCGCGCCGGCGCACACCCCGTCCACGGCCGCCACGATCGGCTGCGGGCAGCGGCGCATTGCTCTCACCAAGGCACCTGTCATGCGTGTGAAGCGCAGCTTGCCTGGAAAGTCCATGCGTACCAGCGGACCGATGATGTCGTGAACATCGCCGCCGGAGCAGAAGTCCTCGCCGGCGCCGGTCAGCACCACCGCCTTCACATCGTCCACCTCCACCAGCGCCCGGAACAGATCCCGTAGCTCGGCGTAGCTCTCGAGAGTGAGCGGATTCTTCCGCTCCTGGTGCTCGAGAAGCGTGATCGTCGCCACCCGCTCCCGCACCTCCAGCCGAACGTGCTGAGGCGGAGCCAGCTCACTGGCGTGCGTTGCAGTCGCCATTACATGACCTCCCCGCCGGCGATCGTGATCGCCTGGCCGGTTATGCTGGCCGACGAGGGCAGACAGGGCCAGCCGACCGCGGCGTTGACCAGCGCCACCGCCGCCCCAATTCCGCGGCCACCCCCAGTCACTACCGCGTGCCGCCGCGCCAGCGGGCGAATGCCTCCCGCGAAGCTCATCCCAGCCCGTCTGGCACAACGGCGGTGGCCTCGATCTCCACAAGCGCGCGGTCTTCGAGGAGCCCTGCCACCTGCACCAGCGCCATCGCCGAGTAGTTCGGGCCGATCACGTCGCGGTACACCCGCCCGATCTCGGCCCGCGAAGAGCGGTATGCCTCACGGTCCAGCACATACCAGGTCAGCCGCACCAGATGTCGCGGTTCGGCCCCACCCGCGCGCAGCACCGCCACTATATTTTGGAGCGCCTGGCGCACCTGCGCCACCAGCCCGTCTGGAAATCTGCTTTCGGCGTCCCAGCCAACCTGCCCGGCCACGAACACCAACCGACCACGCGCCGCCACACCGTTCGCGTAGCCCACCGGCCGCGACCAGCCTTCCGGCAGCAGTACCTCCACCCCAGCGTCGGTCATGGGCTCACGGGGCGGCGCCGTGTGTCATGGGGCCGTGGGGTCACGTAGGTTTCTCCAGCTCACCGCTCGGCTCGGCCGGAGGCGTCGCTCCGAGCACCGACGGAGCGCGCCCGTTTGTCGTCGGGCTGGACTCGGAGCCGGTGCACGACTCATCAGACTGGACCAGCCACGCCTCCAGGGCGGCCAGAACCTCGCCGTTCAGTGACCGATAGTGGCGGCGGGCCAGCCGGGTCAGGCGCTCCTGCAGGTCATCGTATCGGCCGCGCTGGCTCTCCTCGAATCGGACGCTGAGCGGCGTCGGGACCTGGCGGCGATCCTCGCGTCTGCGAGGCTGGACCGTTTCGTACTGCGGTGGCCAGAGTGGCTCGTAATAGTCCTGCGACTGGGCAGCGTGCAGTGTCCAGTAGGGATCGCGCAAGTGGGGACGAGCGAGCACGCATAGATCAGCCCGGCCGGCCAGCAGGATGCTGTTGACCTCGTCCGGAGTGGAAATGGCTCCGACGGTCATCGTCGGGATGCCTACGGTGTTGCGGATATGGTCGGCGAACGGCGTCTGATACGCGCGGCCATAGCGCGGCTTTTGATAGGGCACGGTCTGCCCAGTGGAGACATCGATAACGTCGCAGTCGTGGCCCTTGAGCATTCGCGCCACCTCGATGCGGTCGCAATCCGAGAGGCCACCGGGCGCCCAGTCGGTGGCCGAGAGGCGTACCGAGATCGGCTTGTGCTCCGGCCAGACCGCGCGGACCGCGTCGAATACCTCCAGCGGGTACTGCATGCGGGCCTCGATGCTTCCGCCGTAGCCGTCAGTGCGTCGGTTGGTGAGCGGCGAGATGAAACTGGCCAGGAGGTACCCGTGTGCGTAGTGCAGTTCCAGCATGTCGAACCCGACTTCATCGGCCCAGCACGCAGCGCGCACGTGGTCTTCCCGTATCTGGTCCATCTCGGACCGAGTAATCTCGCGCGGGATCTGGTTGATCCAGTCATACGGGATGGGCGAGGCGGAGACGACCGGCCAGTTGCCGTCCGACAGGGGTAGAACGTCCCCTTCCCAAAGGCGGCGGGTGGACGCCTTGCGGCCGGCGTGCCCGAGCTGGAGCGCGATCTTCGCGTCGGTCCACCCGTGAACGAACTCGACGATCCGGCGCCAGCTCGCAATGTGCTCCGGCTTGTACATGCCGGCGCAGCCCGGCGATATACGCGCCTCACGCGAGACATCCGTCATCTCTGCCATGACCAGGCCGGCGCCGCCTACCGCACGGCTGCCGAGGTGGACCAGATGCCAATCGTTGGGCAGGCCGTCCTCGGCGCTGTACATCGACATCGGCGAGACGACGACCCGGTTCTGGAGGCGCAGGTCTCTCACTCGGAATGGTGTAAACATCGGCGGGGGTAGGTCCCTTGCGCCTGATGCCCGCTCCAGACCGCTGCGCTCGATGAATCCGCGATGCGCGCGCTCGACAATCTCCGGGTCGCGGACCTTCAGAGTCTCGTACGAGATGCGACGCGAGCGGGTGAGCAGGCTGAAGGCAAACTGGTCCGGGTCGAATTCCAGGTAACGCTCGACGCCCTCGAACCAGAACAGGCTCTCGAATGCGGCGCGCTGGAAGCGGTCCACCTCAGGTTTGCGCTCTTGTTCGTAACTGGCCAGAGCCGCCGCCACCTCTGGCTCGCGCGCGAGGTAATACGCCAGCGCAATGGCATCCTCCATTGCCAGCTTTGTGCCCGAGCCGATGCTGAAGTGGGCGGTGTGCGCCGCATCGCCCAGCAAGACCAGGTTGCCGAGCTTGACCGGCAGCCGCCAGTTGGCGCTGCGAAGCATCGGAAAGTTGTTCCACAGTGAGCGATTCCGCAGAAGCGGGTGACCCTGCAGGTCCTCCGCGAAAACTCGCTCGCAGTAGGCGGCGCTCTCCTCCTCGCTCATCCTATCCAGCCCGGCCGCGCGCCAGGTAGTGGGGTCGCATTCCACGATGAATGTGGAGTGGCCGGCGTCGTAGCGGTAGGCGTGGCACCAGAACAGGCCGTGCTCAGTGGGCCGGAAAGAGAACAGGAAGTTGTCGAAAGCCTGCGTGGTGCCGAACCAGGCGTACTTGTTGCGCCGAAGGTCGATCTGAGGCGCGAAGGCGTTGGCGAAATAGGCGCGGATGCGGCTGTTGGCGCCGTCAGCCGCCACTATGAGATCGTACTCGCCGGCGAGGCCAGGCACTTCACCGGGCTCGAACTCGTCCAGGTATCGGAGCGCCACGCCGAGGGCGCTGCAGCGGCGCTGGAGGATCTCCAGCAGCCGATTACGCGCGATGCCGGAGAAGCCGTGCCCACGCGAAAGCCGCACCTCGTCGCGGTATCGGATCTCGATTGCGTCCCAGCGATTGAACGTGTCGGTGATCTCTTGGAAGGTGGGTTCGTCGTTCTCTTGCAGGTAGCCAAGCGTCTCATCGGAGAACACCACGCCGAAGCCGAAGGTGGCATCTGGCGCATTACGCTCGATCACCTCCACCTGTGCCTCGGGGCAGGCCTTCTTCAGCAGGATCGCCAGATAGAGGCCCCCCGGGCCGCCCCCGACGATCAGCGTCTTCATCACTGCGCCCCGTTCGCTGCGAACCGCGGCAGGACCGTCGTCGCGAACCGCTCGATCTGCACCAGCCGTTCCGGGTAGCGCGGCACCATGAACTGCAGCGCCAGGTGCCGCACACCTAACTCGCGGAACGGCCCGATCCCCGCCTCGAGCTGCTCGGGCGTCCCACGCAACACCCCCGCCTCCTGCGCCACGGGCTCCTCGGTCACCCAGATGGGTAGGTTCAGGTTCAGCGCGATCCTGGACGGGTCCCGCCCGGCTGCCTCGGCCTGGCGCTGCACGTTCTGCCAGCGTGCCGCCAGGTCGCCCGGCGTGATACGCACGAAATAGGGAAACCACGCGTCGCCGTAGCGCGCCGCCCGCTTCTGGGCAGCCGGTCCCTCACCGCCTACCCAGACCGGTGGGTGACTCCGGTTATAGCCCTTGGGGTAGAAGGCGATGTCCAGGAAGCGGTAATGGTCGCTCTCGAACGTGCAGTGCTCGTCTGTCAGCGCGTGCCGCAGGATCTGGAGCTGCTCGTCGGAAACCCGTCCCCGCTTGTGAAATGAGGCGCCTAGCGCGTCGAACTCCTCCTTCATCCAGCCCACGCCCACGCCGAGCGTGAAGCGGCCCTCCGACAGCACGTCGATAGTGGCCGCGACCTTGGCCCAATGCAGCGGGTGGCGGTACGGCAGCACCAGCACCGATACGCCCAGTTTGATGCGCTCCGTGCAGCCAGCCAGGAACGCCAGCACGGTCAGGCTCTCGAGGAATGGGCGATCGGGTGGCACGATGAACGTGGCGCCCTCGGCGTACGGATAGGCGGTCTCGATCGTCCACGGAATCACCAGCCGCTCGGCGGCCCACAGCTGCCGGAAGCCCAGCGTCTCGGCGAACTGCGCATACTCCAAGAGCGTCCTGCGGCTGGCCGAGCGGCCCGAGACCGGCAGGAAGAGCCCAAAGTCCATCTGCGCTCGTCAGCTCCCGCCCTGGCGTAGCTTGTAGCGCTGGAGTTTGCCGGTCTCAGTGCGCGGCAGCTGCTCCACGAACTCGATCGCGCGCGGGTACTTGTAGGGGGCGATCTCGCGCTTCACGAAGTCCTGCAGTTCGCGGATCATGTCCGGACCGGCCTCGGACGGATCGCGCAGCACGATGAACGCCTTGACGATGTGCCCGTGTCGTCGGCGCGTGCCTGGAACCAGAAGTAGCCTCGCTCGTCCTGCTTGTAAGCGTCGCCGGTGTAATTCCAGCCACCGCGGACGTAGACCCGCTGGCGCTCCGGGTCGGCCAAATAGCGGCAGCCTGTCGGCCCGCGCACCGCCAGCAGGCCCACCTCGCCCGCGGGCACGGCGTTGCCGTGGTCGTCCACCACCTGCGCTTTGTAGCCCGGCACGACCATGCCGGTGGCCCCGGGCACGATGTTGTCGCGGGCCGCGGTGATGATGATATGCAGCAACTCGGTCGAGCCGAGGCCGTCGATGATCTTCAGGCCAGTGGCACGCTCCCAGGCCTGGTACGTGGGGAGCGGCAGCGGCTCGCCGGCCGAGACGCAGTCCTTGAGCGTTGACAGGTCGAACTGCGGAACGAGGTCCACCAGGGAGCGAAACATGGTGGGGGAAGTGAAGAGCGTCGTCACCTTCGCCTCCTGTACCGTCTGTAGCAGACTCTGGGGGCTGACTTTTTCGATCAGCGCCGTACAGGCGCCCACGCGGAACGGGAAGGTGAGCAGCCCGCCCAGACCATACGTGAACGCGAGCGGTGGGCTGCCGGTGAAGACGTCGTCGGGCGAAGGCCTGAGCACCTCGGCGCCGAACGTGTCGCAGATGGCCAGCATGTCGCGGTGGAAGTGGACCGCGCCTTTGGGCGTGCCGGTGGTGCCGGAGGTAAAGGCGATCAGGCAGGGATCCTCGGCCGCCGTGTCCACGTTGTTGAAGTCGTCCGGTTTCGTCGACGTCATCGACTCCAGCGAGGCCGCGCCGGCCTCCGGCCCGAAGAGCACCGTTCGCGGCCAGGGCGCGTCTGTCACTTCGGACTGCCGTTGTTCGGCGAGGCGCAGCTCCTCCACCAGACGGCCATCGCACAGGGCAAAGCCGACCCGCGCCTTCTGGATCACCTCCGCCAACTCCCGAGCGCGCAGCAGCGGCATACTGGTGACCACGACCGCGCCTACCTTCAGCACTGCTAGCCACATGGCGACCATGCTGGGGCTGTTGAAGCCGCGCAGCAGCACGCGGTTGCCGGGCACGACACCCAGGTCGTCGGTCAGCACTCGCGCCAGGCGGTTCGCCCACGCCAGTAAGTCGGCATAGGTCAGGGTCTGGCCCTCGAACCAGATGGCCGGCCGCGCACCGCGGCTCTCGCGAGCGTGGCGGTCCAACAACTCGGCGGCGGCATTGATTTGCGCCGGGTAGGCTGCCAGGGCGGGCAGGCTCGAGTAGTCAAGCAAGGGCCAATCGCCCTCCGCCGGCAGGTTGTCGCGCACGTATGTATCGACGTGTGCGCTGCGCCCGGTCGGCACTCCCAAACGCGCCCCAACTAGTTCGGCCATACATCCCCCAGCGCGCGGTGCAACGGATCTGTGACGGAAGTCATGTTAGCATGACGCCCGTCACCGGATCGTCGTAGCAGCACCGCAGGATGTTGATATATGTCACGGTGCCGAGAGGCCCCTGGCGCGTCTGGTAGCCTGAGGTCCGAGAGCGCATGATCACGGCCATCGTCCTCATCCAGACTGAGGGCGGCCAGACCGCCGCCGCGGGCGAGGCGGTGGCCAAAATCCCCGATGTGGCAGAGGTCTACTCTGTCACCGGCGAGTACGACCTGGTCGCCATCGTACGCGTCCAGCACTACGAGCAGATGGCCGAGGTCGTGCCGAGGCGGATCGCAGCCGTGCCTGGCATCGCCCGCACGCACACGCTGATGACGTTCCAGCACTACCAGAGCGCATGATCACGGCTATCGTCCTGATACACACTCGGCGCGGCCAGACCGCTGCCGTAGGCGAGGCGCTGGCAGACATGCCTGACGTGGCCGAGGTCTACTCTGTTACCGGCGAGTATGACCTGGTGGCTATCGTACGCGTGCGGCATTACGAGCAGATGGCCGAGGTCGTGCCCCAGCGCATCGCAGCCCTGCCTGGCATCGCCCGCACACACACGCTGATGGCGTTCCACTATTACTCGCGCCACGACCTCGAGCGTATGTGGGGCATCGGCATGGATGTCGAGGCCGCTCGCGGCGATTGACGCGCCGACCTCGGTGCGCCGATGATCCAACGCGGACGGCCGCTTCGGTGACAAGCCTGGACGACTTCGACGCCCTGGACGAGCGTGATCCGCTCGCGCAGTTCCGTGACCGCTTCTATCTCCCGAACGGCACGCTGTACTTCGACGGCAACTCGCTCGGGCTGCTGTCTCGCGAGGCGGAGCGGGCGGTGCTCGAGGCGCTGGACGCCTGGCGCCAACTGGCCATCGACGGCTGGACTGGCGGCGCGCGGCCGTGGTTCTACCTGGGCGAGGAGCTGGGCGCGGCACAAGCCGAGCTGGTCGGCGCCAAGCCCAGCGAAGTCATCGTCACCGGTGGCATCACGGTCAACCTGCACGCCCTGCTGGCGACCTTCTTCCGGCCGGCTGATGGCCGGTCACGCGTGGTCGCCGACACGCTGGACTTCCCCTCGGACCTATACGCGCTCCAGAGCCACCTACGGCTGCGCGGCCTGGATCCGGCCGAGCATTTGCTCCTGGTACCCAGTCGCGACGGGCGGACCATCGATGAAGAGGACGTGATCGCGGCCCTGGACCGGCCCGACGTAGCGCTGGCCTGGCTGCCATCGGTGCTGTACCGAAGCGGTCAACTCCTCGACATGCCGCGGCTGGCGGCCGCCGCGCGCGCGCGCGGCATCACCATTGGTTTTGACTGTGCCCACTCGGTAGGCAGCGTGCCCCACCACTTGCACGAATGGGGCGTCGACTTCGCCGTATGGTGCACGTACAAGTACCTGAACGCCGGCCCGGGCGCGGTCGGCAGCCTGTTCGTGCACGAGCGCCACCATGGGCTCGGCCCTGGTCTGGCCGGGTGGTGGGGCAGCGACAAGCAGCGCCAGTTTGACATGGCGTCGGAGCTCACTCCGGCCGCCACAGCCGGCGCCTGGCAGATCGGTACGCCTCCGGTGCTGGGGGCAGCCGCGCTGTACGGCTCGCTAGGCATGCTGCGTGAGGCCGGCGTTGATCGGCTGCGCGCAAAATCCTTGGCACTCACTAACTTGCTGATCGAACTAGCCGACCGCTACCTTGCCCCGCTGGGCTTCGAGGTCGGCACGCCGCGCGACGCGGACCGCCGTGGTGGTCACGTGGCACTCGAGCATCCTGCCGCGGTCCGCATCACGCGCGCGCTCAAGGCACGCGGAATTATCCCGGACTTTCGGCCACCGAACGTGATCCGGCTGGCGCCGGTGCCGCTATACACCCGGTATCGCGATGTAGGCGAGGTTGTCATGGCGCTCAAGTCGATCGTCGAGTCGAACCAGCACCTCGAATTCGCCGACGAGCGCGCGACCGTCGCCTGAGGCCGCGCTACGCACCCGGCGCTATGGACGCGGCCGCCATCACCATTCAGCTCCTGAACGCCATGGCGTTCAGCATGCTGCTATTCCTGTTCGCCGCGGGCTTGACGATCATATTTGGCCTGATGGACTTCCTGAACCTCGCTCACGGCTCCTTCTACATGCTTGGTGCCTACCTGGCATACCAGCTCGTGGATCCTCAGCGGTTCGGAATTCATTTCGCAGTGGCGGTGGTTCTCGCGCCGCTCCTCGTCGGTAGTCTGGCCTTGGTCCTCGATCGCAGCGTGCTGCACCGGGTTCATCGAGCCGGGCACCTGGACCAGGTGCTGCTGACCTTTGGCCTGGCGCTAGTGATCGCCGATATTGTGCGCTGGATGTGGGGCGCCGACATCCGCTCCGTCGCCGCTCCACCCGAACTCCGCGGCGCTGTGCCGCTGTTCGATGCGGCGTTTCCGCGCTACCGCCTGTTTGTCATCGCCGCCGGGCTGCTCCTGGCAACAGGGCTGTGGTTTCTGCATCGACGCACGCGCCTCGGTGCACTCATTCGGGCGGGTGTGGACGACAAGGAGATGCTTGCAGCCCTGGGCGTCGACATCCATCGGATTTCCTCGCTGGTATTTGCCGGTGGCGCGGCGATCGCAGCGTTTGCAGGGGTCATCGCCGGGCCATATCTCAGCCTCCAGCCGGGTATGGATTTCGACACCCTGATTCTCTCTCTGCTGGTGGTCGTCATCGGCGGCTTGGGCACGCTCAAAGGGTCATTCTTCGGTGCCCTGTTGGTCGGGTTGACCGACACGCTCGGCAAGGCGGTTCGACTCGGTGACTTCGTGCTCGCCGATTACTCGTTGATGCTCGTGTTCGTCGTGATGGCCACCGTGTTGCTGTTGCGGCCGGCTGGCCTCTTTGGCCGGACGGTCTGAGGCTGGCGCGTGCTCGAGCTCCGAGACGTCCACGTGTACTACGGCGACAGCCACGTCATCCACGGCGTTTCGCTGAGCGTTGGTGAGGGCGAAGCCGTGGCACTGCTGGGGCGCAATGGCGCCGGCAAGACTACGACGATCTCCAGCATTGTTGGCTTCGTTGCGCCGCGTGCCGGCAGCATTCGCTTCCGCGGCATCGAGCTCACGCGCCGGCCGCCACACGCGATCGCGCGTTTAGGGCTCGGCCTGGTTCCCCAGGGACGGCGCATCTTCCGCTCCCTCAGCGTGCACGAGAATCTGCTCGTGGCCAGACGCCAAGCGCCCCACGGTCGCGTACACGGGTGGTCGCTCGAACAGGCGTACTCACATTTTCCGCGGCTCAAGGAGCGCGCCGCGGTATATGGAGATCAGTTGAGCGGCGGCGAGCAGCAGTTGCTCGCGATTGCGCGGGCCCTACTCACCCGCCCGGAGCTGTTACTGCTGGACGAGCCGTCCGAAGGTCTGGCGCCGCTGGTGGTGGACGAGATCGCGGGCATCGTGGGTGAACTCAAGCACAGGGGAATGCCGATCTTGCTGGTCGAGCAGCATCTTCCGTTTGCGCTGGCGATCGCCGACCGCGTGATTGTGATGAACAAAGGCGCCATCGTCTTCGAGGGCACGCCCAAGACCCTCATATCGGACGACGCGCTGCACCGTCGGTACCTCGGCGTCTGACCGCCCGTCGCGATCAACCCGGCGGCGGTACGAACCGTACGTCCTTGAACGTCTCGATGACGAAGTTCGTCGGTTTGCCACCCTCCATGCGCACCTCCCGGGCGTACACGTTGAACACCGGATTGTGCGTTTCGGCATCCATCTTCCATGGCCCGCGCGGACTGTCAAACGCGATCCCTTCCATCGCCTTGATCAGCGCGTCCTTGTCCGTCGTGTTGCCCCGCACTTTCTTAAGCGATTCGTCGATGAACTTGGCCGTGTCCCAGCCCTGGACCGCGTAGACATCGGCCGGCTTGCCGAATTTCCGCGTGTATTCGTCCTTGAATTTGGCGTTCACCGGGTTCTCGAGCGTCGTCGCGTAGTGCAACCCGGTAATACCGCCGATGGCAGCCGCACCCTGCGCCGGGAACACGTCCTCCTCGAGCATGAAGCCGGAGCCGGTCAGCTTGATGTCTTTCTTCAGGCCGAACTCGTCGAACTGCTTGACAAAGTTGACGGCGTCGGATCCGGCGAAGAAGCAGTACACGGCCTCAGGTCGTGCCTGTCGTACTTGTTCCAGGAACGCTGCATAGTCCGTGTTCGGGAACGGCGGCCACACCTCGGCCACTACGCTGCCGCCCGCGCGGGTGAACCCCTCCTTGAAGGCGCCCATGCTCTCCCGCCCCGCCCCGTAATCCGCCGCGCACGTCACAACGCGTTTGGCGATCTTGTCGTACACGTACTGGCCCATGGGCAGACTGGGCTGCGAATTGGCGAAGCTGCTGCGGAAGATGTAGGGACTCTTCTGTTTGCCGGCCAAGGCATCGCCGCCGGCATTCGAGCAGACCAGGAGGGCCTTGTTTTCGTGAGCATAGTCGCGGATTGCGTACAGGACTGCAGTTGACACGATCCCCGTCGTCAGGTCCACCTGGTCCTGCTCCACCAGTTTCCGGTGCTTCCTGGTCGCGGTCGGTGGATCGTTCTCTTCGTCCTCCTTGACCATCTCGATCGTGCGTCCGGCGCTCACGCCGCCAATCGAGTCGAAGTACACCTGCATTCCGTTGGTAATGCTTTCGCCGAGCGTGGCGTACACCTTCGAGTAGGGCAGCAGCACGCCCAACTTGAGCGTGCCGCTGGAGGCGGCGGCCGTCGCTGGCGCCGCGGTGGGTGCCACGGTAGGTTGTGCAGCCGTCGCCGGCGCACTGGTGGCCACCGGTTTGGGCGCCTCGGTGGGTGCCACCCCGACCGCGCCAGCGGGAGCGGGTTTGGCCGCCGGTGCTTGCGTGGGCGACCCTGGCGGGGACCCCTGGGCGCAAGCCGCGAGCAGCAGCGTCGCCGAGCTGCCGAGCAGCTGCGCGCAGAAGTCGCGTCGCGACCTCAGCCTCACCGAATCAGGCGCGTGTGAGCGTTCAGACATGAGCACGTGCTCTCCCCTATTGCGGCCGATCGTACCCCGTCGAGGCTGCCGATACCATGACCGCGCATGCCGTCGCGGCCTCGCCACTACGTGTTGATCGGTCTGGCCAGTGCGCTTGCCCTGGCGCTCCTGCCACTGCTCGGCGCACCCCGCTATCTGTTGACCGTCCTCACTGAAGTGTTTCTGTTCGGCATCTTCGCGATGAGCCTGGATCTGCTCATCGGATTCACTGGCCTCGCTTCACTTGGCCACGCCGCCTTCTGGGGCCTGGGCGCCTACGCGGCCGGGATCGCCGCCATTCGCCTGAATCCGGCCGCGTTGCTAACCGTCCCCGTCGGCACGCTCGTGGCCGGGTTGGGAGCGCTGCTGGTCGGCGGCCTGTGCGTGCGGACCTCAGGCGTGTACTTCCTGATGCTGACGCTGGCGTTCGCGCAGATCGTGTATGCGATTGCCTTCAAGTGGACGTGGCTGACCGGCGGCTCCAACGGCCTGAGCGGCATTCCCGCGCCGGCGCTGCCGCTGGTCAACCTGGCTGACCAGACGATCCTCTATGTCGCCACCCTGTTGGCGCTGGTCTGCAGCCTCGGGATCCTGTGGCGCATCGTAGAGTCGCCGCTCGGGCGGACCCTGATCGGCGTCCGCGAGAACGAGCCGCGCATGCGCAGCCTTGGTTACGACACCGCAAGATACAAACTGGCCGCGTTCGTCATAGCCGGCCTGTTCGCCGGATTTGCCGGGGCACTCTACGCTGCGGCATATGCCCGCTCGGTCTCGCCCGCCGATGTGTATTGGACCCAATCCGGACTGGTGTTGATCATGGTCATCCTTGGCGGAGTCGGCACGCTGTTCGGTCCGATAGTCGGCGCGGCGTTGGAGCTGTTGCTACGCAACTGGGTGAGCTCGTTACCGGGTATCGGTGACCGATGGATGCTCATCATGGGGTTGATCTTCGGCGGGTTTGTCTTGTTCGCGCGCGGCGGGGTCGTCAGCATCCTGATGCCGGCTGACAGGCGACGCTGGACGGCAGATGCGCCAGCGGCTCTGGCCGCTAAAACGCAGCAAGCTGGTCCGCCCACACTGGGGGGTGTCGAGGGCCCGCCGCCGGTGCTGGACGTGCGCGGGATTGGCCGCCGGTTCGGGGCGCTGCGGGTGCTCAATGGTGTCAGCCTCGCCGTTGCGCCTGGCGAACGACACGCGCTGATTGGTCCCAACGGCGCGGGCAAGAGCACACTGTTCAATGTCATCGCGGGCGACTTGCGCATTGGCGAAGGCCAGATCCTCCTGGGGGGCGTCGACCTTACCAAGCTGCCAACCCACACGCGCACACAGCTCGGCATCGGACGGACCTACCAGCGCACCAGCAACTTCCATGGACTGAGCGCGCTTGAAAACGTCGAGCTTGCGCTGCGACGGCAACGCCGCGTGGCTAGCCAGCCCTTCAGACTGGCGACGAGCTACGCAGCCATTCGCGCGGATGCCTTGGAATACCTGCATTGGATCGGCCTGGCCGATCGCGCCACGACGCCCGTCCGAAGCCTGAGCTACGGCGAGCAGCGGCAGCTCGAGGTGGCGGTCGCGTGGGCTGCGAGCCCGCGCGTGCTGCTGCTGGATGAACCGACCGCCGGGCTGTCGCCGGGCGAAACCGCCGAGATGCTCGAGCGTCTGCGTGGCCTTCCGCGTGTCGTGAGCCTGCTGATCATCGAGCACGACATGGACGTAGTGTTCGCACTGGCAGACCGGATTAGCGTGCTGGACCACGGCGAGATCCTGGCCAGCGGTGAGCCCCACACGGTCCGCGCCGATCCCGCAGTCCAGGAAGCCTACCTCGGCAAGCTCGTAGCCTCCACCACCTGAGCGCCAGTATGCGTTAGCTGGCCGCATGGTCCCGCTCGGCTGGTGCTCAGTCGGATCGTCGACTCCGGCGAGAACCTCCAGTTTGGCGGCCACCACACTCGTTCTACGCAAACATCAGTCCGGCCTTGTCGCGATTCCACTCAGAGCTCGTAAAACGTTCGTGCCACTGAGCGGAGAATCCGCGCCTGGCGCGCGTCATCCGTTCTCGGCATTTTGCCGTGTTGTCGTCACGGTTCGCTAGCAATGCCCGCGCGGCAACAGTCCGAGATCCACGTGCGACCGAGATTTGAAGGAGTTTGGCATCGTCGCGGCGCACGTCGAACTCTGCCGACACAACGGTTCGTCTTCAACTGGTCATGCTGATGATTCACGGTGCCCGCCGGGCCTGCTAAGTGCGCACGTGGTGGAACGTTGGCGGCAAGCGCCACAGGCGTGAACGGCTCGGCGTCGTGGTCTCCGTTGGCACCTCCTTTCAACTGAGCACGAAAGTTCGTCCCAGACTATCCGTCGGGGTGGGGAAGAACTACCTGCCGGGGTGTTGTCGTGGATGGACTCCAGCAGTCGGATAGGTCCATCAGAGAACCCGCGTCGGCGGGAGTGAAGCCAAGCGAAGGGTGGTGGTGCGATGGCCTACGACGCAAGCAGAGTTATGGACCAGTTGATAGACGGGCATTCGACCACGACAGTGTGTAAGGGACCCAACGAGTGGGGCGTCTGCCCAGATCGCGCCGCGGGTCGGACACCCGCATGCGTGAACGCCACGTGGCTCGTGCGTGGATCGGGTCAGCGGACCTGGCGCTTTCGGTTCGCAACGCAACCAGATACCTGCCCGCTCATCATCCTCGACCCGACGAGCCGCCTGGCCGAGTTGTGGGTGGGCTGATTCC
>WNGF01001355.1_pt1 | contig 35935 bp, 34 predicted proteins | sample 5400641 | NCBI WGS metagenome assembly WNGF01 (sample SAMN13153371, study PRJNA577476) | soil metagenome | isolation source: 80 cm soil or saprolite under grassland replicate 2 | place: USA:California | collected 2016-06-15 | reverse complement strand
GATGCGCTCTCCGGTTTCCACCGACGTGAATTCATTCACGCAGCCGTCGCCGCGGATTCATTGTGGTAAAGGACATTGTTCGGGGATGATTCCCGCTGGGCGGAATGAGGGGCGAAGAACTGCTGAACTCAAGAAGCGTCGCCCGTTCGGAGCTCACCGGCCAGACACAAAGCCGCGAGCGGAATCACGCTCGCGTGAGCCTTGAATTCTTCTCAAAACCACGCGGAGGTACTTTATTCCTCCGGCTCGGTAGTGAATTGCAGCGGATAGCCCTTGCGGCGGCCGACTTCCGTCCCGCGCGTGGCCTTGGTCTCGGCGACATCTCGGGTGTAGACGGCGACCACGCATACGCCGCGCCGATGGGCCGTCATCATCACCCGATAGGCCTGATCCTCATTCATGCGGAATTCTGCCTTGAGCACGGTGACGACGAACTCGCGCGGCGTGTAGTCGTCGTTGAGCAGAATGACTTTGTGCAGGCGCGGCCGTTCCGGCTTCAGACGAACCTTGGTGCGCGGCTTGGTGGTGACGTCGGTCATTGCAGCAGCACCTTTCGATCATCGGCGCCATTTTCGCACGTTGACGACGCAGATCGCCGGATCGCTCAATCCATCGCCAGCCCGCCGGCTTTGATCGGCACGGCGTTCTTTTCGATCTCGCTCACGACGAATTTCTGCAGATAAGCGGGCGAGCGACGCTCGGGCGCGACGGTGACGGCGCCGACCTCCTTGAGCCGCTCCTGCACGGACGGCGTATCCATCGCCGCGACGGTCGCGTCATGAAGCTTCTGGATGATCGGCTCCGGCGTGCCTTTGGGGAAGAAGAAGCCGAACCAGGTCGAGGCCTCGAAATCGATCCCCTGCTCCCGCGCGCTGGCAAGCTCCGGCAGCATCGTCGAGCGCTCGCGCGAGAGGATGGCAATCGCCTTGATGAGGCTGGCTTCGATCTGCGGCTTGGCGGTCGCGCTGAGTGTGCAGAAGTAGTCGATGCGCCCGGCGATCAGATCCTGTATCGCCGGCCCTCCTCCGCGGTAGGGAACGTGGGTGACGTTGATCCCGATCGCGGCGTTGAGCAGCATGCAGTCGAGGTGCCCCGTGGAGCCGGCACCCGCCGACCCCATCTGCATCGTCGCCTGGTTCGCTCTCGCATAAGCGATGAACTCGGGGAGATTGCCGGCGGGCAAATCCTTGCGCGCGACGAGAATGGTGGGCTGATCGGCGATCAGCACCACGGGCGCAAGATCGGTGGCGAAATTGTAGAGTGGATTTTTGTAAAGCGTCTGGTTGATGGCGTCGGCGCGGCTGCCGAGCACGAATTGGTAGCCGTCCGGCGGCGCCTTGACGACGCGCGCCGAGCCCACCATGCCGCCGGCGCCGCCGACATTCTCGACGATGACCTGCTGGCCCAGGATCTCGGAGAGCCGGCGCCCGACAATGCGTCCGAGCACATCGGTACCGCCGCCGGCAGCGAACGGAACGACCATGGTCAGCGGCCGGCTTGGCCAGTTCTGTGCGGCGGCCGGATGAACGCAGGCGAGCCCGCAGAGGATGCCGGCCAATACCGTCGCATGTCCCACACGCATGGTTTGCCTCCGTGAGGAGTCGCCGCGAAACGCGACGCGCTTCGTTATGATCGCGCGTCGTGCGACCTCGTTGAACCACAAACTGGCAGCAGACGGCTTTCGTCCCCGATGATAGCGGACACGCAGCTATGCATCCGCAAATCCTCGAAATCTGCGAGCCACTTACGGCGCGGTATGTGGCAATCGAGCCACACTGCCCGGGCGATGTGAAGCGGGCCGAGAACCGGGCGGAACCGAGCAGGCGGCAGGGTGTTGAGCAGTCAGGTATTCGGTCGGGGGGAAATCATCGCAATACCGCTACCGAATATTGGATTGATGGGCGGCGCATCCGAGCCGCTACGCAGGCGCCACAGCGGAAAAGGCCGTGCCGTTCCCGGGCGCCGTCCGTCGATCCGAGTTGGTCTTGGTTCGCTGCGCTCAACCCATTTTGCGGGGGATCGATCACGCGTGAGATGTCGGAGGGGAAATCAACGCGTGGTTCGCCTCAAACCAATACGGGGCGCGCAGGATGGGTTGAGCACAGCGAACGCAACGGACGAGCGACGCGGCCTCGCGCTGATTTATCCGCGCAACGAAGACAAGATTGCGGCCTCGCCACCGGGCTCGCTTGTCAGCCTGCCTTGCGGCGCGCGCCCGGTTTCTTGCCGGCCGCTCGCGAGGCCTCTTTGCCCGCGATGGGCAGCAGCATTTCCCCCTGCCCTTGGATGCGCTTGCGGGTCTTCTTCGCCTGCGTCGGCGCGGCGCGCTCCGCCTGCACGCTGCGACGCAGCGCCTCCATCAGGTTGATGACGTTGCGGGGTGCCGCGGCCCGCTCCTTGGTCTTCGGCGGTTTGAAGCCGGCCTGCTTCTTGCGCAGCAGCTCCACCAATGCGCTTTCGTAGCGGTCCTCGAACGCACTCGGGTCGAAGTCGCCGGTTTTGGTATCCAGGATGTGCTCGGCGAGTTTGAGCATCTCGTTCGGCACCTTCACGTCATCGATGTCGGTGAAAAATTCCTCCGGCTTGCGCACCTCGTAGCCGTAGCGCAGCGTCGTACCCAGCATCCCCTTGCCGTGCGGCTCCAATGCAATGACGCGCTCGCGCTTGGCGAGCACGATGCGGCCGAGCGCGACCATCCCCTTGCCGCGCATGGCGTCGCGAATGACTGCGAACGCTTCCTGCCCCACGCTGTCGGTGGGCGCGATGTAATAGGGGCTGTCGTAGAAGCGCTTATCGATTTGCGCCGCCGGGACGAAGCTGTCGATGTCGATCGTGTGCCTGCTCTCCACCTGAATGGCTTCGAGTTCGTCGTCCTCGATCTCGACGTAGACGCCCTTGTCGATTTCGTAACCCCTGCCCTTGTCCTCGGCCTCGACCGGCTCGCGCGTCTCTTCGTCGACCAGCTGCTGACGCAGGCGATTGCCGGTCTTCTTGTTGATTTGCCGAAACGAGATGCGCTCGGACGAGGAGGCGGCGGGACTGAGAGCGATGGGACAAGAGACGAGTGAGAGCTTGAGATAGCCCTTCCAATATGCACGGGGCGCCACGGACCATACTCCCGGGTAAAACAACGACCGCGGTTCCTAGCAACTTTTCCGTGGCGGTTGGAGTCCTACTTTTGTTCTGGCATCCACGATGTAGCGGTCACGCGCCGCGCTTGCGCCAGGAATTGACGCGGACAGTATTTACGTTTGTGCGATCGACGGATGCGGTTAAAAAATCATTGCAGCGCCGGCGGCCAAGAAGGCCGGCCGCGGCCGCGAAGATCTAGAGCCGCTCAGTTCTCCGCAAATTGTTCTTAGCCATGCGTGCGATTCACGCGCGTATTCGACGCTACGCCGAACTGCGCGAGCCGCGATTTGCTTCCCACAGCACGTTACGGGAACACCGCAAGCATACAAAGATGCTTTGGTTCCAAGAACTTGGACATTTTTTTGATGCAACAGCTGCCCCGGTGATGCGTTGGGGTTCAGGTGACATGAAGGAGGATGTCATGAGGAACCTGTTACTGACCGCAGCAACCAGTGCGTTGCTCCTTGCGGCGGTTCCAGCCTCCGCCCAGGTTTACATGGGCGCAGACCCGTACGGGGCCGGCGTTCAGGTCGGTCCGTTCGGCTTTGGTGTGGGACCGCGGTATGACTATGGTTGGCGTGGCAATGAATACTATGCCTATGGCGCCGACTGTCCGCTGGTGAGAGAGCGGGTCCATACCCCGGATGGCCGCGTGATTGTCAAGACGCACCGCGCCTGCCGTTAACGAGCTCAAGCCGCGGATAACTGAGAAACAAGAAAAGCCGAGTGGCCCCGGAGCCCCGGGGCCACTTCGTTTCGCCTAACGCTCTCGGAGAGCCTGCGTTTATGTACGCTGGAATAGGGGCGTTGAGTCTTCCGCAGCGCGCGGCGACCTCTCAACGTGCGGAACCACGCTCAAACTGGCAAACCAAAGACAGTCAGACCACCCCTTGCGCTTACCGACTTCGGTGCGCAGCCAAGCCTTGTACTGATCTACGCATCTCTGGGAGCAGAAACTCTTAAATGCCCGCTGGTGCCGCACGAGGCCGAACTTGCCATGGCAGTACGCGCAGTGGTTCTTCATTTTGGCCCTCTCCGCAAGGCATCTGGGACCGACCGGTTGAGGATCAGATTCGATAATGCGCTGCAATATGCCGCTATTGCAATGCACCATTAGTATTACATCTTTGCATTGAGAATTGGTTGCCACCGTCCGCGCGTCATCGCACGTTGCTATCTTCATTCGAATGCGGGGCCAGGGCAGCCGTGAGTCAGCACATTGAGTACGCAACCGCCCCGGATGGCGTGCGCATCGCCTATGCCGTGATCGGCAAGGGCACGCCCGTTGTGCGCGCGTCGCACTGGCTGACCCATTTGGAGTACGAGCTCGACAGCCCCGTCTGGCGGCACCTCCTCCTCGGGATGGCCAGTCGACACAGGCTCATCCGGTACGACGGGCGTGGCACCGGCTTGTCCCAACGAGATGCGGTCGAAATCTCAATGGATCGCTGGGTCAGCGATCTCGAATGCGTCGTCGATTGCCTTTCGCTGGAACGCTTCATCCTCCTGGGCGTGTCGCAAGGCGGGGCGATCTCGATAAAGTACGCCGCGCGGCACCCCGAACGGGTATCGCATCTGATCATTCACGGGGCGTATGCCAGGGGTTTCCTTCACCGCGATAACCCCGACAAGCAGCGACAGTTCGTCGAGCTCAATCGAGCCCTCATCCGCGAGGGCTGGGGCAGCGAGCACGACGCTTACCGGCAGTGGTTCACCTCGCAGTTCATCCCGGGAGGAACGGCGGAGCAGGCGCGCTGGTTCAACGACCTGGAGCGAGTCTCGGCGACGCCCGAGATGATGGAGAAATTCGTGGTCGAGCTTTCCACCATCAACGTCGCCGACCTCTTGCCGAAGGTGACCGCCCCCACCTTGGTCACCCACTGCAAAGGCGACGTGCGTGTGCCGTTCGCGCTGGGGCAGGAAATTGCCGCCGGAATTCCCGGCGCCAAGTTCGTTCCTTTGGACAGCCGCAATCATGTTTTCCTCGCGGATGAACCCGCCACGCGGGTTTTCTTCGACGCGGTTACGTCGTTTCTCGGCGACCCGCCCTTCAAAGGAGCGCTACCGGGGACGGCAACTTTCAAGGAGCGGACGCAACGGCGCATTGTGGCGCTCGAGCGAAGCTGGCTGATCAAGGCAGTTGCGATCCTGGCCGCGCTCGCAGGCGCCGTGATTTCGTTTCTGCAGCTTTTCCGCTTGCTTCGTCAGTGAGGCTTCCCGAAGCTTTGGCGTTGCTTCACTGCGCCTTGATGCCGGCCTCGCCGATGACCTTTCCCCATTTCGCGATTTCGGTCCGGAACTGGGCCGCGCAGGCCTCGGGCGTGCTGGCCACCGGCTCGTAACCGAGCGCTGCCAAACGCTCCTTCATCTCCGGCAATGCGATGGCGCGCGCGATTTCGCGCTGGAGCAGCGCGATGATCTCCTTGGGCGCTCCGGCCGGCACGACCACGGCAAACCACGATTCCCCCTCGACCTCAGGATAGCCCGCTTCCGCCATGGTGGGCACGTCGGGCAGCGCTGGCGAGCGCGCCTTGCTCGAAACCGCAAGCGCCCGCAGCTTGCCGTCCTTGACCAGCGGCACCGCCGGCGCCATCGAGCCGAAAGAAATCGGCGTATGTCCCGCGACCGCCGAGCCGATTGCCGGGCCGCCGCCGTTGAACGGCACGTGGATGAGGTCCAGACCGATAGAGAGGCGGAACAATTCGCCCACGAGATGCGGCGGCGTGCCCGTGCCGGGCGAGGCAAAGCTGTACTTGCCGGGATGGGCCTTGATGAGCGCGACGAGGTCCTTGACCGTCTGCACCGGCAGCGCCGGGTTGACCGTCAGCACCGCAGGTGCCGTCACCGCGAGCGTGATGGGGGCAAAATCCTTGGCCGGATCGAAGGGCACGTGCGGGTAAAGTGCGGGATTGACGACGATGTTGGCGCCGGTGACGAGGATGGTGTAGCCGTCCGCTGTCGTTTGCGCCGCACGCCCGATCCCGATATTGCCGCCCGCGCCGGCGATGTTCTCGACGTAGAACTGCGCACCCAGTTGCTCCGAGAGCTTTTGCGCCATGAGGCGGGCGAACACGTCGGTCGGACCGGCGGGCGCGTACGGAACGATGACGCGCACCGCTCGCGCGGGATAGGCCTGTGCGCTGACGACGCGCGGAGCGAACACGGCGGCAGCGGTGGTGAGATGCAAAAATCGGCGACGGGAAAAGGTCATCCGGGCCCTCTTCTACATTGCGCCGCCGTCGCGGCGCGCTCGCCATCACTTTACTCCATTCGGCGGTTTAGTTCCTGATGAATCTGTCAAGGGGCATACCACGCCTCGTCGATTCCCCCCGGCCCGCCCTTCCGCGAGCCGCGCCGGCATCTCCTCGCCAAATCATCAATGCCGCAGCATGGCGGCGGTGGACTTTAGCAAGTCGACGTGATACGTCCGGCATGGTCGAGCACGCGCCAGCCGGCGATGTGTTGCATTTGCACGGATCTTCAGCTCTCTCCCCGTCGCTTTGGTGAAGCAGCGCCTGAGCGCCTAGCCCGAAATGGTTGATGTCGGTCAATTTCTCGGACTGCGCGCAGCCAAACGGGGAGGCCCGCCAGCGGCAGCCCAGGCCGGCATCCTCGACGATTCCCAGCCGATCCCTCAACCGGCCGTTCGTTTCAGCGCCGGCCAGATCGCGGTCCTGTTCGTCGCGCTAGCGGCCATCGCATCGATTCCGATCCTGCTTTATCCCTGGCCTCCGCTCTCCGACTACATCAACCACCTCGCGCGCATGCACGTGATCGCCGCCGTCGGCAGCGATCCCGATCTGGCGCTGTTCTATCAGATCGAATGGCAAGCCATTCCAAACCTGATGATGGACCTGATCGTTCCGATCCTGGAGCGGGTCATGAACGTCTATCTCGCCGGACAGGTCTACACCATCATGAGCTTCGTGCTGATCCTTTCCGGCACGCTCGCGCTCAATCGTCAGCTCTATCGCCATTGGTCGGTGCTGCCGTTGATCGCGTTCCCGCTGCTCTACAACAACGTCTTCCTCGTCGGCACGATGAATTATTTGTTCGGCATCGGGCTCGCGCTGTGGGCGCTGACGACTTGGGTGGCGTTGCGCGAGCGCGCGCTTGCCTTGCGGCTTGCGGTATCGACGCTGTTCGTACTGGCGCTGTTCTTCTGTCATCTATTCGCCGTCGGAGTCTACGGACTCGGCCTGCTCGCATTCGAGCTGCAGCGGCTGCTGTCGATGCCACGCCAAGCGTCGTCCGTGGATGGGGCCGTCGAGCGGCGCATCCCGGCATGGGTTGATTTCGTCGCGAGCGGAATTCCGTTTCTCCCGGTGGTGCCGCTCCTGCTGAGGAGCCCGACCTGGACGCTGCGATGGGATTTCACTTGGGAACTCAACGGCAAGCTCAACGGCCTCCTCTTCGTCATCGAGGTGTATTCCCGCCAGGCAACCTTCTTCCTGGCGACGATCGTCGCAATCGCGGCGCTCTTCGCCATGCGCCACCGAGCCCTGCAATTCCATCCATTTGGATGGGTACTGCTGGCGGTCGGCGGCGTCACCTATTTGGCGCTGCCGCGCGTGCTGTTCGATACCTACATGGCGGACCAACGTCTGCCGATTGCGCTGGCGTTCATGATCATTGCCTGCGCGCATCTCGATCTGCGAGACGAGTTCGTGCGCCGCGGCTTCGCGACGGTGCTGGTTCTGCTGTTGGCCGTGCGCGCGTTCGAGGTGCAGGGCGTTTGGCGCGAGCTTTCGCGGGGCACCACCTCGTTCCGCGAGTCGGTACGCCAGATCGAGCGCGGCTCCAAGATCCTGGTCGCCTATGCCGATCCCGATAACGGCGACAACGCGCGCGATCTTTGGCTCACGCACGCCGCGTGTCTGGCTATCATCGAGCGATCAGCATTGGTTACGACCGCTTTCACAGTGCTCGGCAAGCAGGTGATGCACGTACGCCGCGATTACCGCGATCGCGTCGACACCGAAGACGGAACGCCACCCTCGATCCGGCAACTCCTCTCGCACACGGAGCCGATGGATTGGGACGACGACCCGCCCTATTGGTCCCGATGGACGACGGATTACGATTACCTTTACATCTTGTTCACGGACCGCGGCTACGCCAATCCCGATCCGACGCGGCTCACCCCGATTTTCGCCGGCAACAGGTTCGTGCTCTATCAGATCAACGGCACACAGTTGGCGGGCGCGCCCAAAACCTCGCACTGAGGTCGCCCCAGCGCCGTGGCGACAGGCCGAATATCAAGCCGGTCGAGCGCGCGCATCCGCCGACGGTTGATCGAGTGCATTTCTCACGACGCTTCGAACTTCGGCGCCGGAACCTGTTCGCGGCCTCAGCGCCTGTATAGCGCCTATATGCAAAGGGCCGACCGTACCCCGGCTAGGCGGGATCGATGAGACAGCTTTGGCTCGTTGGTGCTGGGGCGCGGGTCTTGTTGAGTTGCATGCCGGCTGAGGGCTTCGCCCAGGGCCCCAGAATGCGCGTTGGCGGGATAACCAGCGGCCTCCGCGATGCGGCGATCGGCGGCGGTTTCCGCGGGCCGGCAATGAGCGGCGGTTTCCGCGGGCCTGGAACGTCGGCGGCGGATTTCGCCCGGCACCCCCTAGGAATGATGCTAACCCGTTGGAATTGGCTGGTTGCAGCTCTTCGGCCCCAAGCGGCGGCTTTGAACCGAAAGGATTATTCGCGCGACTAAGGTTAAAGACGGGAGGCTGGACATGAGTGAGCGTAAGATTACCCAGTTGTTCGGATTGATCTTGGGCGCCCTATTCACGTGCACCCTGGTCCTGAACGCCTTCGCTTTCTAACCACCGACGCGAGCACCTGGGCTGGGGCGAGCAGCCCCATTTGACGTTCCAGGCTTAAGCAGTCCCCACGCAAGCCGCGCCCTGCGTCCCGCCGCCTTCCGGCCGCTTCGCCGCAGCCGCCGCGCCGATTTTTCTGACACGATCGGCTCCGACCGCGTAAACTCGGCGCACGAAGGGAGCGTGCGGGCCATGCGGCGCACAATTGGAGCGGCCTGCCTTGCCGTCTGCACAACGGTTGCGATGCCCGCTGCGGCATGGGACTTCCCCGGGCATCGCATCGTCGGCGCGATCGCCGACCTCATCTTGCTCCAGCATTATCCCACGACGCAGCAACGCGTGAGCGAACTGCTGGAAAAACGCGACGGCAGCACGATCGAGAGACGAAGCCTCAGTCAGGTCGCGGTTTTCCCCGACTGTGCGAAGAGAGGCAATGTGCCGTTTTGCGGCCGGCCGCCTTCCGATGAAGAGCAGGCGTACGCGGATCGCAATCGGCACCATGACAAATTTCATTTCACGGATGTACCGCTGCAGCAGCCGACGTACCGCCCCGGCAGCGCCGGCACTGAGGACATCGATGTCGTACAAATGATCGCATACGCGGTCGACCAATTGCGCGGGAAACATCCGCCGACGAAACCCGACGTCAACCTCACGGACTCCGAAGCGGTCTGGCTCCTTGCTCACCTCGTCGGTGATATCCATCAGCCGCTGCACGTGGGAGCGAAGTATTTCGACAAGGCCTGCCAGACCAGCGTCGATCCGAACATCGCCGGCACGCCGCCGACGTTCGGCATTGGCGATGTCGTCGCAATGACCATGGGCGGCAATCTGATCTTGCTGGCCCCGGCGCCGCCGGCAGTCCCGCCGATCCCGAACCTGCATCTTTACTGGGACGGCGTCGCCGTTCTTCGAGCGATGCAAGCGGCCGGCAGCGCCCACTCGGAGCAAGACTTTGCCAAGCTGCTCGCGACCGCGCCCCCGTCCGGTTGGGAAACCGGCGGATCGGTGGAGACCTGGGCGGCGCAATGGGCGAGCGAGATCATGCCGCTCGCCGTCGAGGCGCATGAGCGCCTGACCATCCGCAAGGGCGCAAAGCCTTCGCCCTTCACGTTTACTGGCGGCTGCACCTGGGAGACCACGCTCGATCCCGCCTACGAGGATTGGGCCAGGGCGCAGGCACGGGTCCAACTCGCCAAAGCCGGCTTTCGTCTTGCGGCGCTGTTCAAGGCGATCTTCCAGCCGTAACGGTTGCAAGCCGCGCGATGAGCCGGCTCGCTCATGGGTGCCAGCGCACCGGCTGATCTAATTCGCCTTGATATTGAGCTCTCGCGCCAGCCGCGCGTATTTTTCCGAATCCGCGCGCGCAACGCGCGCGAGCTGCTCGGCGCTGCCGCCGACCGGCTCGGTTGCGGTTTGCAGCAGGCTTTTGCCGGTCGCGGGGTCTGCGAGCGCCTTGTCTATCTCGGCGTTGAGCCGCGCAATCGCCGGTGTCGGCGTACCCAGGGGCACGAACGCGGCGTACCACGTCTCGAGCACAAGGCCCTTGAAGCCTGCTTCCTGTAGCGTGGGCACTTCCGGCAGGTTCGGCGAGCGCGTCTCTGCGGATTGGGCAAGTAGCCGCAACTTTTCTGCTTTGTAATGCGGGATGAGCGCAGTTGGCCCGAGAAACGCGACGCGGACATGGCCCGCGATCAAGTCGTTGATCGCCTGGCCGGCACCGCGGTAGGGCACGTGGTCGAGCTTGATACCGGCAAGTTGCCCGAACCACTCCAACAGCACGTGCTGGTTCGAGCCCGCGCCCGACGTCGCACAGCCAAGTCCCGGTTGCCGCTTCGCCGTCTCGATCAATTCTGCGACCGAGCTCACTGCGAGCGTGGGATGCACGGCCAGCACAAGCGGCTGTCGAGCCAGCTGGATGACGGGCACGAGCTCGTTCAGATAGTCGATACCGGTTTTCAGGATATGCGGAGCGCTCGCCACATTGTCGTTGGTGACGAGAACCGAATAGCCATCGGGCGGGCTCTTGATCGCCGTCTCGATGCCGATTGTTCCGCCCGCCCCGGTGCGGTTCTCGATGACGATCTGCTGGCCGATTGCGCGTGACATCGCTTCGCCGACGACCCGGGCGACGAAGTCCAGTCCGCCGCCGGGTGCGAGCGGAACGATGAAGCGCACTGGCCGATTGGGCCACTCGGTTTCGGAGGACCGTGCCGCTTGCGCGCGTGCCGCGCTCGGACGGAGCGCACCCTGCGCGACGCCGCCAAGGAGCGCGACAGCGCCGCCCGCCGCGCTCTTGATAAAGGTCCGCCTCTCGATGTTCGACACCGCTCACCTCCCCTGAGTCGTGGACAATCGTCGCCTCGCCTCAACGGCGTAGCGTATCGCGGACGCAGCACGAGCGAAATCCGCGCGCCGCCCAAGAGGCGGCGGCATCGGTGGCCTGTGCGGCGCAGCAAAAATTCGCGCAGGGCACGCCGTGGCGGCGTTCAGGCAGGTGTAAGGGCTCATTCAGCCCGCGTTCAGGGTCGGGGTGGAACATTTCGAGCAACGGCCACGTTGGTTATCGGCCCTTCGAATTCACATGGAGGTCACGCGATGAGAAAAACCCTGATCGCTGTCGCTGCCGCCGCGACCATCGCCGTCGCGACAGTTGCTACGCCGACCACGGCGGATGCCCGCCGCGGCTGGTGGGGACCGGCTATCGGCGCTTTCGCCGTCGGCGCCATCATCGGGAGCGCGTTTGCAAGGCCCTATTATTACGGCGGATATTATCCATCGTACTCATACGCTCCCGCGTACGGCTACAGCTATCCCAGCTACGGCTACGCGTCCTACGGCTACGGCTATCCCAGCTACGGCTACGCGCCAGCCTATTCCGGCTACGCCTACGCGCCGCGGCCCTATTACAGCTGCTGGCGCTATGGCTATCGCGTGTGCTGAGCGGCCAGGCCCCGTTCGGTGGATCCAGAGCCTGACGCCGGCGCTGTTCAGGAGCGCCGGCCTTTTTTTAGCTTGAAACGGTTCTTGAGCTGTCCCAGGCCCGACCAAATTCCGACAAATTAACCGGCATGATCCGCAGCGACTGAACTGCGGGGGATCGCTCAGTCGGGGCTATTCGAAATTCTCGACACTTTGGGACTGCGCTCGGCGACTGCCGGCGCTCAATGCTCGGCAAGCGCCGATGCTCAAGGGGAGATGCTGATGAAGAAGACACTTGCTGCCTTCGCTGCGGCTGCGACCATCGCAACTGCTATCGCCGCCGCGCCGACGACTGCCGACGCTCGCTGCTACGGCTGCGCGGTCGGCGCCGGCGTGCTCGGCGGCTTCGTCGCAGGCGCCATCGTCGGCAACGCAATTGCGAATGCTGCGCCGGCGCCGGTCTATGTCGCACCTGCGCCGGCCTACGTTGCTGCGCCGCCAGCGGGCTATGTGGTCTACTCGGCCTATGGAGCGCCGCTGCCCGGGCCGCGCTGTTATTGGACGCGCCAGCCCGTCTATGACATGTACGGCAACGTAGTCGGATGGCGCGGCCGACCGATCGCCGTCTGCTCGTAAGCCGCGTCGCACGACGCTTCACGATCAAACCCGGCGGGTGCGCAGCCCGCCGGGTTTTCATTTGCCGCATATGGGGACGTTGGCGCGAGCTCGGGGCGTGCGGGCTTAGTTCTTCGCGGCCTTTTTCTGCATGTCGTCGAGCACAGCCGCCGTGGGCCAGCAGTCGACCTTGATCCGATTCGCTTTCTGATAGGCGCCGACTGCCGCACGCGTGAGCATGCCGGCCTTGCCGTCGATCTTGTCCTTGTAGAGACCGAGCTTGGCGAGCGTACGCTGCATCGCCTCGACCTGCGCGGTTCGCAGCTGCGTGTTCTTGCTCCACGGCGTCTCAAACGGGCGCGGATCGCTGATGCGGTCGCTCAAATGGCCCACGAACAACACGTAGAGATCGGAGAAATTGTACTCCTTGATGACGTAGTAGTTCTTGAGCGTCAGAAACGCCGGCCCGTAGATGCCTTCCGGCAGGAGCAATGATGCTGGTTCTTTGAGTTCTGCCGCACCCGGCTTGCGGCCATAGGCGAGCGCGAATCCCTGGCTGAGCCATTCGCCGAGTGGACGCGTGACCTCGGGCACGCCGATGGTGCAGTCCACACCCTGCGGCACGCGCACCTCATAGGCCCAACGCATACCGCGCTGCCAGCCCTTGCCGACAAGTTGCTCCGCGGCAGAGGCGAGCGCATCCGGCACCGACCTCCAGATATCCTTCTTACCGTCGCCGTCGAAGTCGACGCCATATTTATAGAACTCGGACGGTAGGAACTGAGTGAGGCCCATGGCGCCGCCCCAGGAGCTGCGCATATCGACGAGCTTGACGTGGCCCTCCTCCAGCATCTTGAGCGCGTAGAGGAGCTCCTGCCGAAACATATCCTTGCGCCGCCCGTAGTAGCCCTGGGTGGCAAGCACGGTGAAGGCGTTCTTCGGCAGCTTATACCCGCCGAACGCAGTCTCTCGCCCCCAGATCGCAAGCAGAACGTTGCCCGGCACGCCGAACTGCTGCTCGATCGCGGCGAGCGTGCGGGCGTGCTCAGCCGCGAGTTTTTTCGCCTGCTCGGCAAGGCGCGCGATGGTCGCCTCTTTGATGTAGTCGGCCGGCGTCTGCACGAACTCGGCCTGCCCACGCGGCGGCACGCCCTCCCGACCCGGAAGATCGAGATCGGGCAGCGTCAGATCGGGCTCAAGCCCGTGCGTTGCCGCATCGAAGGTCCTGCGTGAGATGCCGAGCGCTTGCGCCTGCGGCCACAGATCCTCGAGCCATTTTTGAAACGCGGGATCAGCTGCGCGCGCAGGCGTCGCGGCAGCCGCCGCAAGCCAGGCCCCCACCAGGATAGCTGCGTACTTGCCAATTCGACCCATTTTACCCGCTTTCTCTTTTCGACCTGCCGCAACAAGCTGTCATCCGTCGCCGTCGATCCGCTGCAACGATTCGAAGCGGCCGAGCGTTAATAAGAGGGCGGAAAAGCGCCCAAGATATGGAGCTGTCGATGCTTCAGGTGCCGCTGGAGATCGCCTTTCATAATATCGAAAGTTCGGATTGGGCGGAGCAGGAAATCCGCGCCCGCGTCGCCGATTTGGAAAGACTTTACGGCCGGCTGGTCTCGTGCCGGGTCCGGATCGATCAGCGGGCCAAGGACCTCACCGGCACTATTCCGCCAGTGGTCCACATCGAACTCGGCATTCCCGGTCGCAGCGACCTGGTCGTCAGCCACGAGCCCGAGCACCTGTTGCGGAAATACCGGCATCCGGACTTGCACAAAGCCATCAACGAGGCGTTCCGCATTGCAGAACGGCAGCTGCTCGACCTCAAAGAGCGGCGCGACGGCCGTACCAAGGCCGGGAATCACGACACCGAAAACCAGTCGCTGGGCCAAGTCGCCGAGATCACGCCTGAGCAGGATTTCGGATTCCTGCTGACGAAAGAAGGCGGCCTGCTCTACTTCCACCGCAACTCGCTGCTGTCCGGAGACTTCGACGATCTCAAGGTTGGAGAACACGTCCATTACAACGAGGACGTGGGCGACACCGGCCCGATCGCGACCAAGGTACGCGTGAAGAGCAAGAACTTGGAGTAGTGCGCTCGACGGCGCCCCTGCGCGTGCGCGGCGTGAGCTGTGCCATTTTCCTCGCGTGCCAGCTAGCGTATCGCCACGATGAACAGGCGGGGAAACCGCAGCAGCACGCGACCGTCGTGGCGCGGCGGATAGGCCTGCGCGATCCGCGCGGTGTACTCGGCGAGGAAGCCGCGGCGCATGGCATCGTCGAGCGGCGCGAGAAATGGTCGCAAGCCCGAGCCGCGGAACCATTCGACGATCGCGTCCGGACCGGCCATCACGTGATTGTAAACCGTGTGCCAGATGTCGAGCTGCGCACAAAGCGGGCTGAGCAAATCGTAGTAAGCTGCCGGGGTCGGCAGATCGTCGCGCGCGGCCGCCGTGAGGGCGAGTTGCGCGGCCCACGGCCCGCCTGCTGCCACCTCGCGCATAAGTGCAAGCGCCGGCTCTTCCGTGTTGTCGGGCATCTGCACCGCCAAGACGGCGCCAACGGACAGCGCAGCGAGCAGTCGCCGCAATACCGCCGGATGGTCCGGGACCCATTGAAACACCGCGTTCGCGAACAACAAATCGGTGCGCTCCGGCGGGCTCCAATCGGCCAGATCCGCCTGAGCAAACTCGCAATTGGGAAGCCGCGTGCGCGCCTGGCGAAGCATGTCGGGCGAGGAATCCAACCCGATCACTTGCGCCTGCGGATAGCGTTTGACCAGAAGCTCGGTGGAGTTGCCGGGTCCACAGCCGAGGTCGATGACGCGGCGCGCAGACTTGAGCGGCACCTGAGCCAGAAGGTCGCGCGGCGGACGCGTGCGCTCGTCCTCGAACTTGAGGTATTGGCGCGCGCTCCAGTCCTCGGCCATCAGCGCGAGAACTTCTTATACTTGATGCGTTGGGGAATAATGGAATCGGTTCCGAGCCGGCGCATCTTGTCCTGCTCATACTCCTGGAAGTTGCCCTCGAACCACTCGACGTGGCTGTCGCCTTCGAATGCCAGAATATGCGTGGCGATGCGGTCGAGAAACCAGCGATCGTGGCTGATAATAACTGCGCAGCCGGCGAAATCTTCGAGCGCCTCCTCGAGCGCGCGCAGCGTATCGACGTCGAGATCGTTCGTGGGCTCGTCGAGCAGCAGCACGTTAGCCCCCGACTTGAGCATCTTGGCAAGATGCACCCGGTTGCGCTCGCCCCCTGAGAGCGAGCCGACCTTCTTCTGCTGGTCGGCGCCTTTGAAATTGAAGTTGGAGCAGTAGGCGCGCGAGTTCACCTCGCGTTTGCCGAGCAGAATAATGTCCTGTCCGCCGGAGATCTCTTCCCAGACGTTCTTATTGCCCTCAAGCGTATCGCGGGACTGATCGACATAGCCGAGATGCACCGACTCGCCGATCGTGATGGTGCCTTTGTCCGGCTTTTCTTGGCCTACGATCATGCGGAACAGCGTCGTTTTGCCGGCACCGTTCGGGCCGATCACGCCGACGATGCCGCCCGGCGGCAGGCGAAAGGTCAGGTCATCGATGAGGAGGTTGTTGCCGTAGCCCTTCCTGAGGCCCTCGAACTCGATCACGTTCTGCCCCAGCCGCTCCACCACCGGGATAATGATCTGCGCGCTCTGCGCGGTCTTCTCCGCCGCCTGCTGCACCAGATCCTCGTAGCGCTGATAGCGCGCCTTGGATTTCGCCTGCCGCGCGCGCGGGGAGGCCGCGATCCACTCGCGCTCGCGGGCGAGCGTACGCTGGCGCGCCGCTTCCTCGCGGCCCTCCTGCTCGAGCCGCTTCTGCTTCTGCTCCAGCCAAGCTGAATAGTTGCCTTGATAGGGAATGCCGCGGCCGCGGTCGAGCTCCAGGATCCAGCCGGTGACGTTGTCGAGGAAATAGCGGTCATGCGTGACAATCAGGATTGCGCCCGGGTAATTGCGCAGGTGACCTTCGAGCCAGTTGACGGATTCTGCATCGAGATGATTTGTCGGCTCGTCGAGCAGCAGCAGCTCCGGTTGCTCGAGGAGCAGCCGGCAGAGCGCGACTCGGCGCCGCTCGCCACCGGATAGCCTGCTCACCTCGGCATCATCGGGCGGGCAACGCAGCGCCTCCATCGCCTGGTCGATCTTCGAATCGAGATCCCACAGGCCCTTGGCCTCGATCTCGTCCTGCAACTTTGTCATCTCGTCCGCGGTCTCGTCCGAGTAGTTCGCGGCGAGCTCATTGTAACGGTCGAGGATCGCCTTCTGCGGAGCGACCCCCTCCATCACGTTCTCGCGCGCGCTCTTGCCGGCATCGAGGCGCGGCTCCTGCTCGAGGTAGCCGACCCGCGCGCCCTCCGCCGCCCAGGCCTCGCCGGCGAACTCCGTGTCGATACTGGCCATGATGCGCAGGAGCGTGGACTTGCCGGAGCCGTTGACGCCAAGCACGCCGATCTTGGCATCGGGATAGAAGGACAGGTTGATGTCCTCCAAGATCTTCCGATTGCCCGGATAGGTCTTGGACAGGCCTTGCATGTGATAGATGAACTGACGGGCCATCAGCACGCCCCGCTCGCCTTGTTGGGCGCCCATCGGCACCGGATGTCGGGAAGCGGCGCTGATGTAGCGAGCCGCGCGGCAGAGAGCAAGGCCGTCGTCAATGCTCAATCACAAACGTGAGAGCGATGTGACGGGGAACACATCCGCCGTGCGCCAATCGCCGTATGTAAAGCCATAGACGATCGCGCAGGTCTGCAAGCCTTGCCAAGATTTAACGAAAGGAGACCACCGCTCATTGAACCCGGACACCCCGTGCAATCACCAACGAGCGGATGGATGGAGCACCGGTAGAGACACAAAGCCCGAGCGGACGCCGTCATGATCAGGACAACGACCAGGAAGCTTGCTGCTCGCAAAAACTCGGGGCTCGTTGCCGACATTGCCGAGCTCGTCCGCAATCTAGCCAAAGCCCTTTTCGATTCCTATCGGCCGGAGCTCCACTACATGCGCGGCCCCGGCCCCAAATGGCACGCCAAGCATGACCTACCTCGCGCAGCCAAGGCGGTCGCGGCACCGGTGCTGATGTCGGCTCGCGCGCGAGATGCCCTCGCAGTGGCGGTGCTCATTCGTGCGGGTGAGCGCGGCCTGCGCGCCTAAGGGTCGACTGCGAACCCCGCTGAGGGCCCCGCCTCCGCCGCCATTGCGGCCCGGTTGCGGGCGAACTGTGACCTAATTGCATCCATCCTTAACCCTAATAGTATCTTTTCTGCAACGCCCTCGCAGGAATCTGAAATCACAAGCAAATTCCTACTGGTTTTTAACAAATTTGGCGGGACAATCGCACGCAAACGGGGCGCTCTGCGCGAGAGGGACAGAGCGAACGGGGAGCCGGCGGATGTCGCCGGAGGGGTCATGGAAAAGAGAATTCAAGGCTATAGGCGCAACGGCAGGGCACCCGGCGGTTTGGCCGATCTTGCCGAGTTCGTGCAGAGTCTAGCCAGGACCCTGTTCGATCCGTACCGGCCCGAGCTCTACTACATGCGCGGCCCCGGGCCCAAATGGCACGCCAAACACGACCGGACGGCCGCCGGGTATCAAGCGATGCCGGCCCTGGTTCGCGTGCGCGCGAAGCGCTAACGGCGGCGCTGCATAAGGCGAAATAATCGGACGGAACGGCGCGCTGTCCGCCGCGCGCGGGCCTGATCACGCGCTCCAGCTACAGGCTTGCAGTAACCCTCGGTAAACATCGGGGCGAGGTAGCCTTCAAGAATTGGCGGTTGCGCCCCGTAGGCACCGACTGCAGCGCGGCACAGTTCCGCCTGTGCTATAGGCACCAATCCCACCCGGGTGCCTTCCTCCCTCTCCGCGGGCCAACACACGGACATTCGTCATGCCTCGCTACCGCTGCGCAATTCTCGACGACTACCAGAAGGTCGCCCTCAGCGTGGCCGACTGGTCGAAGGTTTCTGGCGACCTCGACATCAAGGTATTCAATGCTCACCTCGGAGGGACCGACAAAGTCATTGCCGCGCTGGAAGAATTCGACATCGTCTGCGCCATGCGCGAGCGCACCGCCTTCCCCCGCGGCGTGATCGATAAATTGCCCCAGCTCAAGCTGCTCATCACCACGGGCCGGCGCAACGCATCGATCGACACCGCCGCAGCCAAGGAGCGCGGCATCGTCGTCTGCGGCACTCCGTCGGTCGGCAGTCCGACCTCGGGCATTGCCATTGGCCTGATGCTCGAATTGACCCGCCGCATCGGTTACGAGAACGCGCGTATGAAGGCCGGCGTGCTCTGGCAGACGACGATCGGCATGGACCTCGAGGGCCTGACGCTCGGCGTCCTCGGCTTGGGAAAGCTCGGCGCCCGCACCGCTCGGATCGGTCAGGCGTTCGGGATGAAGGTCATCGCCTGGAGCCAGAACTTGACGCCGGAGAAGTGCAAGGAGATCGGCGTCGGCTACGTAGGCAAGGAGGATCTCTTTCGCCAATCCGACATCATCACCATTCACGTGGTCCTGTCCCAGCGAACGCGCGGCCTCATCGGCGCGAAGGAGTTGGGGCTGATGAAGCCAACAGCCTACATCGTCAATACCTCGCGCGGCCCGATCATCGAGGAGGCAGCACTGCTGTCGGCCCTACGGGAAAACAAGATCGCCGGCGCCGGCTTGGACGTATTTGACGTCGAGCCGCTGCCCGTTGATCATCCGTTGCGGAGCATGGACAACGTCGTGCTCACGCCGCATCTCGGCTACGTCTCAATCCAGAACTATCGCGCTTATTTCGCGGGCGTGGTCGAAGATATTCGGGCTTTCCTCGACGGTAAGCCCGTCCGCGTCATCGATTGACGAGATCGATCGTCTCAGCGCGCCATCGCCGAGGGAGGCGGAGCGAGCGGAGCGCTGGTCACCGCGCCGCTGCTCGGCGGGATCGAGGGCGCGACCGAGGTAGGCGCGGCAGGCGGCGCCCCAGCCGTTGCAGGCGGCGTCGTTGCGGCCGCGGTCGCCGGCGGCTTGCCCGGCAGCACCACCACGCGCGTGCCGACCTTGATCCGCGTGTAGAGATCCATGACGTCCTCGTTGGTGAGGCGGATGCAGCCCGAGGACACGAAGGTGCCGATGGTCGAGGGCTGATTGGTGCCGTGGATGCGGTAGATCGTCTTCCCCAGATAGAGAGCGCGCGCGCCGAGCGGGTTGGTCTCACCGCCGGCCATGAAGCGCGGCAGATAGGGCTGGCGCACGATCATCTCCTCGGGCGGATTCCAATCGGGCCATTCCGCCATCTTCGTCACCCGTTCCGCGCCGGACCAAGTGAAGCCCTCGCGGCCGACGCCGATGCCGTAGCGCAGCGCTTTGCCCGGTCCGAGCACGAGATAGAGATAGGTGTTCTGCGTATCGACGATGAGCGTGCCGGCCGGCTCCTTCGTGTAGTAGTCGACCAGCGTGCGACGGAACTGCGGCGGCAGTTGCTTTTTCGGGCCGGTCTCGGGCCGCACTTCAGGCGGGAACGCCGCCATGTTTCGCGGATCGACCGGCGTGGCGCCGGCGGACGCGTTCGGGTCAGCTTGTCCGGTCCCGATTTGGCCGGGGCTTATCGGCAGCGGCGGTCGCGCTGCATCCTGGGTGCCTGCCGGAGTCGATGGATAATTCGGATTGGGCGCTCCGTAATAGGGACGCGTCCCGGGCGCAGTCCGCTCGTAGCCCTGCGGCGCTGATTGCTCGCGGTAGCCCTGCGGCGGCGGATCGCGGTAGGCAGGCGGCGGGACTGCCGCTTCGTCCGGGTAAACGGGACCGCCGCGTCCGTATCGCGCGCCTGGCGCCGGCTCGACGGCCGCCGGCGGAAGCGGGCGACCTTGCAGATCATAGATTTGATTGTCGTCGGCATCGGCGACCGGCGGAAGCGGCCGATACGGCGGGTAGCCTTGCGCGGGAGGATGAGCCTGGGGCGGTGGATAGGCTTGAGCCGGCGGGTAGTATTGGGCCAAAGCGTCCCCGGCAGACGCTCCGAGGCCGATCAACAGCGTTGTGATGGCACCTGCGGTGCGGAAAACCATTCCCCCTCCCCTCACGCAACCCCGGATCGATCAACGGAATCGACCAGGAACAAGGCACATTCAAGACCATAGGGGGAAAAAGATGACCAACCTCTTGACAATTTCCGCCCAACGGAACTCCTCCCAATTCAATGGCTTAGCCGGTTCCAACGAGACCCGCCGAGAGACCGTCACGTCTTCTTGGCCTCGCTCAACACCGTTTTGGCTATCCGGAAACAGTCCACACCGACCGGGATACCGCAATAGATTGCGATCTGCGTGAGCACCGCGCGAATCTCGTTGGTGGTAAGCCCGTTGCGAAGGCCGCCGCGAACGTGGGTCTGGAATTCCTCCATTTTGCCGAGGGCGGCAATCATGCCGAGATTGAGGATCGAGCGCTCGCGCGGGCTTAGCGTATTGTCGCCCCAAGTTTCGCCCCAACAATACTGGGTGACGATGCGCTGGAAATCGCGATTGAAGTCATCGGCGCTTTTGAGGGCGCGATCGACGTAATCTTCGCCGAGCACCTTGCGGCGCATGGTCAGTCCGCGGTCGTATGTCTCCTTATCCATGTCGTTCCTCCGGGTTACGCTCGAGGTCCGAAAGCGCCGCGAGCAGGGTTTCGATTGCGGATTTGGGGAAGGCGGTAGCGCACATCGCCGCGTAAGCTGCGATGTTGGCGCGCGCGGCCGCCTCGCGTGACGCCGCGTCCTTTCCCAGCAATGGGACGGCGAGGTCGTGCAGCGCCTCCTGCTGCAGGCGCTCGGCCTCGAGTTCGACTGCCTTGATCCTGGTGCGAAAGAGTTCCGCGCTTGCGCCGGGAACGAGCGCCGGCGGCGACTTCAGGGCCCGCCGCACGGTGCGCAGCGGTACCACTGTCATATTGCGCCAGGGACCCACACGCCGTTCGAGCTCAGCCACCTCCGGCGCCGAGAGCGCCCGCTTTTGCGTCGCATGCCACAGCAGAAACAACAGCAGATTGACGTCGATTCCCGCCTCCTCCTGCAACGTGATGCAGGCGTCCGCGACTTCGCGCTGGCGGTACAAGCGCAGCGAGAAGCGCCAGAAAGGCGATCCCGAGGACGGTGATAGCGGCGCAGTCATGTGCGTGCGCTGAGTGGGTTGATGTCGAGCGATTTTGCGACCTCGTCAACCTGCGCCAGGACCGTCGCATGGAGCGGCACCCCGTTGCGTTCCCGCTCGGCCCGGCGCGCCGCCCGTCCCATTCCCGGCACACGAATGTCATCGCCGCCCGGAAGCGGCCGCGAGGAGACGAGGTCGCGAATGTGGCGATCGATCTCGGCCTTGAAGGCGTCCGGTGGCACGAAGCGCGCGACGTCGAGGGCGATCACGAATTGCCCGACATTGCTCTCGCCGCCGGCGGGCGCGGCGAAATCGCGGATGTCACGGCCGAAGGCGGCGCGGTTAAGAGGTCCCGCCAACAGGCCGATGACAATCGAGAGTCCGCTGCCCTTGTAGTCTCCCATCGGGAGATAAGTGCCCTCGTTGATGCGGCGCGGATCCGTAACCGGCGATCCGTCATTGCGATTCTGAACCCAGCCCTGCGGCATCGGCTTGCCTTCGAGCTCGTAAGTTCGAATCGCGCCGTTCGACGCGAGCGAAGTGGCGATGTCCAATATCACTGGTGGCTCGTTCCCGGCCGGGATCGCCACGGCGATCGGGTTGGTCCCGAGCAGGGGTTCGCTGCCGCCCCACGGCGCCATGTGGTTCACGCTCGACGCCGCGCCGTAGATCCCGATCATTCCGTCTTGGAGCGGAATGGCGGCGTAGATCGCGCCGGCGCCGGCGTGATTGGAACGCCGCGCGCCGACCCAACCGACGCCCGAAGCACGCGCGAGTTCCGCGGCGAGGTGAGCGGCGTAGGTCATCACCACATGGCCCATACCGTGATCGCCGTCGATCAGGGCGGTCGCTGGGCCGCGCTCCAGCACGCGGATGCTCGCGCGTGGATTGATGGCTCCACGCTTGAGTTGGCGAACGTAGCCCGCGAGGCGAAAGATGCCGTGGGCATCCGAGCCGGTGAGATCGGCCTCCAGCATGGCCTTCGCCACAGTGCTGGCATCGACCTCGCTCAGTCCGCAGGCGCGCAGAGCATCGACGAGAAATGCGCGCAAGATGGCGGCAGGATAACGCCGCGTGTCCTGCGCTTGCGTTCTGGTCAGCACGTTGCTTATCAACCCTGCGCCACCGCAATCTCGAGCGGAAAATTGTCGACGCATTCGTGGGCTGTTTCGGTCACGATGAAGGTGTGCCCGAGAAAGATGCCGAATAGTCCGTCCGCCGTGATCGGATTGGGCTCGGCCATGATGATCATGCCGGGCTTGAGCACCTTGTCGATCTCGTCAGCCTCGGTGCGCTCGGCGAAGACGTGCGGCTTGTCCGTGACGATATCGATGCCGTGCACCTGCGTGGGGCGCGACTGCACGCCGTGCTCGCGGAAGAAGCGGCTGGCGAGCCGCATGTTGTCGGTCGCATTGCCGGGTTTGATCTCGGCGATGATCTTCCGATAGCCCGGCACCGTGATCTCCTCCCAGAACTTGCGCACCATGTCGGTTGGGGTTCCGAGCGTGATCGGCGAGCCGATCTGGGCGGAGAGGCCGTTGTAGCCGGCGGCGAGCTCCATGTTGATGATGTCGCCTCTCTGAAGCTTGCGATGCGAGGGACGCGGATTGCCGAACACCATCGCCGGATCCGCCATCGGCGTTGATCCGATGATGAGAAAGTCGATATCGCCGCCGCCGTCCAGAATGGCGCCGCCGGCCGCCGCACGCAGCTCGTATTCCGGCACGCCGGGCTTGGCGCGCGCGACGATTGCCTGCATGGCGCGCTCGCACAGCACGCCGGCCTTGCGCACGCAGCGCAGCTCTTCGTCGCTATGCACGACGATCAGCTCGTGCATGAAGCCCTTGGTGAAGACGAACTCTGCCTCGGGCAACGACTGGCGCAACACGTTGTACTGATTGACCGGCAGATAATCGCCGTGCCGCGCATCGATCTCGATGAGTCCGATGCGGCCGCGCTCAAGCTTGAGCTCCTTGAGCCGCTCGACCATCACCTCGGCGTATTTGCCGTTGCGGCTGTGGCGCACGTCGGACAAGGCGTTGACGCATTCGCGCCGACAGGCTTCGGCGTGGGTGCCGCCCATCGAGAAGATCAGCGTCGGCTCGTCGTCGAGCGGCACTACGACATAGGACGCGATCGCATGCCACTCCCAGTGGCCGGTGAGCCATTGCATGCCGCCACCGAAGCTCCAATGGCTGGGCCCGCCCGGCACGATCACGCAGTCGAGCCTGTGCTCGCGCATTTTGTCGCGCAGTGCCCGATAGCGGCGCTGGTATTCCTGCTTCGAGAAATGGTCGTAGACCGCGTCCCGATAATAGGGCGTGTCGTGCATATTGGAGAACGGCGAGTTCTGGTCGAGCCGCGTGCGTACCTCGTCCCATGGCTGGTGCGCGGACGGACGCGGCATCTGGATGTTCATGGCGTTTCAATCCTTGCAATTGCCGATAGTGACGGGACCGCCCGCGGCCTCGACCGCCTCCTTGGCGAGCTGAATATTGGCAACCTGCTCCACCGTCGGCTTTTTATCCTTGTCGATGTCGCCGTTCTCAGCGCTGTTATCGATCGACCATTGCGTGCGGGCCGCGTCGAAGCCGGTATTGAGCGACCAGACGCAATTCTTTGTCAGTACATCGATTGCATATTCCACCGCATCCCGCGGCTTGTCGGTTACTTTCTCGATGATCGGCACGACCTTCGCCTGATCGCGAAACATGGCGCGGTTGGCCTCGATCATGGCGGCGGCGGTGTCGCGCAAAAGCGCGCGATCGCGCGCGATCCAGTCGAGCGAGGCGCCGTAGGCGTTGAACATGTAATTGGGCATGAGATCGGCGAGCTGAACGAGGGCGTTCAGAGCCGGCTTCTGCTTTTTGGCCAGATAGACGTCCTCGGGATGCAGCGCGACGCCGTCGATCTGCCCCGCGAGCAAGCCGGGCAAACGACCGGCGGTGGCCGCGGAGATGAATTGCGCGTTATCGGCGGTGAGGCCGGCGGTGCGCAGGATTTCCCGGCCCATGCGCCAGTTGAACCCGCCGACGCCGCCGCCCGTCGCGCTGAGCTTCTTGCCCTTGAGATCAGCGGCGGTCTTCACCTCGGGCGCCACCATATAGGCCTGCGGCATGCGGGGCGCCAAACCCCAGAATTGCTGCACCTTCATGCCGCGCCCGATGGCCACATCGCTTACGCTTACGATGGCCGATCCTTGCACCGCCGCGGCGTTTGCGGTCGCCGATTGGCCGCCTTCGAACTGGATGATGTTCGGCTCGATGCAGCGCTTGGCGAAGAAGCCGAGCTCCTTGGCCACATAGGGCGAGGTGTGCACCACGTTGGGCGGCGCAACCGACACGCCGATGTTGATCTTGCGCATGGCGCTGCAGCTCTGCGCCGCCGCGCCGCGGCTTTCTGCATCAACGATTGCGAGAGCGAGCGCCGCCAGCGTCACGAGAGAGATCGATCGATAGCCGTTGGACATATGCGATTTCCGCCTGTTTTGCGCCCCTGATCTATTGCACCGCGTCCGCTCTAGTCCTCTTGCGAGGCTGCGGTCCAGGGCGCCACGTATTTCTCCGCCAGCCGCAGCACTGCGGTCAGCGTCACGCCCAAGAGGCCGAGCGTTACGATCGGCACGAACATCTTGTCCACCTGATAGGTGCTCGCGGTGCGCACGATGAGATAGCCGATCCCGGAGATGGCGGTATAGAGATCGGCGAGCACCATGCCGATCAAGCCGCGTCCCAGCGCCAGCCGCAATCCCGTCACGATGAACGGCAGCGATGCCGGCAACACGATATTCCACCACAACTGCCCTTCCGAGCAGCGGAACGCGCGACCGACCTCGATGAGCTTGGGATCGACGCTTTTGACGCCCTGATAGGTATTGATCACCATCGGGAAGAAGGCGAACAGGAAAAGGATGATCACCTTGGCCGTCGTGTCGAATCCGGCCCACAGCACGATCAGCGGAACCAGCGCGACCGAGGGAATGGAATAGAGAAACGTGATGTAGACGGTGAGCGCGACATCGAGCACCCGGAAGCGCGCGAGCAGGAGCCCGATGCCGATCCCGAGCACCACCGCAAACGCGAAGCCGATCGCGAGCACGACCAGGCTCGGCCACAGATAGGTCCACAGCTCGCCGCTGAGCACCATGTGATAGGCGGCCACCGCCACCTTGCTCGGCGAGGTAAAGAGCACCGGGTCGACGTTCCAAGCCGCGACCTCCCAGAGCGTGAGTGCGATGGCAAGCGACACGAGGCGGATCGCAAGATCGATGAGGCGACGACGATGTCGGCGCCTGGCGGCGACCCGTTCGGCGCGCGCCTGGTCGCCGGAGACGTCGACCGGCTGCACGGTCAACTCGCCACGGGCTCGTTCGATGGCGGTCACGCAACCTCTCTCCGGCCTCGCAGATTAGGCCTCGCCGTATGAAGCTGATGCCAGATGTGCATGCGAATTTCAGCGAAGCGCGGATCGGAGCGCACCGCATCGGCCTGACGCGGCCATCCGAACGGCATGTTGAGCACTTCCTTGATGCGGCCGGGGCGCGCGCTCATCACCGCGATGCGATCGCCCAGCAGAATCGCCTCGTCGATCGAATGGGTGATGAAGACCATGGTCTTGCGCTCGTCGGGCCGCTCCATGAGGGCAAGCAGCTCCTCCTGCAGGATCTCGCGGGTCTGGGCGTCGAGCGCGGCGAACGGCTCGTCCATCAACAGGATCGAAGGGTTCATGACGAGCGCGCGCACGAGGCCTACGCGCTGCTGCATGCCCCCGGACAGCTGGTACGGATAATGGCCCTCGAAGCCCGTGAGCCCTACTAGGTCGAGATAGTGCGTGACTCGCGCTTTGATCTCGGCGCGCGGCACGCCACCCATGGCTAGCCCGAACCCGGCATTATCGTAGACGGTTTTCCACGGCAGCAGGCCGAAATGCTGAAAGACCATCGCCACGTCATTGGGTGGCCGCGCCCCGACCGGCTTGTTGTGGACAAGAAGCGTGCCGCTGCTGAGATCGGTGAGACCTGCAATGCAGCGCAAAAACGTGGTCTTGCCACAGCCCGAAGGGCCCACGACGCACATAATCTCGTTGCGCCGGACCGCGAGCGACAGCTGATGGAAGGCGACGACGGCACCATCGAGGAAGAGCTTACTGGCGCGGTCGGCGACAATGGCTGCGTCAACGGCTGTGTCCCCGCCAACCATGCGTTTCCTCGTTCACGGCCGCCTCGGACGCACTGCGTCGTGGTGAGAGCGGTCGTGGCCGCAAGTCTCCGGAAAAAACGTGCCAAACGCAATGCGCGGTTGCGCAACTCGGCGCGTCGGCGCCATTCACTGGGCCGCGGTCGCTATGGCTTGGTTGCGAGCTGCTGCAGCAGCGGGCTCCATTGCCGTTGCTGATCTTGAATGAAGGCGGTGACTTCGGTGGGCGACATCGGAACCGGATAGCTGCCCCGGCCGGCGAGTTGCGCCTTGAACGCCGGATCGCTGACGACTTTGCGCAGGTCCTCGCTCGCCTTGCGTATGATCGCTTCGGGCGTGCCGACGGGCGCCATCAGCCCTTGCCAGCCCATCGCCTTGAAGCCGGGCACGGTTTCCGCCACGGTCGGCAGGTCGGGGAAATCGGGCAGCCGCTGCGCCGATGCTACCGCGAGGGGCTTGAGATTGCCGCCCTGGATTGCGCCCGCGAGGCCCTGATAAGCCTCGATGATGAACTGTATGCGCCCCCCCATGATGTCGTTGAGCGAGTGGCTGGGGCCCCCGGAATAAGGAACCAGCAGTAATTTGATCCCGGTTCGCAATTGCAACAATTCGCCGGTCAGGTGCGTCAGTCGCCCGACGCCGGTCACCGCGTAGGAGATTTCGCCGGGCCGTTGTTTTGCGAGCGCAATCAATTCCGGCAAGGTGGTGACGGCGAGGGACGGGGCTGCCGCGATGAACATCGGCTGTTCGGTGACGGAGCCGATGGGCGCAAAATCGCGCGGCAGTTCGAGCGCGGTATTTGGCGCCTTTCCCGGTGCCGGCAGGAACACCGACAAGGCCGGCATGTAAAGCGTGTAACCATCGGGTGCAGCCTCGGCCGCGGCCCGTGCCGATATGACGCCACCGCCGCCGGGTTGATTGACCGGCAAGACCTGTTGACCCCAGACCTGGCCCAGCCGATCGGCGACCATGCGCAAGGTGACGTCGACCGCGCTGCCGGGCGCGGAATCCGAGATGATCTTGACCGGGCGGGTCGGATAGTCCTGCGCCTGCGCCGGAGCTGCGAGATTGGCCGAGAGCGCGAGCAACCAGAGCGACAACGATTTGAGCCGGGGCCGATGCATGTCGTATTCTCCGAGTGCGAGCGGGGATAACCTTCAGCAGGATATTATCACTAGGTCGCGCATGCGAAGTGAGACGAGAGGACACAGCCCGTCCCAGCCCGAGACGCCGGCGTCTTGTGGCTAGCGCGCATGGGCGGCCCGCATGCTAACAAGCGCACAGCATGAGCCGCCCTCCCCCCTTCCGCGCGGAACATATCGGTAGCCTCCTGCGGCCCGCGGAACTTCTGCACGCGCGACAGCAGCACGCGGCCGGCAAGCTCGATCGTAACGCGTTGACGGCAATCGAGAACGAGGCCATCGCCCGCGTGGTCAAGCTGCAGGAAGACCTAGGCCTGCAAGTGGTCACCGACGGGGAGTTCCGCCGCGGCACCTATTCCGATCCCTTCACCAGCGCCGGTATTTCCGGCGTGAGGATCGAAATGACGGAAGATCACGGCTGGACCAAGTCGCAAAGCCATGGCCACCGCATGGCGCGGCGCATTCCAAGGGTCGTCGGCCGCATCGCGTGGAGGGGACCGCAGAACGCCGAAGATTTTCGCTTTCTCAGGTCGCTGACCACCCGCACGCCGAAGATCACGCTCCCCGGCCCTTGCTACATTCATTACCGCGCGGGGCGGGCCAACATCAGCCGCGATGTCTATCCCGATCTCGACACTTTCTGGTCCGATCTGGTCGAGGCCTACATCCGCGAAATGCGTTCATTGGCGGAGGCTGGTTGCCGATACCTACAGATTGACGAAACGTCGCTGGTCAAGCTCGGCGATCCGCGCGTGCGGCAATTGCTGGCGGAGCGCGGCGAGGATTGGCGCGACCTCCTGCACACCTATATCGGCGTCATCAATGCCGTCGCTGCGGGCGCACCGCAGGAGATGACGATTGGGATTCACATCTGCCGCAGCCAGGATCCGAGCTGGCAAGCGGAGACCGGTTACGATCCCATCGCGGAGCCGCTGTTCAATGCGATGAAGGTCGACAACTATTTTCTCGAATACGACAATGCGCGTGCCGGGACATTTGCGCCGCTGCGATCGGTGCCTGAGGGGAAATTCGTGGTGCTCGGGCTCGTCGCCTCCAAAGCATCCGAACTAGAGAGCGTCGATTTTCTCAAGCGCCGCATCGAGGAGGCAAGCCGCTACATCAAGCTCGAGCAATTGGGCTTGAGCCCGCAATGCGGATTCGCGACCAGTGCCGCCGAGCACGTCGCGGTGACGGAGGGCGTCCAACGGGCGAAGCTTGCGCGGGTGGTCGAGGTGGCGCGGCAGGTCTGGGGCAGCCCCGCGTAAGTCGTCTATGTGAATGCGACCGAAACCAGTCGAAGCTAGGCGACCGCGGTCGCGCCCCGCCTGACGGTTTGGCGCACCTCGAAGCCTTCCAATTCCGGATGGTCGATGTAGAGCGGCTTGTTCTGGCCCGCATCCTTGTGGGCGGAGCGGAATTCGGCTGATCTCGTCCAGGCTTCGAACGCCGCCCTGCTCTGCCAGACCGAATGGGAGGCATAGAGCGTGAAATCCTCGTGCTCGGGTCCCTTGAGCAGGTGGAATTCGACGAAGCCAGGAACCTTGGCCAAGTGCGTGTCGCGGCTCAGCCAAACCTTCTCGAACGCCTCCTCGGATCCCTTCTTCACGCGGAAGCGGTTCATGGCGATGAACATCCTGCTCTCCTTCCTGATGCACCGGGACCCTACCGTGGGCCTGTGCGTGTTTGCACCAAGGGCCAGCATTCTGACAGCCGCCTCTTGGCCCGTTTTGCCGGGACTTGACAAAAATTGCTGATGAATTATACTTTTCGTCAGTAATCATAGCAAACGCCGAACCGCGATGACCGCGCAGATCAGAACAAAACCGGACGACACCCGCGCCCGCATCATGGACACCGCGGAGGCGCTGTTTCGCCGGCTGGGTTACGCCAAGACGGCGGTGGCCGATATCGCTGGCGAACTCAAGATGTCGCCGGCCAACGTCTACCGGTTCTTCCCCTCCAAGAACGCCATCATCGAGGCAATCTGCCAGCGCTGCTTGAGCGAACTTGAAGATAGGGCGTGGGCGGTCGCACGCTCGCGCGGCTCCGCGGCCGAACGCCTCGAACGGCTCGTGCTTGAAATCCTCGCCTATCACAAGGAAAATAACCTTACAGACCAACGTGTTAATGACATAGTGCTGGCAGCGATCGAGCTGAGCTGGGGCGCCATCCGGGCGCACAAGGAGCACATGCGGATGGTCTTCGAAGCGGTTCTGCGCGAGGGCATCGAGCGCGGCGAGTTCGAACGCGTCGATCCGCGCGAAACCTCCCGGCTGATGATGATCTCGCTGGTTAATTTCTGCCATCCGGTGCTGGTCGCCCAATACCTGCAAGACCAAGGCGACCTCGAAGCCGACGCCCGCGCAACGATCCGCTTCCTCCTGCGCGCCATCACCCCGAGGGCCTGACGATGTTGCTCGCCGCGCCACCCAGCGTCTTGGTCTGCCCAAATTGTGACGATGGAACAATCTCGTCAGTCATCACATCTTCGCGATCAAGGGAGTGAGACAATGGCCTCCCCCAATGCCGGATTCCATCGCGTTCTCGCCTTCGCCACACTGCTCCTGCTCGCGGGCTGCGACGCCTACACCGCGCCAGCCCCCAAGAGCGAGCGTCCGGTCAAGGTTCAGCGCGTCACCTTCGAGGAGGGAAACACCGCCCGCGAATTCGTCGGCGTGGTGCGGGCGCGTTACGAGACCGACCTCGGCTTCCGCGTCGCCGGTAAAATCGTCAAGCGCGTGGTCAATGTCGGAGACCGCGTGAAGATCGGCGATGTTGTCGCGCGTCTCGATCCACAGGATCTGACGCTGCAAGTCGAAAGCGCCGAGGCCGAGCTTGCCGCGGCGACATCAAATCTCGCGCAGGCTTCAGCGGATTACCAGCGCTCTGCCACCTTGCAGACGCGCGGCTACGCATCGGTGGCCGACTTCGACCGCAAGAAGGCGGCGAAGGACGAAGCAGAAGCGCGGCTCGAACGCGCCCGGCGCTCGCTCGACCTTGCGCGCAATCAACTCGGCTATGCCGACCTCAAGGCGGATGCCGACGGTGTCATTACCGCGACCCTCGCCGAACCGGGTCAGGTCGTTGCCGTCGGCCAAGCCGTGGCGCGCCTGGCGCACCATGGCGAGAAAGAGGCCGTGATCGCGCTGCCGGAGACCTGGCTTGCCGAGGCGCGCAGGTCCAAGGCGATCGTCCGGCTATGGGCCGACCGCGACCGCAGCTTCGATGCGAGGCTGCGCGAACTCTCGCCCCAGGCCGATGCCGCAACCCGCACCTACGCCGCGCGATTCACCATCCAGCAGGCGGACGACGCGGTCGCCTTCGGCATGACTGCCACCGTGACGCTCGCAGGCGCAGCCGATGCGAGGATCGCACGACTGCCGCTCTCGGCCATTCTCAACCGTGGCTTCGGACCGTCCGTCTATGCGGTGGAGTCATCCGGCGCGCTCGTGTTGCGCCCGGTGACGGTCGCGTCGTTCACCGAGGACGCAGCACTCGTGAGCTCCGGCATCGAAGAAGGCGACCGGGTCGTGACGCTGGGCGTCCAGAAGCTCGAAGCAGGTCTCAAAGTCCGCATCATCGAAGCTCGCTGAGCCGATCCCGAGGTGACGCCATGAAACGCTTCAATCTGTCGGAATGGGCGATCACGCACCAAGCGCTCGTTTTATTCATGATCCTGCTGCTCGGAGCGGCCGGCGTCTATTCCTACTTCAAGCTCGGCCGGGCCGAGGATCCCTCCTTCACCATCAAAACGATGATCGTGCAGGTCGCTTGGCCGGGCGCCACCGCCACGGAAATGCAGGAGCAGGTCGCCGACAAGATCGAAAAGAAGCTGCAGACGCTGCCTTATCTCGACCGCATCGAGAGCTATTCGCAGCCCGGGGTTTCATTCATCCGCGTCACGCTCATCGACAAGACACCGCCCTCCCAGGTGAAGGAGCTTTGGTACCAGGTCCGCAAGAAGATGGGCGATATCAGGAGCGAGCTTCCGCCGGGCGTCAGCGGCCCGAACTTCAACGACGAATATGGCGACGTCTACTCGGCGCTCTATATGCTTACCGCCGATGGCCTGAGCCTCGCCGAACTCAAGGCTCGCGCCGAGGACATCCGCCAACGCCTGCTGCGGGTCGCCGACGTCAACAAGGTCGACATCATCGGCGAGCGACCGCAGAAAATTTTCATTGAGTTCAGCCACGCCAAGCTCGCCACCCTCGGCGTGACGCCCCAGCAGATCTTCGACAGCGTGGCCAAGCAGAACGCCGTCATCTCCGGCGGTTCGGTCGACACTTCGGCCGACCGCATCAATGTGCGGGTGACCGGCGCCTTCTCCGGCGTCGCGGCGGTCGCCGCCGTGCCGGTGCAGTTGGAGGGACAGATCTTCCGGCTCGGCGATATCGCGACAGTGAGGCGCGGCTACGAGGACCCACCGACTTTTCTGGTCCGCGAGGGCGGCAAGCCCGCGCTCGGCCTGGGCGTGTCGATGCAGGATGGCGCCAACATCATCACGCTCGGGGAGAACCTCAAGCGCGCGATGGACGCGATCATCGCCGAGCTTCCAGTCGGTATCGAGGTCACGCAGATCGCGGACCAGCCCCACATCGTCAACGAGTCGGTCTCGGAATTCGTCGAGACCTTTGCCGAAGCGCTCGCGATCGTCCTGGCCGTCAGCCTGCTGTCGCTGGGCTGGCGCACTGGCATCGTGGTGGCGCTCTCGGTGCCGCTAGTGTTGGCGATTGTGCTGCTCGTGATGTACGCGACAGGGATCGACCTTCACCGCATCACGCTCGGCGCCCTCATCATCGCGCTCGGACTACTTGTCGACGACGCCATCATCGCCATCGAAATGATGGTGGTGAAGATGGAGCAGGGCTGGGACCGGGCGCGCGCCGCCACCTTTGCCTGGACCTCGACGGCGTTTCCGATGCTGACCGGCACGTTGGTCACGGCCGCGGGATTCCTGCCGGTGGGCTTCGCCAAATCAAGCGCCGGCGAATATGCCGGCGGCATTTTCTGGATCGTCGGGCTTGCGCTGATCGCCTCGTGGCTGGTCGCGGTCCTGTTCACGCCCTATCTCGGCTTCAAACTTCTTCCTGACCTCGCCAAGCATGGTGCGCGCGAGAACCCGGAGGTCATCTACGACACGCGCACCTATCGGACGCTGCGCCGCGTCATCGAACTGTGCCTGCGCTGGCGGAAGATGGTTGTTGCCCTGACCATCCTGATGTTTGTCGCGGCGGTCGGCGGCTTCAGCTTTGTCCAGCAGCAATTCTTCCCGACCTCGACGCGTTCGGAACTATTCTTCGAGCTGCGCCTTCCGGAAGGCACCGCCATCGGCGTGACCGACGCGACCGCAAAGCGGGCCGAGCATCTGCTCGTCGGCGATCCCGATATCGTGACCTATACCAGCTATGTGGGGCAGGGATCGCCGCGCTTCTGGCTCGGACTCAATCCGGTGCTGCCGAATCCGAATTTTGCCCAGATCGTCATCGTCACCACGGACCTTGCGGCGCGCGAGCGCGTCAAGGCGCGGCTGGAGCGTGCGATCGCCGACGGCGTCCTGGCGGAGGCCCGGACGCGTGTCGACCGCTTCGTGTTTGGCCCACCCGTGGGTTTCCCGGTCCAGTTCCGCATCATCGGGCCTGATCCGTTGAAGGTGCGGACCATCGCCGAAGAGGTGCGTCAGGTCATGGCGCAAAACGCCGAGATCGTCGACCCGCACCTCGACTGGAGCGAGCAGGTGAAGTCGATCCGGCTCGAGGTCGACCAGGACCGCGCCCGCGCGCTGGGATTGACGCCACAGGACGTTGCCCAAACGCTGCAAACCCTACTGTCGGGTTACATCGTCACGCAATACCGTGAAGGCATCGAGCACATCGACGTGGTGGCGCGCGCGGTCCCGTCCGAACGATTGGAGCTCAACCGTTTGCCGACGCTCACCATCGTCAGCCGCAACGGCGTCGCCGTACCGCTGTCGCAGATCGCGCGCCTCAACTATGAATATGAAGAGCCGATCCTGTGGCGCCGCAACCGCGACATCGTGCTGACCGCACGCGGCGACATCGTCGACCGCGTGCAGGCGCCGGACGTCAGCAAGGAGGTGGAGGCGAAGCTCAAGGACATCAAGGACGCCCTGCCCTACGGCTATCGCATCGAGACTGGTGGATCGATCGAGGAAAGTGTCAAGGCGAACAGTGCTCTGGTCGCCGTGTTCCCGATCATGGCCATCGTGACGCTGGCGTTCCTGATGATCCAGCTGCAGAGTTTCTCGCGGCTGGCGCTGGTATTCGCGACCGCCCCGCTCGGGCTGATCGGGGCGACCGGCGCGCTGCTCATCGCCAACCGGCCGTTCGGCTTCGTGGCATTGCTCGGGCTGATCGCGCTTGCCGGCATGATCATGCGCAATACTGTCATCCTGGTCGATCAGATCGACCGCGACATCGGCGCCGGGCATGGCCGCCATCGCGCGATCGTCGATGCGACCGTGCGGCGGGCGCGTCCCGTGGTGCTCACGGCGTTGGCCGCGACTCTCGGCATGATCCCACTGGCGCGCAGCATCTTCTGGGGGCCCATGGCGATCACGATCATGGGCGGATTGTTCGTTGCGACCGTGCTGACGCTGCTCGTCGTGCCGGTGCTGTACTCGCTGTGGTTTAGGGTGCGCGGCGACGAGACCGCGGTGTCCGACCGCTCCGAGCACATGGATCATTTCGATCCGGTAGTGGTACCGATCCGGGTCGCCGCGGAGCCAACGCCTATATTGGCCAAGTCTCCAGCCGGAAAGCGGAATCCCAGAATATCCACTCGAGCTGGGTAGCCCGCGTGAAGGCAGCATGCATACGCGCGCGAAGCGGTAAGGAGGCCTCGGCGGCGGCTTCGTCCGTAGCGGCGATCACGGCGCGCACCGCGGCGTGGAATTCCTCGCCCGCGTAGGTATCGATCCAGGCTTGATACGGATTGGCCGGTGCCGCGCGCGCGTGGATGTCGCGCCCGACCTCGGCGTAGATCCAGAAGCAGGGCAGCAGCGCTCCGAGCAGCACCTCGTAGGGCTCTGCATAGGCCGTGGCGAGAAGATAACAAACATAATGGTGGCAGGCCGGCGAGAGCGGCGTTTGCGCAAAGACCTGCGCCGTGATGCCGTATTGCTTGAAAAACGAACAATGCAGCGCGCGCTCCACGACGAGGGCGCCTTCCGCCGATTTGGCGAACTGCACGATGCGATCTGCATCCGGCGCCTTCGCTGCTGCAAGGGTCAAAGCGCGTCCGAAGCCGATGAGGTAATGCGCGTCCTGCGTGATGTAATGCTTGAACCGCGCCTCGCTCAGCGAGCCCGATGCGAGCTGCGCGTTGAACGGCATGGTACGGATCGCCTCGTAGATTGCGGCATTGCGCTCCCAGGCTTCGCGCGAGAAGAGACTCCTGCTCATGGCCGACGGATCCCTGGAACCGACGAAGTACTCAACGACGTGTCGGAAACATGGTGGGCCCGGGAGTAGTGACACACGCTAATCTGGTCAATGGATTGCGTGTCAAACAGCTCCAAAAGGCCCCTTTGAACGCAAACGGGTTTCTCAGCAAGTGTCAAAATTGGAGCGATACGTTTGACGGGGGACGTTGTCGCCAATCTTGTTCAAGGGGATGCCCCTATGCAGCCAAGCGGTTTTGTCGGCTCGCCGGTGGCAGGCGGCTCGGAATGGCAATAAACGGAGGCAATGGGCAGCGATGATTTATCCCGGCGAAGGAAAAAAGGGCCAGCCCAAGGCGGGCGATTACGTCTTGGCCGCAGAGCGTGTGAGAGCGGAAGCGGCGGCTAATCCGGACCGAAGCAGCACGGCGGTTGATTTAGCGCGCGCGGACAAGTGGGAGGGGCAAGCGCGCACAAAACAACTGCCGTCCACTCGAACCGAAATCGGAGCGGGCGGTGAGCTGATAGACCGTGAAAACAGGTGGAACGCGCTCGGTGTCGGTGTGGTCG
>WNGF01001710.1_pt1 | contig 35952 bp, 37 predicted proteins | sample 5400641 | NCBI WGS metagenome assembly WNGF01 (sample SAMN13153371, study PRJNA577476) | soil metagenome | isolation source: 80 cm soil or saprolite under grassland replicate 2 | place: USA:California | collected 2016-06-15 | reverse complement strand
CCTGAAGAGAGTGCGTGCCCCCAACCTTCCTACGACATGCTTGAGTTCGGCCGTGATCGTCGGTCAATTCCCCGAGCGTCCTTCGATGCCCGACTCCGCGGCCCGAGCGACGCGTGGAGGGCGGGAGAGAGGGGTGGGCCTTCGGAAACCCGTCGTCGTACGTCGTGACCGGCGTACCGCTTACCGACATTCAGGCGGACGGCTAGACGGTCCGATCGGGTTTCCGAAGGCCCACCCCTCTCTCCCGCCCGGCGAACGGGCAGTCAGGGTTCGAACTGAGACACTACCAACTCGGCCGACAGTGGCGCGTTGCTTCGGGTCCCGCCGCATGCTAGAAACGGCCGCAGGAGGACGTCATGGATCTGAACTACTCGCCCGAGGATCTGGCGTTCCGCGAGGCGACGCGGAAGTGGTTCGCGACGAACACGCCGACGCAGGACCTCAAGACGCTCGACGAGCGCAAGGCCTGGCACCGGACGCTCTACGAGGCGGGCTACGTCGGGATGCTGTGGCCGAAGGACTACGGCGGGCGCGGGGCCACGCCGATGCAGCAGGCGATCGTCTCCGACGAGATGGCGCACGTGAATGCGCCGCCCCCGATCAACGGTCTCGGCATCGGGTTCATCGGGCCGACCATCATCGTCCACGGCACGGAGTGGCAGAAGCAGCGGTACCTCAAGAAGATGCTGACGGCCGAGGAGATCTGGTGCCAGCTCTACTCGGAGCCGAACGCCGGCTCCGATCTCGCCGGGCTCAAGACCCGCGCCGAGGATCAGGGCGACCACTTCGTCGTCAACGGCCAGAAGATCTGGACCTCCAGCGGGCCCATCGCCGACTGGGGCATCCTGCTGTGCCGCACCGATTCGAAGGTGCCCAAGCACAAGGGCATCTCGTGCTTCCTCCTCAACATGCGCCAGCCCGGGGTCGAGGTGCGGCCGCTCAAGCAGATCACCGGCAGCTCTCTCTTCTCCGAGGTCTTCATGACCAACGCCCGTGCGGAGCGCGTCGATCTCATCGGCAAGCTCGGCCAGGGCTGGGAGATCGCCCAGACCACGCTCGGCTTCGAGCGCGGCGGCAACTCCCTCGGTCGCGTCACGCGGTACGCGTCGGCCTTCAACCAGCTCGTGAAGGCGACGAAGGAGCTGCGGCGCGGCGGCAAGCCGCTCATCGAGGACGCGGCCGTGCGCGCGAAGATGGGGCGCATCTACGCCGACCTGGAAGTGCAGCGCTACGCGGCCCTCCGCGTGCTCTCGGCGCTCCAGAAGGGCGACGCGCCCGGCGCGGGGTCGTCCATCACCAAGCTCTCCTACACCGAGTTCGAGAAGCGCTACTACGAGCTGGCGCTGGAGATCCTCGGGCCGGAGGGTCAGCTCCTGTCGCCCCTGCACGAGTTCGACGAGATCGATACCTCGTCGGGTGAGCCGGGGACCTGGGCCACCGCGTTTCTGTGGTCGCGCGCGGGGACCATCTACTCGGGCTCGTCCGAGATCCAGAAGAACGTGATCGGCGAGCGGGTCCTCGGGCTGCCGAAGGAAATCCGCGCCGATCGAGTGAAAGCGTAAGGCCATGGACTTCGCCTTCACCTCCGACCAGCAGCTGCTCAAGAACTCGGCGCGCGCCTTCCTGGACGAGCATTGCAAGCCCGCCACCGTCCGCTCGCTGTGGGACGATCCGCGCGGCGAGAGCGAGGGTCTCTGGAAGGAGATGGCCCAGCTCGGCTGGCTGGGGCTGTCGCTGCCGGAGGTCCACGGCGGCAGCGGCCTCGGCATGGTCGAGACGGCGATCTTGCTGGAGGAGCTGGGACGCGCCGCGTATCCCGGTCCCTACCTGCCGACGATCCTCGCCGCCACCGGTATCGGCGAGGCCGGCACCGACGCGCAGAAGAAGCGGTGGCTGCCCGCCATCGCGACGGGCGACGCGCGCGCGACGATCGCCTTTCTCGACGCCGACTTCGACTGGAGCCCGGGCGCCGTGCGCACCCGCGCCGAGCGCACGCCGCAGGGGTGGGCACTGACGGGCGACAAGCGGTACGTGCCGTGGGCGCACGTCGCCAACGTGCTGTTGATCCCCGCCGTCGCCCCCGAGGGTCTCACCGTCTTCCTCGTCGAGCCGTCCGCGCGCGGCCTCGGGCTCTCACCCGTCGCCGGAATGGACCTGACGACCCGCTGGGTCCACGTGCGCCTCGATCAGGTGCCCGTCGCGCCCGACGCTGTGCTCGGCACCGTGGGCGCGGGCGGTGTCCTGCTCGGCGGGCTCCTGCGGCGCGGGGCCGTGGGCGCCGCCGCCGAGATGCTCGGCGCCGCCCGCCGCTGCCTCGACATGAGCGTCGCCTACGCCAAGGTGCGCGAGCAGTTCGGCCAGCCGATCGGGTCGTTCCAGGCGATCCGCCACAAGTGCGCCGAGATGCTGCTGGAGGTCGAGAACTCGCACTCGGCAACCTACTATGCCGCCTGGGCGCTCGACGCCGCGGCCGAGGACCAGGCGCTGGCCACCTCCGTCGCCAAGGCCTACGTCGGCGACGCCGCGCGCAAGGTGTGTGGCGAGGCGATCCAGGTGCACGGCGGCATCGGGTTCACGTGGGAGTACGACCTGCACCTCTACTTCAAGCGCGCCAAGGCGCTGGAACCCATGTACGGCGACGGCGACTATCACCGCGAACTGATCGTTCGGACCATCGCGGGATAGTCGGCGCCGGTGCCAGCGTCAGCGAAGCCGCCGCTCGACGGGATCCGCATCGTCGACCTCACCAGCTACATCGCGGGCTCCTACGGCGTCATGATGCTGGCCGATCTCGGCGCCGAGGTCATCAAGGTCGAGGCCCTGGCCGGTGATGCCTTCCGCGAGCTGCCGGGCTTCTACGGCTGGAATCGCGGCAAGCGCTCGATCGCCGTCGATCTCAAGTCGCCCGAAGGCCGGAAGATCGTCGAGCATCTCGCCGGACGGGCCGACGTGGCGATGGAGAACATGCGGCCCGGTGTGGCCGATCGCCTCGGCGTCGGCTATGCCCAGCTCAGCGCCATCAACCCGCGGCTGATCTACTGCTCGACGACGGCGTTCGGATCCACGGGACCCTACGCCGAACGTCCGGGCTTCGATCCCCTGCTGCAGGCCATGAGCGGAGTGCAGGCCCTCCAGGGCTTCGGCGGTCCGCCCCACTATCTGCGCATCGCGATCACCGACTACTACGCGGCGGCGCTCACCGCCCAGGCCGTGCTCGCCGCGCTGTTCGTGCGCGAGCGCACGGGGCATGGTCAGCGCGTCGAGACATCGCTGCTCCATGCGTCGCTGGCGCTGCAGTCGGGCAACGTGGTCGATTATCCGGGCAAGCAGTCGGTCTTCCGTGACAACCCGACGTACCGGCTCTACCAGGGCAGCGACGGCGAGTGGTTCTTCCTGGCCTGCGGCAACCAGACGTTCTGGGTGAAGCTGTGCAGCGCCCTCGATCTGAAGGAGCTGGCCGACGATCCGCGCTTCGCGTCGTGGCTGCTGCGCCTCGACAACCGCGAGGTCCTGCTGCCCCTGCTGGAGCGCCGCTTCGGCGAGAAGCCGCGAGCCCACTGGCTCGCCGTCCTGGCCTCCCACGACATCCCCGCCGCGCCCGTCCAGACGCTCAAGGACTTCATGGACGACCCGGCCGTGCGGCATCACGAGATGATCCGCGAGTACGATCACCCCGAGCTCGGCCGGCTGCGTCTCATGGGCGTGCCGCTCGTCTTCTCCGAGTCGCCGACCCGCGATCCCGGCCGCCCGCCGACGCTCGGCGAGCACACCACCGCGGTGCTGCGGGAGCTCGGCTACGACGAGGCGAGGATCGCGGATCTCCGACAGCGACACGTGATCGGAGGCCCCCCGGCATGAGTGACGAGCCCGTCCTGTACGACGTCGCCGATCACGTGGCGACCATCACGTTGAACCGCCCCGCCGTGCGAAACGCGATGAACACCGCGCTGCGCGAGGCACTGCTGCAGCGGTTCACCGCGCTGGCCGTCGACGACGACGAGCAGCGCCGTCGCATCGACTTTCGCCAGGTCATGGAGCGGTGTCCGCAGCCGATCATCGCCGCCATCCGTGGCGTGGCCCTGGGCGGCGGCCTGGAGCTGGCGCTCGCCTGCGACATCCGCATCGCGGGCGACGACGCGCTCCTCGGGCTGACGGAAGTCAACCTGGCCATCATCCCGGGCGGCGGCGGCACCCAGCGGCTGCCGCGACTGATCGGGCGAGGCAAGGCCCTCGAGATGATCCTCACCGGGGCGCGGATCAGCGCCGCCGAGGCCCTGCGCCTCGGGATCGTCGAGCGCGTGGTGCCCGTCGGCGACGTGATGACGTCGGCGATGGCGCTCGCCCGCGAGCTGGCGGGCAAGGCGCCGCTGGCGCTGCGCTACGCCAAGGAGGCCGTGGTCAAGGGCCTGGAGATTCCGCTGGCCGAAGGGATCCGTCTCGAGGGTGATCTCTCCACGCTGCTGCGCACGACGGAGGACCGCCTCGAGGGCGCCCGCGCCTTCCTGGAGAAGCGCAAGCCGAGCTGGAAAGGAAAATAACGGAGCCACGCCGCGCGGCGACGATTTAAGAACGATGCCGTTTGCGTACTATGAGCGCCTGTCGCGCGCCCAGCAGAAGATCTACCGGGACAGCGACGGCGTCACCGAGCTCCGCCTCGAGCGGCCCGCCGACCTTCACCCGCGCGTCGCCGCGCTCGAGGCCGCGCTGGGCACCGAGACGCGCGCCGCCGCGCAGGCGGCGACCGAGGCGTTGATCCACGGCCTCATCGAGGCCCTCGGCATTCCGCGCGTCGCCGTCGAGGTCCTGGCCGCGCGCCCGCACGCGAAGTGGGGGGAGCTGCACGGGCTGTACACCGTCAGCGCCGGTCGCCGACCGAAGATCCAGCTCTGGATGCGAACGGCCAAGCACAAGCGTGTGGTCGCGTTCCGCACGTTCCTCCGCACGCTGCTGCATGAGGTCGGGCACCACATCGATTACACGCTGCTGCGGCTGCCCGACTCCTTCCACACCGAAGGCTTCTACAAGCGCGAGTCGAGCCTCTTCTACCAGCTCGTGCCCGATCAACGGCGCCGTTCGGCCGTCCGCGCGGTGAAGTCCATGGAGGAGTGGGCGGCGGCGCCCGTCGACGAGCGACTCACCCGTCTCGAACGCACGCCGAGCGACCTGGCCCGCCTGGTGCGAGGACATCCCGAGGCCATCCTGTCGCGCCGGCCCGCGCCCGACGCCTGGTCGGCGAAAGAAGTGGTCTGCCATCTCCGGGACGCCGAGGAGCATCTGAGCGGGTGGATCCAGATGGTCCTGGCCATGAACGATCCCGTGCTCGTGCAGACCGGGACGGCCAACCGATGGGCCGAGGAGCGTCAATACTCGCGGCACCACATCGGCGCCGCCTGGGATGCCTTCGGCCGACGGCGCGACGAGACCCTCGAGCTCGTGCGGGGCCTCGACGCCACCGCGTGGCGCCGCGCCGGACACCACGCCCGGCGGGGACGCGTGACGGTAGACGATCTCGTGGCCCTCATGGCCTGGCACGACGACAACCATCTCGATCAGGTCAAGCGCGCGCTCGAAGGCCGCGCCTGACAAACAATGTAGGGCGGGGGCTTGTCCCCGCCGGGAAAGGCGGAGCGGACAATGCCGACCATGGACGAATACGCCAAGCAACCGATCACCGACCGCGTGAAGCGCCTGGAGCGCACCGCCGACGAGCTGGCCGCCGCCGTCAAGGGCCAGCCCGTGGCCGTCCTCGCCAAGCGCCCGGACGAGAAGAACTGGGCGGCGGTCGAGGTGATCTGTCATCTCCGCGACACCGAGGAAGGCTTCGGCGGTCGCTTCCAGATGCTGCTCGTCATGGACGATCCCCAGCTGTTCGGGCCCGACCCCGATCGCTGGGCCGTCGAGCGTCAGTACCTTCGCAACGACGCCGGCGAGGCGCTCACCGCCTTCCGCAAGCGGCGGCAGGATTCGCTCGATACCCTGCGCAAGCTCACGCCCGAGCAGTGGAAGCGCGGCGGCATCCACCCCGCTCGCGGCCGGATCACGATCGAAGACTTCGTCACCCTCATGGCGTGGCACGACGACAACCATCTCGATCAGCTCAAGCGCGCGCTGGAGGGGAAGGCATAGCGATCGGGCTCACCACGACAGCACGAGGCGCGACCAGCGCTTGTCGATGACGAGCTCGCCGGCAGAGGGATAGTAGGTCCCCTCCATCGGGTAGGCGCTGATCCGGAGGCCCTCGGTCCCCGGCCGGCCGGCGTCGTTCCAGGCCGACACCAGGTCGAGGAGCCGATCCGCGAGGCCGACGTCGTATCCGAAGGCGCCGACCGACAACGGCAGCGGTCGTGGATCGGCGAGCGACGTGGCGGGCGCTTGCTCGCCGCAGCCGAGGGTGACGAGCCCGGACGTACCGAGCAAGCCGGCCGTCACGGAGAGCTTCCCGGGAAGACTGAGCAGGCACGGGATCTCGTCGGCGCTCGCCGAGCCGATCTGGACGAAGCGGGAGTCCTGCAGCGCGAGCCAGAGAAAGAGGCCGCCGAAGATCTCCCTGACCCGTGCGGCATGGCCTGTGGGATGAACGGCTGGAACCTCCGACAGTCGCCGGGCGAGCGTCTGGCGGTCCACCTCGCGATGCCCGTCGAACCAGATCCAGACACCGTGCTCGGCGCCGATCCGCAGACGGGTCATCGGGCCCGCGAAGTCGCCCCGGAAGTTCGTGCTGAAGTCGCAATCGGCGATCGAGGCCGCGAACAGCACATCGCCCACGCGCTCGAACGCGATCGAGCGCTGAGGTCCACGGAGGGACAGCGGGATGACCAGGCGACCACCCGGGCCGAGCTGATCGCGCAGCGCCGGGGGAATGTCCCAGGCGCCGGCGGTGACGATGATGCGGTCGTAGGGAGCGGCGGCCGCGTGGCCGCGGCCTCCGTCTCCCCGCACGACCTCCACGGACGCATACCCGGCGTCGTCCAGGCAGCCGCGCGCCTGCCGGGCGACTCCGGCGTCGAGCTCGACGCTGACGACCTGTCCGGCCCGGCCAACGATCTCGGCCATGAGCGCCGCGTTGTATCCGCATCCGGCGCCGATCTCGAGCACTCGCTGTCCGGGCTCGAGCTCCAGCTGCTCCAGCATCACCGCCATGAACGACGGCTGGGACGAGGCGCTGACGGGCATGCCGTCCTCCACCTTGGTCACGATGACGCGATCGCGGTAGGCCTGCTCGGCGGGCACGCCGGGGAGGAAGCGATGCCGCGGAACGGCCCGAAACGCGGCCCCGACGCGTTCGCTCGCGAAGACGCGGCGACGGGTCAGGTCGTCGGTGAAGTCCTGATGGAGCCGGTCGGGATCGTTCATCGGCAATGTGGCCCGATCCGGCGGTCCCCAATCTTGACAGTGGGCCCGGTCGCGCCTACAGTCGCGCCCAGTCGCTCAGATCGCCGCTCCGCGATGAACAGGGGGAGAGGGTTGACGCTGGGCTCGTCCGCCGCTCCGTCGGTATCCACCACCACAACCACCACGCCGGTCCCCCCGCGCGCCCGCAAGTAACCGTGACGGCACGCCTCCGCCTTGGCACCGCAGTTGCGAAGGTCGCGTACTCGACCGATGGGCGACGGCGACACGATCATAGCGCAGGGCCATGGGGGTCTGGGTAGCGTGAACACGACGAGACGCGTTCTCCTGCCGGGAGCGGGCTCCGGCGCCGGCAACAATCTGATCCGCAGTCTGCGGGCCGACTATCCCGGGCTGGTCATCGTCGGAGCCCATGTCGACCGTTTCACGCTGAGGAACTCGAAGGCGAATCGCAACTATCTGCTGCCCCGGTCGAATCATCCCCGCTTCATCGACAGCCTCCGGCAGATCATCGAGCGCGAGGAGATCGATCTGCTGATGCCGAACACCGATCACGACGTGAGCCTCGCCTCGGAGCTGCGTGACGTGCTGCCGTGCCGGGTATTCCTGCCATCGAAGTCGGTGATCGAGCGCTGCCAGGACAAGTATGATCTCGGCCAGTTCCTCCGCTCCCACGACGTGCCCGTGGCGGAGACGTATCCCGTCTCGGGCCTGGAGGCGCTGGAGCCTATCTTCGCGCGACTCGCGCCACACCGACGCGCCTGGTGTCGGATCCGGAGCGGGTACGCGTCGCACGGCGCGGCTCCGGTGGACACGGCCGAAGATGCGCGCGCGTGGATCGGCTACTGGGAGGGGATGCGCGGGGTGCCGGCCACGCTGTTCACGCTGTCGGAGTACCTTCCGGGTCGTGATTTCGCCTCTCAGAGCCTCTGGAAGGACGGCCGCGTGGTCCTGATCAAGACGGTCGAGCGCCTGGCCTATCTCGGCGCCGAGACGCGGGCGAGCGGCACGTCGTCGATCGCCTCGCTCGCCAAGACCGTGGACGAGCCCCGGGTGGTGGAGACCTGCCTGCGGGCGATCCGGGCCCTCGATCCCCACGGCTCGGGGGCCTTCAGTGTCGATCTCAAGGAGAACCGCGCCGGCGTCCCCTGCATCACCGAGATCAACGCCGGTCGATTCATCACGATGATGAACTTCTTCGACTTCACCGGGGTCCACAACATGTCGGCCACCTACGTCCGGCTGGCCCTCGACGAGCCGGTCGACGTCGCCACCCCCTACGACGTCGCCGACACGCGTTACTTCGTGCGGGGGGTGGACGTCCTGCCCAGCATCTTCAGCGCCGACGATCTGTTCGAGGGGATCGAGGAGACGGATGCCTAGGTCCGGCCTGCAGATCGCGATGGTGCTGCTCACGATCATCGCCGTCACCGGCCCGTCCTCGGCCCAACCCCTGCCCGACCGGAACGACCTGTGCGATCCGTCGTGGATCCGCCGGCTCCCGGCGGCCCGGAGCGACGAGGTCGTGCTCCCGGTGATCGTCCACTACATGAAGAGCACCGATCCCGGGCACGGCGACAACGACGTGTCGCGGGTGTTCACGCCGGCCCTGCTGCGTCGTTACTTCGCGGCCCACGGTTTCATCAACGGGACGGTCTGGCGCCGGGCCAACATCCGCCTGTTCCTGCACCGGATCGAGACCTGCCGGTACGACCCCGCCTTCACCGGTCAGCTGTCCCATCAGCCCGAGGAGATTCCCTCACCGGACGCCGGCAGCGATGGCCCGGTGCTGTTCCAGAGAGTGAACAGCGCCTACAACTACCGCGACGTCCGCGGGCTCGATCTCTACCTCTGGTGGGAGATCGGCGGGCTCGTCGTCGGGTATGCGCGGCCATACCATCTCAGCAGCGGGGCCTCGACGGTCGGCGCCGTGTGGGTGGACGCGCAGTGCCTGAACACGCCCGAGATGGCGGCACGGTGCCAGCGGCTCATCGCGCACGAGGCCGGGCACTTTCTCGGGCTGTGCCACGTCTGCAAGGTCGCCGGAGACTCCGAGACGCAGTGCACCGCCTGCGTGCCACCGTTCGCGCAGCTGCCGGACTGTGCCTCGAGCGATGCGCCGAGGACCGCCATCATGCGGAGCCGATACGACGGCCGGGCGCTGAATGCGTGCGAGATCGAGCGTGCGGGGGGCGAGGCGCGGAGCCGGGCCGGAAGTACACCGCCATAACGAGGAGGCGTCCAATGGGTGGAGACGGAATGGGACCGATGAGGCAAGACCAGAAATGGGTCGCGCTGCTGGAGGTGTACGGCGCCGTCAGCGAGGCCGACGCGCGCGCGTTGACCCAGGCGGTTCATGACGTGCTCCAGAAGTACAAGAACGACGGCAAGGTCAAGGGCTGGGCGGTCAAGTTCAATGCCACCGCCACGAAGCCGGCCGGGGATCCGTGATGGCATCGGCGCACGGTGACGCGATGGGGGAGCCGACGCCGTTCAGTGTGCTGACCGAAATCGAGGTCTTCGACCGCGCCGACGCCGAGCTGCTCCGCCTCGAGATCGAGCGCCTGGCCAAGCGGTACGGGACCGGCGTGCGGTCCGTGCACTTGGAGCGAAGCCCCGACTGACGGCCGCACGCATGATCCGCCTGATTCTCGCGCTGGTCCTGATGATCGGGGTGGCCTCCGGGGGCGCCGCCCCGCCCAAGGTCTTCATCTATCACCTGGCCGCGGCGCCGGACGTCCTCGATCCCGCCAAGTGCAACAACGTCCGCTGCCAGCGGGTGATGTGGCCGATCTACGAAGCCCTCGTCAACGTCTCGCGGGATCTCCGGACCGTCGGTCCTGGCCTCGCGGAGTCGTGGGAGATCGGCCCGGACGGTCTCACCTACACCTTTCGTCTCCGAAAGGGCGTGACGTTCCACGATGGGAGCCCCTTCGACGCGGCCGCCGCGAAGCTGAATCTCGAGCGCAACTTCCTTCCGGAGAGCCGCTTCTACACCGCGACGCCGCCCAACGTGCGCGAGAAGATCCTGACCGGGCTGATCAGGGAGATCACCGTCAAGGACGAGCACACGCTGACGGTGGCCCTGAAGAGTCGCCAGATGAATCTGCTGTTCCTCGTCCCGATGGTGAGCCCGGAGGCCCTGGCGAAGTACGGAGGGAGAATCGGGGAGCATCCGGCGGGGACGGGGCCGTTCCGGTTCGTGCGGTCGACCGACGACGAGATCCGGCTGGCGGCGAATCCCACCTACTGGGGCGGGCGGCCCCGGCTGGACGAGCTGTCGTTCCGGATCATCCCCCAGGCCGAAAGGATGTCGCGGGAGTTCCTCGCCGGCCGCCTCGATTTCCTCCCCGACGTCGAGCCGCTCTACGTCGAACGCATCGTCGCCAATGCCAGGACGAAGCTGCTCCGCTTGCCGACGCTCAGCTTGTACTACCTGGGGCTCCGGACGGACCGCAAACCGTTCGACGATCTCCGGGTCCGCCAGGCCCTGACCCGAGCGATCGATGTGGACCGCGCCGTGCTCTTCACCCTGCGGGGCACCGGGATTCCCGCCTACGGTCCGCTGCCGCCGGAGACCGAAGCGTATGACCCGGCGATCAAGCGCGCCGGCTATCGACCGGAGGCCGCGCGCCGGATGCTGAGCGAGGCCGGGACCGGCAACACCCTCCGCGTGTCGCTGGTCTTCAACGCCGAGTGGGAATACTTCGCCGAGCTGGCGCAGGCCGTGCGCGCCGATCTGGCGAAGGCCGGGATCGTGGTCGATCTGCTCGCCACCTCGAGCTGGAAGGAGCTGGTGGACGAGGTCCGCGGCGGGAAGGGTGACATGTTCATCTACAGCTGGCTGATCCCGCTCGCCGACGCGGATGCGTGGCTGACGCCGCTCTTCCAGGCGAAATCGGTCGACAACCTCACCCGGTATGCCAGCGCGACGGTCGACCGCCTCCTCGAGCGGGCGAAGTCGACGGTGAATGACGGCGAGCGGCTCGAGCTCTACCGCAAGGCCCAGCGGGTGATCGTGGACGAGGCGCCCATGGTCTTCTTCTTCCACAAGGTGCGCGTGTCCGCGTACAACAGCCGCGTCGTCGGCCTGGAGCTGAACGCCCAGTCGTATCCTCTCGACCGCTTCGCGCGGATCGACCTCCGGACCGAGTAAGCTCCGATGCTGCGCCGGCTGGGCGCGTGGTACGACGACGCCGGTCTCCAGGCCAAGCTCGCCCTGCAAGTGGTGCTGTCCACCGCGCTTCTGTTCGCGCTGATGCTGCCGGCCGTCCTGTACATCCAGCGGCGCGTGATCCTGTCCTCGGTCGAGGAGAGTGGCTTCCGGATCGCCGATATCTTCGCGCGGAGCAGCGTGCAGGCGGTGCTGGCCGACGACTATCTCGTCATGCAGCACGTGGTCAACGGGATCGCCAGCGAGAAGAAGGTCCGCTACGCGATGCTCCTCAAGGACAACGGGGAGGTGCTCGTCCACACCCGGGCCATCGAGCGCGGGCGGCGCTACGGCGATCCGATCTCCATGGCGGCGGCGACCAGCCGCGGCCCGACGCTCCAGCGGCTGGTCGGCGACGACGGCGCCCACATCTACGATTTCACGGTGCCGGTGTACGTGCTCGACGAGAAGCGCGCGAGCGCGCGCGTCGGACTGTCGATCGAGTCGGAGCTGCGCGAGATCGCCCGCACGCGAAACTCGATCCTGGGCTTCGGGCTGGCGGTGCTGGCCCTGGGACTGGTGTGGGCGTCCTACCAGGGGCGACGGCTGGCCCGTCCCGTGCGGGCGCTCGTGCACGGGACCGAGGAGGTCGCGCGCGGCAACCTCGACCACCGCATCCCCGTGAGCGGCGCGCGCGACGAGATGGGCCAGCTCGCCCAGGCCTTCAACCACATGACGGAATCGGTCCAGGCGCTGATCGAGACGTCCCGCGAGATCTCTTCCGCCCTCGACATCGACGTCGTGCTCGAGTCCATCACCGCCCACGCGCTCACGCTGGTCCGGGCCGACGTCGCCTGCATCGCGCCCGTGGAGCGCGACGGCCGCGACGCCCGCGTGCGCGTCGTGCAAGGCGCGCGCACGGATCGCCTCTACGACCTCGTGGTGAGGCCGGGCGTCGGCATGGGGGGCGCCGTCCTCGCGACCGGCGAGCCGCTGTCCAGCGCCAACTATGCCAGCGATCCCCACATCGTTCACGACCCGGCCTACGACGAGATCGTCGCCACGGAAGGCCTCGTCTCCGCGCTGACCCTGCCCATCACGCTCAAGGGCGAGATCATCGGGCTTCTCTGGGTCGCGCACCGCACGGCCAAGGCCTTTTCCGGCGAGGACGTCGACGTGCTCCAACGGATGGCGCATCAGGCCGCCATCGCGATGGACAACGCGCGCCTGTACCAGGACTTGCGCGAGTCTCACGAGGAGCTGGTGAGCGCGCAGGCCGAGCTGGTGCAGCAGACGCGCATGGCGGCCATGGGCGAGATCGCCGCGGCCGTGGCCCACGAGGCCCGCAACCCGCTCGGCGCGCTGACCAACTGCTTGCAGCTCCTGCGCGACAACCCGGCCCTCACCGGCGAGGACGCCGAGCTGCTCGCGATCATGCAGAGCGAGTGCAAGCGGCTCAACGACATCGTCTCGGACTTCTTGAGCTTCGGCCGCCCTCGGGCGCCGCGGCTCGCCGCCGTCGACCTTCACGAGCTGATCGACGAGACGTGGGGACTGCTCCAGAAGGATGACCGGTGCCCGCCCACGATCATCTGGGAGCGTCGGTTCGACGCCGCGCTCACTCCGGTGATGGCGGACCGCGACCAGCTCCGGCAGGTCTTCTGGAACCTCTTTCTCAATGCGGTGCAGGCGATGCGCGACGGAGGTGTCCTCGCCGTGGAGACGCGGGCCACGGGACGCGAGGCCGAGGTGCGCGTCTGCGACACCGGCCCCGGCATCCCGGAGGCCGTGCTGGCCCGGGTCTTCGAGCCGTTCGTGACGACCAAGTCGGGCGGCACCGGGCTGGGTCTGGCCATCGTTCGTCGGATCGTCGACGACCATGGCGGGCGCGTCACGGTCGGGACCCGCGAGGGGATGGGAACATGCTTCGTGTTATCGTTGGCTGTCGCGACCAAGGCCGCATGACCCGCAAGATCCTCGTGGTCGACGACGAGCCCGGGATGCGCAAGAGTCTCGCGATGATACTTCGCCGGGAGCAGTACCAGGTGACCGAGACGGGCTCGGTGGCGGAGGCCGTCGGCCGCCTCAAGGGAGAAGGGTACGATCTCGTCATCGCGGATCTGATGATGGAACCGCTCAACGGCCTCGATCTCCTGGCGCTCGTGCGGCGGTATCGCGCGACCTGCCCCGTGATCATCATGACGGCCTTCGGCACGCCGGAGAGCCGCTCGGAGGCGGCCGCGCTGGGCGCCGTCGACTTTCTGGAAAAGCCGCTCCAGGCACCGCACCTGCTCGGCTTGGTGCGTCAGCTCACCACGTAGGTCGGGCGGTGGCCTCTCCGAGCAGGCTGCTCGTGGTTGACGACGAGGCCGGGATGCGCAAAAGCCTGGCCATCATGCTGCGCCGCGAGGGCTACGCGGTCGCCGAGGCGGCCAGCGGCAAGGACGCCCTCGATCAGCTCGGGCGCGAGGTCTTCGACCTCGTCGTGGCCGATCTCAGCATGGACGATCTCTCCGGCCTCGATGTGCTGCGGCACGTCAAGCAGACGAGCCCGGACGTCGAAGTCATCCTGATGACGGGCTACGGCACGATCGAATCGGCGGTCGAGGCGATGAAGCTCGGGGCCTTCGATTTCATCACCAAACCCTTCCAGTCCGAGGAGATTCTCCTCCGCGTCCACAACGCCCTCGACAAGCGTCGGCTGCGTCAGGAGGTCCACCGGCTGCGCGCGGAGGTGCAGACCACCTCGGGGCCGGACCGCATCGTCGGCGTGAGCGAGCCCATGCGTCGCCTGCTCGCGAGCCTGCCCCGCGTCGGCCAGACCGAGAGCACCGTGCTCATCACGGGCGAGAGCGGCACGGGCAAGGAGCTGGTCGCCCGCGCGCTCCACGCGACCAGCCGCCGCGCCCAGGGCCCGTTCGTCTCGCTGAGCTGCGCGGCGTTGCCGGAGCCGTTGCTCGAGAACGAGCTGTTCGGCCACGTCAAGGGCGCCTTCACGGGCGCCCTGGCGGCGCGGAAGGGGCTGCTCGAGGAGGCGCAGGGCGGAACGTTCTTCCTGGACGAGATCGGCGAAGCCCCGCTGGCGATCCAGACCAAGCTGCTGCGCGTGCTCGAGGAGCGCTCGATCCGCCGTCTGGGAGACAACCGGTTGCTGCCAATCGACATCCGGATCGTGGCGGCGACGAACCGCGATCTGCAGGTCGCGGTGCGGGACAAGACGTTCCGCGAGGACCTGCTCTATCGCCTCAACGTGATCCGGCTCCACATGCCGCCGCTGCGGGAGCGAAGCGACGACGTCGCGCTCCTCGCCCGCCACTTCCTGGCCCTGCACTGCCGGCAGGTCGGGCGCACCCTCGACGGGATCTCGCCGGCCGCGCTCGCGCTGCTCACGCGCTACGTGTTTCCGGGCAACGTGCGCGAGCTCTCCAATGTCATCGAGCAGGCGGTGGCGCTGGCGGCCGGGCCCCTCATCGGCCCCCACGATCTTCCCGAGCACATCCGCCGGCCCGAGGCGCTCGCGGCGCCACCACGCGTCGAGACGACGGCCGCGGCCAGCACTCCTCTTGAGCATGCGATTGCCGACGTCGAGCAGGAGCAGATCAGCGAGGCGCTTCGCGAGACGGGCTGGAACATCTCGCGGACCGCCATCCGTCTCGGCATCTCGCGCAATACGCTCCGTTATCGGATCGAGAAGTACGGGCTAAAGCCCTAGCAGGCTGGTGAAAAAGGCCCATCTGCCGCAGTAGGAGGTGAGGCCGCTCGGCGGCCGAGCCGACGCTTCAGAGGGTCGAAGATCGGCGCCGCCTCGCATCTGGACCTTTTTGACCAGCCTGCGCGTTTCTCCGCACCCGGCTGAGAACCGAACGCTCCACGTCCCACCACCACCACCGCTTCGCTCCCGCGTGATGCGTACGCCAACGGCGTGTTTTTGCTGGCGCCGGGTCTGGCATGGGCGATGCGATTCCATACGCGCCAGGGAAATGGCGATGGGGCGTCCGGATGGAAGGCGGGGACGGATCGTGGTGCTGCTGCTGGTGGCGGCGCTGGCAATCGCGCTCGCGGTGATGGAAGCGCTGGCGGCGCACACCGACGTGCCGCATACCGTGTCGGCGCCATGGACGCTACCGCTGCAGCGCATGGAGACTGCGCTCCGACGCAGCGACGTCGACATCGCGACTCGCGCCTGGCACGACGCGTACGTGGCCGCGCTCGACAGTGGACGGTGGCAGGGAATGCTCGCGGTCGGCGATGCCGCGCTTCGGCTCGGGCAATTCTCCCAGACCCGCAGGGCCGCCGCCGCCCGGGCGCACCACGCCTATCTGTCGGCGCTCTTCCGCGCGCGGGACGACCGATCGGTCGATGGCGTGCTCCACGTCGGGGAAGCGTTTGCCGCGCTGGGCGACACCGGGCTGGCGATCTACTGCCTGCGCATCGCCGAGCCTTACGCGGCGAGGCCGCCGGGCGACAGTCGATGAGGCGAGGCGTCCCGGACTCGGGGGCGTTGCGGCGGCTAGAGGGGGCCGTTTGCGGGGCCCCCGATGTTGCCTATCGACGACCGGGAGCTTGCGAGCTCGTCCCGGGCCCCGTCCGCATGTCGGTGCCGGTCTGCTTCGGTGTCGTCGGTGCCGTCACGCTGACCCAGCCGCGGCTGCGCAGGCAGTCGTCGAGACTGCTGGTCTTGTCGCACTCCTTGTAGTCGCGACGGAAGTCCGCGGCCGTGTACGGCTGGCCGACCTTCATCCATTCGACGTCGGCCGCCGAGGTGCATCCGGCAGCCACGAGAGCGATTCCGAGGGCGATGCCGATTCGGTGAGGTGACATTTCCAGGGCATTGTACCGGGTGTATGGTCTACATGGGAACCCCGAATGACGGATCGCTGGGGTCACGGCGTCTGGTCAAGCCTGGTGGAGGTCGGTGATCGGCTCACCGCGATCATTCCCGGCCTCCTGGCCATGGTCATCCTCCTGGTCCTCGGCCTGCTGCTGGCCTGGCTCGTCCGTGCCCTCGTCACCCGCGTAGCCCGGGCCGTCGGCTTCGACCGGCACACCGAGCGTTGGGGTCTCGGTGCCTCGATGCGGCGGGCCGGGGTCTCGCGAAGCCCCGCGGAAACGCTGGGGATCCTGTGCTCGTGGGCGATCTTCATCCTCTTCGCGAGCCTCGGCATCGATGCGCTGGCATCCCCCGACGCCTCGGCCGGGGCCACGGCCTTCTTGATCGCGTTCGTGCCGCCGCTGTTCGCCGCGGTCCTCATCGTGGTGGTCGGCTGGCTCATCGCGAACTTCGTCGGCCAGGGAATCCTCATCGCCGCCGTGAACGCCGGGCTTCCCGAGGCGCGGTTGCTGGCGCGGGCGGCACACTGGGGCGTGCTGCTCTTCGCGGTCGCCACCGCCCTGACCCATCTGGGGATCGGCAAGGAGATGGTGCTCGTCGCGTTCGGCATCACGTTCGGCGGCCTCGTGCTGGCCCTCGCGCTGGCCTTCGGGCTCGGCGGGCGCGGCATCGCCGCCGAGCTGCTCAGTCGTCGTCTCCGCCGCGAGGCGCCCCCGGAGCGTGAGCGACTGACGCATCTCTAGACGTCGACCGATCCGGGCGGAAGAGAACGTAGCCGATGCCCGTGCGCTCGAGCCAGGCGCGCCGGAACTCGTCGAGCCGGTACCGACGTGGAACCGACGCGGCCGTCGGGGCCGCGGGATCGTTGACGAACACGTCCCCACCTCGCCACCCGGTGATCACGACGAGGTGGCCCGACGTCTCGGCGATCGCCGCGTCCGTCAACTCTCCGGCCTCGTAGCGAATCGACGCGATGATGGGCAGTGCGCGCTCCAGGCACCAGACCGCCGTCGACCAGTCGGGAAACCGTAAGAGATATCCGGCGACGCCCCGACGGCCGGCCGCCTGGATGGCCGCCGGCCACACGCCATAGCTATCCGTGGCGGGGTGGAAGATCTCGGCCGCCAGCGACGGCGTGGGCGCCGGCCGTCCCCAGTACTCGAGCACCATCCCGACGCTCGTCGGCGAGCATATTCGCGGCGCGAGCTCCGGCGGTGCGTCGCGCTGGCTTCGGGCGGGCACCGCCAATGGTGACGTGTCGCCCTCGGCGTCGGCGGGGGCGAACGGTCCACGATCGCTCGCGGACAGTGTGGCGATCCAGGGCGCCGCCAGCACCGCATGGGGATCGGTCGCTCCGACACGGATCCGCAGTTTCACCTGCTCCGCGGAGGCCGCGGTGTAGACGTCGACCTCGCACGTCAGCCCATCGGTCGTTGCGGGAAGCGCGGGGAAGCGTCCCGGGCCCAGCGTCGTCGTCGCGACCCAAGGCGACCACGATGCGGCCGAGCGCGTCGACAGCTCGAAGCGCATCGAGTACCTCCGCTCGGTCAACACGCTGAGTGACGGCAGAAGATGCCGGGCCGGGACGCGCGGTCGCCACTCGGGAAATTCGAGCAGCAGCTCCGAGTCGCCGACGGCCATGACGCGGGGTGGCGACGGCGGCCGCCGGCACGTGGGGGGAATCGCGCGGGTGACGACGTCCGCGTCGAGCCCGGAGACCCCGGTGAACAGGTCGGTGATCATTCGATCTCGAGAGTGCCGCTCACGTCAGCACGCGGCATTTGGCTTGCACCCGGCCGCGCCAGACCGAGCAGCTCGAGGAGGCGCTATGACCTTCGGCAAGTGCGTTTGGGATGGTTGCACCCGCCATGCTGTCAAGGAATCGACCGGAGCCTGCCGCTCACACCATCAGATGATTCGCGACGCCCGTTGCGAAAAATGCCAGGGTGCCCTGCCGAGTCGCGCCGAGATGCAGAGCCGGCGCTGTCGCCGCTGTTCGGCCGCGCGCGCCGCCTGACCGCCCCAACATCGCGTCGACGACTGTTCTGCCCAGGCGAGTACTCTGACCAGATTGGGCAAGAAAGTTCCTCTGTGCCGATGGGAGCGGCCTCGGGAGGTTACAGGGGGGCGTGGGCGGGCATCCCCACCCACGGCCTCCCCCTCGTTCTCATGCGCGGCGTCAGCCACGCGTCCCGGCGGGCGCCGGGGCTACTAATCGATCGAACGCTCGGCGCCGTCCGGCGTCGCTAGCAGACCCCGAACGGCGCGTTCTCGAAGTCCGGTGGCGTTTGCTCCATCCGCACCTCCCTGGATCGAGTGGCCACGGCGGCTCGCGGAACCACTCCGCGTCACCGCATTCCTGAGTCTACGCCTCGTCGTTTTCAGGTCAAGCCCCTCACGGCGCGGCGCGCTATCCGTGCGGTGACTTGGCCACGTCCGCCAGGGCGCCATCGAAAATGTCCAGGGCCTGCGCGACGTCGGCATCGCTGTGGGCGAGCGACACGTAGATCTTGTTGGCGGCCTTGACGAGCCCGCGGCGGAGACACGCTTCGTTGAAGAGGCGGATGCGCGCGCGGTCCGCGGTGAGCGTGGCCCGGTAGTCGACGATCTCACGGTCGGTGAAGATGATGTCGAAGACCGGCGGCTCGCCGCTCACCTGCGCCGCGAGCCCGTGACGTCGCGCGGCCTCGCGAAGACCGTCGCGCAGTGTCGCCCCGACGCGATGCAGGTGCTCGTAGACCCCGGGACGGCGCAACTCCGCGAGGGTGGCCAGGCCCGCCGCGGCGGAGATCGGATTGCCGTTGAGTGTCCCCGCCTGCCAGACGTAGTCGCCGGTGCCTTCGAGGGCGGGATCGAAGTGGCGCATGATCTCTGCCGAGGCGCACACCGCGGCCAGCGGAAACCCTCCCGCGATCACCTTGCCCAGGGCCGCGATGTCGGGCACGACCCCGTAGTACTCCTGCGCGCCACCATACGCGAGACGGAATCCCGTGACGATCTCGTCGAAGACCAGCAGGACGCCGTAGCGCCGCGTCACGTCCCGCAAGCCACGAAGAAAGCCCGGCGCCGGCGGGATCACCCGCTGGTAGGGTTCGACGATCACGGCCGCCAGCTCGTTGTGATGGGTGGCGATGAGCGCCTCGGTCGTGGCGAGATCGTTGTAGGGCGCGATCAGCACCTCCTCGCCGAGGGCGTGCGGGATGCCGGCGGAATCGGGGAGCGCGGCCGGAAACGCCTTCGGCGAGCGCGGGCTCACGCTCATGAGGGCGTAATCGTGGGTGCCGTGGAAGCCGCCCTCGAACTTGAGGATCTTGTCGCGTTGACGGTGCGCGCGCGCGACCCGCAGCGCGAAGAACGTCGCCTCCGAGCCGGTGGACGTGAAGCGCACCTGCTCGGCGCATGGCACCGCACGCACGATCTCCTCCGCCAGCTCGATGATCGGCTCGTTGAGGAGCATGTACGTCGTCCCGCGGCTCAGGTAACGCTCCACGGCCGCCACGACGGACGGATGGGCGTGCCCGAGGACCATGGGCCCCGAGCCGAGCAGACAGTCGATGTATCGGCGCCCCGTCGTGTCCCACAGATGGGCGCCGCGGCCTTCCTTCACCACGAACTCGAGATCCTCGCCGTTCCGGTGGCTGCCGAGCACGCCGCCCGGCAGCACGCGGAGCGCGCGCTGCACGAAATCGCCCGTGTCACTCGTCGTCATGAGTCTGCCTCCCAGGATGGCTCCGGTCATCATACGCCGGAAGCCCCGGCCACGAGAACGCCGGAGCCGGCGAACCCGCCGGCCGCGAGCTGCTGCAGCGCCCGGTTGGCGTCGGCGAGCGGGAACGTCGTGACCGCCGGCCGGATCCGGATGCGCGCGGCCTCGTCGAGCAGCGAGCGGCCGTCGTCACGGGTGTTGGCCGTCACGCTCGTGATCGTCCGCTCGCCATGGACGTCGCCGTACTCGAGCGGCGGGATCGCGGTCATGTAGATGCCGGCCAGGGCCAGGATCCCGCCCGGCGCGAGATTGCGGAGCGCGAGGGGAACCAGCTCCCCGGCGGGAGCGAAGATGATCGCGCCGTCCGCCGCCGCGGGCGGGCGGTCCGCCGGACCTCCTGTCCACGCGGCGCCGAGCGTGCGCGCCAGCGCCCGGTTCGCCGGCTCCCGCGTGCACACGTACACCTGCACGCCGCGCGCGACGGCGACCTGGAGCGTGATGTGGGCGGACGACCCGAAGCCGTACATGAGCAGGCGCTGTCCTGACTCGACCGCGGAGCGGCGGAGCGCGCGATAGCCGATGATGCCGGCACACAGGAGCGGCGCGGCCTCGACGTCGTCGAAGCCGTCGGGAATCGTGTAGACGTACTCGGCGGGGGCGACCGCGTACTCCGCGTACCCGCCGTCGGCGTGATAGCCGGTGAACTGCGCCCGCTCACACAGGTTCTCGCGGCCGAGCCGGCAATGCCGGCAGACCCCGCACGTCGAGCGCAGCCAGGCGATACCGACGCGGTCGCCGGCGCGTCGTTCGCCGACCCCCACGCCCACGCGCTCCACCCGGCCGACGACCTGATGCCCGGGGATGATCGGTGAGCGCACGAGCGGCAGCTCGCCCTCGACGATGTGCAGATCGGTGCGGCAGATCCCACAGGCCGCGACGCGCACCAGCACCTCCCCGGGCGCCGGCTGGGGGACGGCGCGCTCGACGGCGATCAGCGGGGAGAGGCAGACGGGCGCCGGGCCAGCCAGCTGCATCGCGCGCACCGAGAAGGTCACTCCCCCGCGCGAGCCACGATCTTCAGGGCGCCCGTCAGGTGCGGGGCGTCCACCATCCGGCCCTGGAACGTGAACGCGTAAACACCCCGGGCGCGATGCTCCTCGAAGGCGGCGATGAGGGCGCGCGCCTCCGCGACCGCCTCGGGCGCCGGCGTGAAGGCGGCATTGATCACCGGGATCTGGCTCGGATGGATCGAGATCTTGCCCGTGAAGCCCATGGCCACCGCGTCGTCGCACTCCCGACGGAGACCGTCGAGATCGGCGATGTCGGTGTACACGGTGTCGAGCCATTCCACGCCCGCCGCGGAGGCGGCGATCGCGCACATCACGCGCGCGTAACGTGGCACGTCGAGGTATCGGCCGTCGCGGTCGCGGACGCGCCCGAGTCCCATGGCCGCGCCGAGATCCTCGATACCCCACGAGACGGCGGCGATGCGGGGGCTGGCCCCGGCGATCTCGCGGACGTTGAGCAGCCCTTCCGGAGTCTCCGTCGCGATGGGCAGCAGGCGGGTCGATCCGTGAGGGATACCATGGCGCCGCTCGAGCCCGTCGAGGAGCTGCGCCACCTCCACGACGTCCCGGGCATGGCGCGGCTTGGGTACGACGTAGCCGTCGGGCCGCCCGCCGATGGTCTCCTCGAGGTCGGCGCGCCCCAGCCCGGTCGCCACGGGATTCATCCGGATCCAGCGCTCGCATGGGCCGAAGCCCAACGTCTCCAGCCACCGGCGCACGATCGGCCGCGTCGCGACCTTCCGATCCGGCGGGACCGCGTCCTCCAGATCGAGGATGAGCCCGTCGGCGGCGAGGGTGAGTGCCTTGGCCATCATCTTCTCGTTGCCGCCGGGGACGAAATGCACGGACCGGCGCCGGCGCGCCGTCATGCGGTCGGCCGCTTGCGCATCATGGCCTGGCGGCGCGCGCGCATGACGATCTCGCCGTCCTGGTTGCGGGCGCGGTGCTCGAAGGTGACGATCCCCCACTGCGGTCGCGAGCGCGACTCCCGCTTGTCGACGACCTCCGTTTCCGCATAGATGGTGTCGCCATGGAAGACGGGCTTCGGGAACTCGACCTTGTCGAATCCGAGATTGCCGACGGTCGTGCCGAGCGTCGTCTCCCCCACCGAGAGCCCGACCGCCACCCCGAGGGTCAGCAGGCTGTTGACGAGGGGACGGCGTAACTCCGCCTTGGCGGCGGCGTGGAAGTCCACGTGCAGCGGCTGGGGGTTCATGGTGAGACACGAGAAGAAGACGTTGTCGGCCTCGGTGATCGTCCGGCCCGGCTGGTGCTGGAGCGTGGTGCCGATCGTGAGCTCCTCGTAGTACTTGCCCGCCATCGTGACCTCCCTTCATAGGCGCGCCTCGGACGGCGGAGCCCCAGCCCCGCGACGTCCTGCGGCTCGCAGCACCGTTCGCGCGGCTCCGTACGAGATATACTACGGGCGCATGCCGGCCCGATACGACGTCGCCATCATCGGTGGTGGGATCATCGGCCTCGCCACCGCGCGCGCCCTGCTCGAGCGGGCGCCGACCGCCCGCGTCGTCGTCCTCGAGAAGGAAGCCCACCCGGGCATGCACCAGACGGGGCACAACAGCGGCGTCATCCACTCCGGCATCTACTACCGTCCCGGCTCCTACAAGGCCAAGCTCTGCGTCGAGGGCAAGGGGCTCATGCGGGAGTTCTGCGCCACGCACGGGATCCCCGTCGTCGACTGCGGCAAGGTCATCGTGGCGACGCGGGAGGACGAGCTGCCGCGTCTGCAGACGCTCTACGAGCGCGGCATCGCCAACGGCGTGCCCATCGAGATGATCGACCGCGACCGCCTGCGCGAGCTGGAGCCGCACGCCGCGGGGCTCCGCGCCATCCACTCGCCGACGACGTCGATCGTGGACTACTCCGAGGTGGTGAAGGCCATGGCCGGCGACCTGACCGAGCGGGGCGTCGCCATCGAGACGAAGGCCAAGGTGCTGGCCATCGTGCGCACGCGCGACGGCGTCGAGATCGGGACCTCACGGCTCGCCGTGGACGCGCGATGGCTCGTCAACTGCGCCGGCCTCTATTCCGACGCGATCGCCCGTCTCGCCGGCGCCGAGCCCGACGTGCAGATCGTTCCCTTTCGCGGCGAGTACTACATGATCCGGCCCGAGCGCCGGAAGCTGGTCCGGAGCCTCATCTACCCCGTGCCCGATCCCGAGTTTCCCTTCCTCGGCGTTCACTTCACGAACACCGTGCACGGCGACGTCGAGGCCGGACCGAATGCCGTGATGGCCTTCGCACGCGAGGGGTACGACCTCACGCGCGTGAACGTGCGCGAGCTCGCGGAGACGCTCGCCTATCGTGGCGTCTGGCACATGGCGAGACGCTACTGGCGCATGGGCTCGTACGAGATGTACCGCTCGCTCAGCAAGGCCGCCTTCGTGAGCGCGCTGCAGCGTCTGGTCCCCGGGATCCGGTCCGAGGACGTCACGCCGGGTGGCTCGGGGGTCCGCGCCCAGGCCGTGGCTCGCGACGGCTCGCTCATCGACGACTTCCGCATCGTGAACACCGACAACGCGGTCCACGTCCTCAACGCCCCGTCACCGGGCGCCACCGCCTCGCTCGCGATCGGCCGGCACATCGCCGGCGTCGCGGGGGAGAAATTCAGCCTGAAGTGAGTCGCCGGCGGTCGGTTGGCAGGTAGTACTTTCGTCATAAAAATGAATTAAAAATGGCGTATGCATCAAAAAGGGCTCATTTGACAGGGGTTTGCGGATCGCGGTAAAGTGCGCTCACCATGATCAGCGTCCCGGCGCGCCGCGTCAAACAGTTCGGCGTCGAGTTCTATCAGGCCGCCCTGTCGGCCAAGGACATCGATCGACTCGTCAAATTCGAAGTGCTCGGGTACTCGGGCGGGCCCGCGGCCGACGAGCCGACCAAGGGCAGGCCGAGCGCACGATCGCGGGTGAACTGGGACAGCCTCGAGAAGCGCATCAGCGAGAGCGAGACGGCGTACCAGCGCCCGGTCATCCGGCGCAAGATCGACGAGCTCGCGACGTACTACCGCGAGTGCAAGGACGCCGGGACGCTTCCTGCTATTCCCGGCGCCGTGATCATCACCTCCGAGAAGCGCTTCACCTTCACGCCCGTGGCCGGGCATCACGACCTCGGGCTCCTGCAGATTCCCGAGGAGCACGGCGTGCTCCGGGTGCTGGACGGCCAGCACCGGCTGCTGGCGCTCCATGCGCTGAGCCAGGCCGGCGAGAACCTGGGACTCGAAGTCCCGGCCGTGCTGTTCGACTCCCTCGACGCGCGACAGATCGTCGAGCTGTTCGTGACGATCAACGCCAAGCACACGCGCCTCAATCCGTCGCACATCATCAGCCTGGCCGGGCGCAAGCTCTACCCCGACCCGAACCAGGCCCTCGCCCACGACGTGATCCGGTCGCTGAACGAGGACGATACCTCGCCGCTCCACGGCGAGATCAAGATGCTCGGGACGGGGCGGGGGCGCGTGAGCCAGGCGCCGCTGGCCGAAGAGATCGTGGATCTGCTGGAAACGGTCGAGAAGGTCGGGGGCGGCGCCAAGATCCAGGAGCTGCGCTCCGGCGCCAAGCGGTTCTTCCTGAATTACATCAAGGCGCTCTCGACGACCTTTCCCGGGGCGTGGGCGGGCCGCAAGTATTCGATCAAGACAGGCGCCGCCCTGCGTGCGTTCATCCGCCTGACGCCCGACGTGATGGCCCGCGCGCGCGAGATCCGGCGCGACCCCTTCGATCTCAACGCCATCCGTGAGGCCATCAAGCCGTGGGGCGAGCGGATGCGCGACCGCCGTTTCGAGACCGAAGGCGAGTGGAAGCTCAAGCTCGCCGGCGGCACCCGCGGCACCGTCGAAGTCCTCACTCGCGAACTGCGCGACGCGTTGCGATGACCTAACCGATATGGGGGGCCTAGCCGCGGGCCCCCCAACCCCCCCGACGGATTTCGATCATTTCACCGCTCGGCTCGCCGCCCGAGCGCGGCTCACCTCGCACTGCCACGCGTCCCGGCGACGCCGTGACGCTCCTCGAAACGGACTACTCGGTGAGGGGGAAGTTGGCCTTGAGGATTTCGAAGGTCTTCGTGCCGCCGGGGAGCTGCGCGGTCACGGTGGCGCCCACGGTCTTGCCGATGAGCGCCCGGGCGAGCGGGGAGAGGATCGAGATGCGCCCGTTGGCGGGCTCGGACTCGTCGGATCCGACGATCTGGTAGCGGTACTCCTTCCCGCCCTCGTCCTCGAGCAGCACCGTCGAGCCGAAGGTCACGCGATCGCCCGAGGTCGGTGGGTCGATGACCTGAGCACCGCTGACCTTGCCCTCCAGCTCGGCGATCCGGCCCTCGATGAAGCTCTGCTTCTCGCGGGCCGCGTGATATTCGGCGTTCTCGCTGAGATCGCCGTGGGCGCGCGCCTCCGCGATCGCCTTGATGATGGTCGGCCGGTCCGCGTACTTGAGCCGATCGAGCTCCGCGCTGAGCTTGTCGTAGCCCGGCCGCGTCATCGGTGTGCGCTGGATCGCCATCGTCTTACCACCTTAACACGTGGTCGGAGCCCGTCGACGTCCTCGCTGGCACGGCCGTTGCGACGACCGTATCAGGGAGAAGCACGCATGAGACGTCGAGGAACGATCGTCGCGTTCGTAGTCGGGAGCCTGATGATAGCGCCGCCCGTGTTCGCACAGCAGCAGGGCATCACGGGAGCGCTCGGTAGCGGGACCACAGGGACGACGACGCCGGGCCTGACCGGCGGCCCGGGAACGACCATTTCTCCGGGGGCCATCCCGACACCAGGGATCGATACGAGCGGTACCGGGTCGTTCGGGAGCCAGACGGGGCCCACCCTCGGCACCCTCGGCGGCTTCCGGAGCACGACCCCCGGAGGCTCTCTCGCGCCGCCTACGCCGTCGACCACTCCGTCACCGCCCCCCTCGACGAGCGGCACGACGCCGAATCCTGCCACCGGCGTCACGGGCACCGGGAGGTGATCGTCAGCGCTGACGGATCAGGCGCTCCAGCTCTCCGGCCACCGGCAGGCGGCCGACCGACTTCTTCGAGAACACCAGCTTGCCGTCGACGAGCACGTCGAGCTGCCCGGGGCCTCCCCAGCGGATCGAGGGTGACACGCCGAGCGAACGCTCCAGCTCTTGCTTGAGGCCCACGGCCTCACGCCGGATGTCCATTCAGAAGAAGCAGCGCTTGATCTCGACGTTCATGATTCATCCCCGTCGCGGCGGAAGCCGCGCGCCCGTCACTTCGATCTTCGCGTTCGCGCGCGCCGTGTTGAGCCAGTCCTGCCAGGCCTGCAGCTGCTTCTTGCCAAGGACTTCTTTCGTGAGCTTCTCGCGGTCGCCGCCCATGTCCTTCGTGTCCGGCGGAAAGCGCTCGAGCACCTTCAGCACGTAATAGCCCTGGGGCGTCCGCACCGGGTTCGTCGTGGCTCCGGTCGGGACCTGGAGTGCTGCGACCATGACGTCTCCCGGCAGCTTGTCGGCGGGCTTGGCGCGGGAAAAGCGCCCCGTCTCGCCGACGGTCGCCCCGACCTTGTGGGCGGCGGCGGCGAAATCACCGCTCTTCGCCTCCGCCGTGAGCGTGCGAACGCGGTCGAGCGCGGCGGCGTCCGCCTTCTGGCGCTTCACGTTCGCCGTGACGCTGTCCTTGATCGTCGCCAGCGGTGGAACCCCCGTCGGCAGCTCGTCGACGACCTTGAGCACCAGGAAGCCCGCCGGCGTCTTGAGCGGCGTGGACACCCCGCCCTTGGCGAGCCCGAACGCCGACTCCTCGACGGAGTCAGCCGCCGCCTTGTCCATCGGGCGATCACGTCGCGGAATGGTCGTCTCCACGGGAGTCAGGCCGAGGGTCTTCGCCTGCGCCATGAAATCACCGGCGCCCAGGAGCTTGGCCCGCATCTCTTCCGCCCTCGTCTTGGCCGCCTGCTCGGCCGCCTCCGCCTGCAGGCGCTCGCGGATCTGCGGCGCCACCTCGCGCAGCGGCTTGCTGCCGCCCTCGTTGATGTCCATGACCTTGATGACGTGGAACCCGAACGGTGTCCGGACCGGCTCGGGGGAGATCTCGCCTTTCTTGAGCGTGGACATCGCGGCCTCGAAGTCCGGCACCAGCTGGCCCTTGCTGACGAACCCGAGATCGCCACCGCTCTTCGCGGTGCCCGGGTCGTCGCTCAGCTCCCCGGCGAGCTTGGCGAAGTCCTCCCCCGCCTTGGCCCGCCGGATGGCGCCGGCGATCTTCGCGCGCGCCTGGTCCTCGGCCGCGCTGCCCCCGGTCTCCCCGACCCTGGCCAGGATGTGCGACACCTTGACCTGACGTGGGGTCGCGAACTCCTGGGCGTGCTCGGTGTAGTACTTCTCGACCTGGGCGTCGCTGACCGTCCCCGTGAAGTCTTTCGGCGCGAAGGTCACGTACTGGATCTTCCGGCGCTCGGGCAGCCGGAACTCCGCGGCGTGATCCTTGAAGTACGTCTCCAGCTCGGCGTCGGTCACGGTCACGGCCGCGACGATCGGCGCGAGGTCCACGAGCGCCCACGCCGCGCGCACCTCCTCGCGGTTGTGCACGAACGCCTGCTCGATCTCGCCCTCCGTGAGCTTGATCCCGTTCCGCACGATGCCTTCGAGCTTGATGCGCGTCATCCGGCGCCGCACGTCGTCCTCGAACGCGGTCTTGCTCAGGGGAACCCGGCGCAGGACGTCCTCGTAACGCTTGAGCGAGAACCGCCCGTTCTCGTGGAAGTCGGGGATGGCGTGGATCTGGGCGTTCAGCTCCTCGTCGTGGACGTCGAGCCGCTCGGCCCGCGCCCGCTGGAGAATCAAGGCTTCCTGCACGAGGTCCTCGACGACCTGCTGCGGCAGGCCGAGACGCTCCGCCATCTCCGGGGTGAGGCGCTCGCGCAGCCGCGAGCCGTAGAAGTTGAGGAAATCCTGATAGCGGCGCTGGTAGCGCTCGAGGGAGATCGTCTCACCATTGACGGTGGCCACGGAAGTGCCCGGATCGCCCCGCAGGCTGCTCGAGCCGAACACGAAGACCGAGGTGGCAACGAACGCTGCGATGAGGATCAGCAGGCCGACCTGCAGCGCCCGGCGGGATCGACGCATCATCGTGATCATGGAGCATCCTTGTCATCGGCCTGGAGCCGCGGGGGCGGATCGCCGCGCTCTTCGGGGACCACGCGGCGCGCCACCGTGATGAAGCCGGTGTGGGCGACCATCCGATGGAACGGGCGCACGGACTGGCCCTCGATGTTCCAGGGCCGCAGCAGAGTCTCGAACGTTTCCACGAGCGCCCAGTGGGCTTCGCGCTGGAGCGTCTCCGATAGCTGATGCGATTGAATGATCGTGGGCAGGTACGACAGGAAGACCCCGCCCGGGCGCAGGGCGGCGGCCACGAGCCGGGTGAGCTTCCAGGGCTCGGGAAGATCGAGGAGCACGCGGTCCACGGCGCCCTCCTCGGCGATGCCCTGCTCGACCGGCCCCAGCCGCACGGTGAGATTGGCGACTTCACCGAGCCGCATGTGGATGTTCGCGAGCGCTCGCCGCGCGAACTCCTCGCGCTGCTCGTAGGTGATCACGCGTCCTTCGGGCCCGACCGCGCGCAGCAGGGCGAGGGTCAGCGCGCCGGAGCCGGTGCCCGCCTCGAGCACCCGACAGCCGGGATAGATGTCCGCCCAGAACAGGATGATGGCCAGGTCCTTGGGATAGATGACCTGCGCGCCCCGCGGCATCTCCAGCACATAGTCCGCGAGCGTCGGGCGCATGGCCAGATACCGCAGGCCCATCGAGCTGCGCACCCACGTGCCTTCCGGATGGCCGATGATCGTGTCGTGGGTGATCCAGCCGCGGTCGGAGTGGAACGTCTCCGATTTGCGCAGGAAGAGCAGATGACGCTTGCCGCGCTGATCGATGAGCAACACCTGCTCGCCGTCCTGGAACGTGAACCCGTCGTTCACGCGATACCCGGGGCGCGGTCGCGCGGGGCCGGCAGGAATCGCGCCCCCACGAACGCAGCGAGGGGAAGCAGCGCGCTGATCCAGAGGGCCGCCGGCACGCCCCAGCGATCGGCGACACCGCCGAGCGCGGCGGCCGCCAGCCCACCGGTGCCCATCGCGAAGCCCACCATGAGCCCCGAGGCCATGCCGGGACGGCGAGGCAGATACGCCTGGCCGAGCACGATGGAGACCGAGAAGCTCGACGTGAGGACGGCGCCGAAGATCCCGAGCACGACGAAGCGCAGCACGCCGTCGACGAGGAGGAAGAGCACGCCGAGCGGGAGGACGGCGAGGTAGATCCATCGTACGTAGGCGAGCGCGCCGCAGCGATCGGCCAGCGGGCCGGCGACGATGGTCCCGAGGGCGCCGCACCCCAGGAAGACGAAGAGGAGCACGCCCACGATGCGCGGGTCGGCCTTGAGGTAGTCCACGTAGTAAAAGGGCACGAAGGTCACGAACCCGAGTGTCGACCACGAGCGCAGGGCGGCGACGCCGAGCAGGAGGGCCATCGCGCCCGGCATGTCGGCGCCCCGCGACGCGCCGACGATGGCGCCCTCGCGCGCCGCGGCGCGAGACATCGCGGGCAGGCCGCTGACGAGGCACAACCCCACGATCGCGCTGGGCACCAGCAAGCCGAGCGTCCCCCCGAGCCCGAAGGCGGCGATGAGCAGCGTGACGACCAGCGGCCCCAGCGCGAAGCCCACGTTACCCCCGAGCGAGAACCACGACAGCGCCGTCGCTTTGCGGTCGCCCGCCACCCCCGTCGCCGTGCGATAGCCCTCGGGATGATAGGCGGCCACGCCGAGGCCCATGAGGACGATCGCCGCGAGGAGCGTCTCGTAGCTGCCGGCCAGCCCGGTCAGTCCGATGCCGGCGCCCGAGACGAGCAGGGACGCGGGAAGGATCCAGCGCCGCGACGTGCGATCCGCCACGTAGCCGAAGATGGGCTGGATGATCGACGAGGTGACGTTCGCCATGAGCACGAGGATGCCGACCTGCACATAGGACAGGCCGTGGGCGCTCTTCGCGAACGGCAACACCGCCGACAGCGAGCCCTGATTGACGTCGACGATGAGATGCCCGAGGGCGAGCAACCCGATCAGCCTGGCGTTGGCGCGGACGCGCCCGGCGGCGCGAAGGAGCAACGGGGGAGCGGCGGTCTCGGAGAGGACCGCCGGTCGCGATTCTGCCATGACCAGGCAATGGTACACTAAGGGCTCGTGAAAATCCGCGAGTTGGGGCACGTCTCGCTCTTCGTCCGCGATCTCGAGGCCACGCGCCACTTCTATCGCGATGTCCTCGGTCTCGCCGAGACGGGCACGGGCAAGCACGGCCGCATCGTTTTCTTCTCCGCGGGGACGCATCATCACGACGTGTCCTGCGAGCTGGCCCGCGCCGAGGGGCCGAGCCCTCAGCCCAAGGGCGTCCCCGGTCTCTATCACATCGCGTTCGACGTCGGCGCCTCGCTCGACGACCTCGCCCGAGCGCGCCGCGAGGTGGAGGCGCAGGGGCTCACACCCTTCGGCGAGACGCAGCGCTCGTTCAGCGTGCGCGATCCCGACGGTCACGAGGTGGAGCTGTATGTGTGATCGAGCCGAGGCTCGATCGCGTCAACGGACGAGCGTCTAAGACTCCTGAACGGCGCGGATGAACCGCGCGATCAACTCAGCGGACTTCAGGCCGCGACGGACGCTCACGCCCGAGTTGACGTCCACGGCGTAGGGGCGGACCTCGGCGATCGCCCGGCCGACGTTGTCCGGGGTGAGTCCGCCGGCCAGGATGACGGGCCTCCCGGGCAGCGCATCGCGGACGCGACGGCTGATGGCCCAATCGTGGGTGATCCCCGTGCCGCCGATTCGCGTGGCCGTCTTGGTGTCGAGGAGGATGCCGTCGACGGAGCGCTCGACACGCCGCGCCTCGTCCAGTGTGCCCTCGCCGTCGACGTGGACGGCGGTCACGATCCGCAGGGCCGGGAACGCCTCCCGCAGCGCGGGGAAGGCGTCCATCGCGAAGCCACCGTGGAGCTGGAGCACCTGGGGGCGCACGGTACGGCAGAGTCGGCAGACGTCATCGAGCGTCGTCCGGTGCGTGACCAGCGTGCCGGCCACGAAGGGCGGCAGGCTCGCCACGATCGCGCCGGCCCGCTCGGCGTCGAGCTCGTCCTCGGACGCATGGCCGAGCCCCACGAGCACGCCGATCGCGTCGACGCCGAGGCGCGCGGCCAGGGCCGCATCTTCCGGCGTCGTGATCCCGCAGATCTTGATGCGGGGAAGGCTCACGCCGCCGGCGCGGACGATGGGCTCACCTGGCGCCGGCGCAGCATGCCCACGAGCGGTGGGCCGATCAGGGCGAGCGCGCCCAGGAGCAGGAGACTCGCCGTCAGCGGACGGGAGACGAGCTCGAGCACGCTGCCGCGGCCGAGGAAGAGGGACTGCCGCAGCGTCTTTTCCATCATGGGGTCTACTTCTTCACCATGCCGAGCCGCTTGAGGATCTCGCCATGCTCTCGGTACTCGCGCCAGAGGTCCTGGCGCAGCGCCGCGCCCGCGCGATAGTCGATGTCGACGCCACGGTCCGCGATGAGCTTGACGAAGCCCGGGGCGTCCATGGCGGCCTTGGCCGCGTCGTGCAGATACTTGAGGATCGGCGCCGGCGTTCCCTTGGGCGCCGTCAGCACGAACCAGACGCCCATCGCGAAGTCGTAGCCCAGCTCCTTGGCCGTCGGCGCGTCGGGGAACATCGGATGACGGGTACGCTGGAACACCAAGAGCACGCGGAGCTTCTTGCCGTCCACCAGCGGCTTCACCTCGCCGGGCTGGGCCACGATGCCCTCGATGTGGCCGCCGAGCAGGGCCGGGCTGCCTTCGCCCCAGCCGGAGAACGGAACGTGGGTGACCTTGACGTTCGCCCGGCGCGTCAGCTCCTCGAGGTTCAGGTGGCTCGAGGTCGCTTCGCCGGGGGAGCCGACACGCAGCTTGCCGGGGTTGGCCCTGGCGGCGGCGAGGAGCTCCTGGACCGTCTTCCAGGGCGCATCGGCCCGGACGGCGAGGACCGAGTAGAACGAGATCACGTTGAGGATCGGCTCGTAGTCGTCGGGGGTCTTGTAGGGCAGGTCGTTGATCTGCGGCTGGATGACGAGCGTGGACAGCGGCGCCAGGATCGTCGTGTAGCCGTCGGGCTTGGCCTGCACGGCTTCCGCGGTGCCCACGGAGCCGCCGCCGCCGGGCCGGTTCAGGACGGCGACGCCCTTGGGGAACCTCTTCTTCATCAGCTCCGCCATCGGGCGCGCCACGATGTCGACCATCCCACCCGCGGGATACGCGGCGATGATCGTCAGCGGCCGCTCCGGGTACTCGGCCGCCGCGGGGACCGCGCAGGTCAGCAGCAGGATCGCCATCAGGACGAGACGCATGAGGCCTCCGTCAGCGTGCGCGGGCTCTCGCCCGGCGTGGTCGTGATACGCGAGGTGAAGATCTGTCGAGGCGTACGCTCACCGTCGGGCGCTGATCCAGCGCGCGACGGTGTCGTCGATGGAGCAGATCCCGTCGCGCACGAGCTCCTCGGCCCGGGCCGGTGAGACGAATTGCCGGTCGTAATCGTCCCGCAACCGGCCTTGCTCCCTCAGCCGGATCCAGCGGCGCCAATGCCAGCCCCACTGGGGCTCGAGGTGCGTGTTGTCCGCGAACCATTCGACGGTGTGTCGAACCTTCGTCTCCAGCTCATCGAACCCCCGAACGGCGTAATGCAGGAACCGCAGGCCCGACACGCTCCCCCGACGGCCTCCTGCAGTCGCGGCGTCGTGGGCACCGGGGCCGTACTCCAGGAACGTCGACGCGCGCACGAGGGCGCGGGGCGGAAGCGAGACGAAGACGTGCGGTACCGAGAGGTTGCCCGAGATCCGGCGCTCCTCGCTGTCGACGACCGGCCGATCGATCCGCAGCCTCAGTGTCCGCAATCCGTTGTCCCCCGGCTCCAGGGGGGGTCCCGTCATGTTGAGCCGGGGGACGCTGATCACGCTCACGTCGTCGCGCGTCGCGGTCCGGAGAATCGTTCGTAAATCATCGCCCTGGAGCGTCAGGAACTCATCCGGATCACAGATGACGATCCAGTCGGCGGCGTACTGATCGCGGGCCATGGCCGCCACGGCGTCGCCCGGGCGATACTTCAGCATATTTCGCTCCGGCAGGAGGAACCATCGCACCTGCTCGGTGCGGGCGAACCCTTCCAAGATGTCCTGACTGCCGTCGGTCGAGCCGCAGTCCTGGGCCAGGACGAGATCGACGCCGAGCCCCAGATACCATTCGATGCACTCGGTCAAGATGTCGGCGTTGTCGTACACGGCGATCGTTACTATAATTTTGTCGCGCGACATCCCGGTGTCCTGGTTCGGTGTTCACCGCCGTCCGTGCACAGGGACAAGAACGAGAAGGTGACGCGGTCGTCATGTGCCCACGAGACCAGCCGCCGAGAACAGACGCCTGGAATGCGCTGATCCATCACTACGAGCAATGTCTCCGGGAGCACGGAGCCACCCCACAGGGTGTCAATTGGCCAAACGGCGAAGACCTGGCCGCGCGCTTCGGTGTGATGCTGGAGCTCCTCGGGGAGGCCGGGGAGCGGCCGGCGCTCCTCGACCTCGGCTGTGGGCCCGCTCTCCTGCTCGACTATCTGGCGGCGACGCGGGGGGTCGACCGGGTTCGCTATCACGGCGTCGACCTGTCCTCCGCGATGATCGCGGCCGCCCGGGCCCGCTGGCCACACCACGAATTCTCGTGTCGCGACATTGTTTCCGTGCCCCTACCCGAGCAGAGTGTCGACATCGTCATCGTCAATGGCGTCCTGACCGAGCGGGTCGGACTGAGCATCGAGGCGATGACGTCGCTCGCGCAATCCTTGATCGCGGCGGCGTTCCGTCTGGCCCGCGTCGGCATCGCCTTCAACCTGATGAACGCCCATGTGGACTGGCGGCGTGACGACCTGTTTCACTGGCCGTTCGATGCCCTCGCCGCTTTTCTCGGGCGCGAGGTCAGTCGCCATTATGAGTTTCGGGCCGACTACGGACTGTACGAATATACGTGTCTCGTCCGGCGCCGGCCGCGACGCTCGTCCGCGCCCGAGACAGCGAGGTGGTGGGTCAGGTGACAGGACCTACGAGTCGCGGATCGCGCAGCCGAACCCATCCGCCCCGAAGCCATTGCCGTTGTAGAACATCAACTGCGACCCATCGACGGCGAGCACGGCCGGGTAGGCCTGCATGAGCCCATCCCACGAGCCCGGGGCGCCCAGATCGATACCCGTCTCGCCGTCGTGCCGCTGCCAGGCAAGGCCGTCGTCCGACCGGGCATAGCCGATCCGGTAGGCGTCGGCTCCTCCGCGAAAATCATGGCTGCCACGAAAGCAGAACCACATCTCATACCCATGGTGAGATCTGAGCACGGTGGCCCGGGTGTTGGCTTCGCCGGCGGTGAGGGGCGGGATGCACGTGATGTTCTCTCGCGTCCAGTTCACGGCGTCGACGGACTCTCCATATTTGATGACGTACAAGGGCTCCAGCACGTCCCTTCCTACGTCGAGCCAGCCGGTGCCCGAAGAGTACCACAGCCGAAACCGCGTCCCTTCGTTCACGATCCACGCGCCCACCGCGAAGTAGGGCTCCTGAGGAGTTCGATCGATGATGGGGCCCTCGAACGCCTTGTGGAAGGTGTCTCCCCCGTCGACGCTCACGGCCAGGCCGATGGCGTTACCCCACGGGACGACGACCCGTCGGTTATAGCCGTGGTAGTAAAGCAAGATCTTGCCATCGTGGGCCATGACGAAATTCGTGAGCGTGCCGCTGTCGTCGAACGTCCCGGGACGGCCGATCTCGAGCAGTGGCGCATCCGGCACTCCAACGACACGCGTCGGATCCTTGCGATCGAGATCGGCAAAGCTGATCCGGCTCATCCCCGACGCTTCCCGTGAGGTGAAGTAGACGCGAATGACGTCCCCCTTCAGGAGGGGCGTGGGAAGCATGGCGTGGCTCTTCATCCACGGCTGACCGTGCTTCCGCAGCGAGAAGATCTGACCGAGCTTCTTCCACATCGTGGACTCGATCACGGTGAGCGGTACGGAGGAAAATAGGCCGTGGCGTGCTCCGCGGGTTTCCGCGGAGGGCACAGTCGGGCGAACTCCTCGCGGCGATATACCTGCTTCAAGACCGGGAGGCTCGTGGCACGGCCTCCGAAGCGTTGCTTGAAGGCATGCAAGGCGTCGCCCTCACGGGCGCCGCCGCCGACATTGAAGTAGGGCACCCCGCGGCGCTCGAGCTCGAGCAGCGCCGCCCAGAGCAGCACGCGCGTGTATCGGCGTCCTTCCTCCGTGCTGGCGTTGATGAAATAGTCGGCGACGTGCGGGGTATACAGGCAGAGGATCACCGCCTGTAAGGGATCCCCGAGGCCGAATGTTAGGCAATCGGGCGAAGAGAGCCAGGCTTTCAGGGTCGCGGCGGAAAAGCGATAGACATCGGAAGCCCCGACGCGCGCGAGGGTCTCCGCGTAGAGCCGTGGCAACGCCTGGGCGATCGGATCGATCTCTGTGACGATCGAGGACAGCAGCTTGGCGTCCTTGCGTATCTCGTACCGGTGGGTCTCGTGCATCGAGACGAGCCAGCGCGCCTCGCCACCGGCCAGATCCAGCACATACACCGTCCGGCCCTGTTCCAGACCGTCGCTGTCTCGAAAGGGGTGCGGGAACAGCGGGTGCAGCGTGATGTACCCGCACACCCACTCCTGGTCGGTCGCAAAGCGGCGAAAGGCGTCCGGAAGCCCGCGGCAATCGCCGCGCGTGGCAAACCCGCTGAAGCCATACGGCGTGGCGA
>WNGF01001744.1_pt1 | contig 35957 bp, 37 predicted proteins | sample 5400641 | NCBI WGS metagenome assembly WNGF01 (sample SAMN13153371, study PRJNA577476) | soil metagenome | isolation source: 80 cm soil or saprolite under grassland replicate 2 | place: USA:California | collected 2016-06-15 | reverse complement strand
TCTCGGAGCTCGCCGACATTTCCGAGCGGCGCATCGAGCGCCTCGTGAACCCAAGCCTCTCCGACGGCCTGCCCGCGTTCCTGACCGGGGACGGCGGGCTCAACTCCGGCTTCATGATCCCGCAGTACGTCGCGGCGTCGCTCGTGAGCGAGAACAAGGTCCTCTCGCACCCGGCGGGCGTCGACTCGATCCCTACGAGCGCGGGGCAAGAGGACCACGTCTCGATGGGAAACGTCTCCGGCCTGAAGGCGTGGCAGGTGCTCGCTAACGCGGAGCGGGTGCTGGCGATCGAGCTGCTGGCAGCCGTCCAAGGCGTCGAGTTCCTGGCGCCGCTGCAGCCGGGAGTAGGCGTGCGCTCAGCCCGGGAGCACGTCCGGTCGCTCTCGCCGCGCCTGCGCGACGACCGTCAGCTCTCCGGAGATATCGAGGCCATGGCTGAGGAGATCCGCTCGGGGGCGGTGGTCGAGGCCGTCGAGGCCGAATGCGGCGAGCTCCAATGACCGGCACGAACGGCCGCAGCCCGGCACGGCGCAGACCCCGCCCCTACCGGGACAGCCTGCTGATCTACGCCGTCTTCGGAGTAATCGTGATCGTCCTCGCGGTGGTGACCGGCGGGCGTGTCCTTTGGGCGGTCGTCGGCGGCGTTGGCGCCTTCCTCCTCGCGACCGCCTGGACGTGGCGAACCTTGCGCGAACGCGAGCGGGAACGGCAGCAGCGATGAGCACCACGCGGTCGCTCGAGCAGACCGTCGAGGCGCTCTGCGGGGACCTCTCGTCGATCCGAGCGCCACGCGGTACAGAGCTGCTCGCGCGCTCCTGGTCGACGGAGGCGCCATTGCGCATGCTTCTGAACAACCTCGACCGCGACGTCGCCGAGCGGCCGGAGGAGCTCGTCGTCTACGGGGGCTCGGGGAAGGCGGCTCGGAACCCGGAAGCGCTCCGGGCGCTGGTCCGCTCCCTCCTCACGCTGGCGGAAGACGAGACCCTGCTGGTGCAGAGCGGGAAGCCCGTCGGCGTCTTCCGGACCCAGACGTCGGCGCCGCGCGTGTTGATCGCGAACTCGCTGCTCGTGCCGCGCTGGGCGACCTGGGACGAGTTTCGCCGGCTCGAGGCGCTCGGGTTGACGATGTTCGGCCAGATGACGGCGGGCAGCTGGATCTACATCGGGACGCAGGGGATCCTCCAGGGCACCTACCAGACGTTTGCGGCGGCCGGCGAGACACACTTCGGCTCCCCGGATCTCGCCGGACGGACGATCCTCACGGCCGGCCTCGGCGGGATGGGAGGCGCCCAACCGTTGGCCGCGACGCTGGCGGGGGCGGCGATCCTCTGTGTCGAGGTCGATCCCGCGCGGATCGCGCGGCGGCTGGAGACGCGCTACCTGGACGAGGCGACCGAGACGCTCGACGACGCCGTCGATCGCATCCGCGCTGCGGCCCGCGAGCGTCGGCCGTTGTCGGTCGCCTTGCTGGGGAACGCCGCCGAGGTGGTTCCAGAGCTCGCACGCCGCGGCGAGCACTTCGACTTGGTCACCGACCAGACCGCCGCCCACGACCCGCTCAACGGATACGTCCCCGCCGGCTTCGATGTCGAGGCCGCGGCCGAGCTTCGCAGTCGAGATCCCGAGGCGTACGTGGAGCGCGCCCGCGAGTCGATCGCGATGCACGTTCGAGGGTTGCTCGAGTACATCCGACAGGGAAGCTATGTTTTCGATTATGGCAACAACTTGAGAGGTGAGGCCGCAGAGGCGGGAATCGAAGACGCGTTCACATACCCGGGCTTTGTCCCGGCCTATATCCGGCCACTGTTCTGCGAGGGCATCGGGCCCTTCCGGTGGGTGGCTCTCTCGGGCGACCCCGCCGATATTCGGGCGATCGACGAGGCGCTGTTGGAGCTGTTCCCCGATGACGAGGCCTTGCAGCGATGGCTGACGCTGGCGCCGTCGCGGATCGCCTTCCAGGGACTCCCCGCTCGGATCTGCTGGCTCGGCTACGGCGCTCGGGCAGCCGCCGGCGCGGCGATCAACGAGCTCGTTCGGAGCGGGAGCGTCCGGGCGCCGGTCGTGATCGGGCGCGACCACCTTGACGCGGGCTCCGTTGCTTCGCCGTTCCGCGAGACGGAGGCAATGCGCGACGGCTCCGACGCGATCGCCGACTGGCCGATCCTGAACGCGCTCCTCAACGTCGCGGCCGGTGCGACGTGGGTGAGCGTCCACCACGGCGGGGGTGTCGGGATCGGCAATTCGATCCACGCGGGCATGGTCGTCGTCGCCGACGGGAGCGAGCAGGCAGCCGAACGGCTGGAGCGGGTGCTGACGACGGATCCCGGCACAGGCGTCCTTCGGCACGTCGATGCGGGTTACACGGAGGCGCTCGACGCCGCCGCGCGTCACGGGCTCGAGCCGCCGATGCCTCCGGCCGGCGGGTGACCGCCCCGGCACGCCTGCTAATCCGCGACCTCGCGCAGCTGGCGAACCCGGCCGCGGTCAACGTGCCCCTGCGCGGGGACGCGCTCGGCGACGTCGAGGTGCTCGAGGAGGCGTTCGTTCTCTGCGAAGGGCGGTCGATCGTGTCCACCGGGCGCATGCGCGATTTGCCGTCGTTCGACGAGGACGTCCTCGAGTTCGACGGACGGGGCCTGAGCGCAGTACCGGGCCTTGTCGACTGCCACACGCACGCGTGCTTCGCGGGCGACCGCGTGGACGAGTTCGCCCTGCGGGCCGCCGGCGCGAGCTACGAGGAACTCCATGCTGCGGGCGGAGGGATCCTCTCGACGGTCGCCGCGACCAGGGCGGCGGGCGAAGAGGGGCTGCGCGGCGCGGTCCTGCTTCACCGCGACTGGATGCTGCGCGCGGGGACGACGACATTCGAGGCGAAGTCCGGATACGGCCTCGATCGCGAGACGGAGCTGGCCTCCCTCCGCGCGATCGCGCAGGCCGACGGCGTGCCGACGTGGCTCGGCGCTCATGCCGTCCCGCCCGAGTTCGAGAACGCCGACGCCTACCTCGACTTCGCGCTCACCGAGGTGCTGCCGGAGGCGGCCTCGCTCGCCGAGGCGGCGGATGTGTTCCTGGAGCGGGGAGCCTTCGGCGTGAGCCAAGCGAGGCGTTTTCTCGAAGCCTGCGCAGCGGCCGGACTGGCGCTGCGCCTACATGGGGACCAGTTCACCGAGCAGGGAGCGGTGCCGCTCGCGATCGAGCTCGGCGCGCGCTCGGTCGACCACCTGGAGAGCACGGGTGCGGAAGGCATCCGTGCGCTGGGCGAAAGTGACGTCGCCGCGGTGCTTCTACCGGTGAGCGCGCTGTTCCTCGACCGGCCGATGCCTCCTGCGCCTGCGCTCGTAGAGGCGGGCGCCGCGATTGCGCTTGCGACGGACTTCAACCCGGGCAGCGCGTATTGCGAAAGCCTCGCGATCGCATGCTCGCTCGCCTGCACCCAGCTTGGGCTCTCGCCGGCCGAGGCTCTCGGAGCGGTCACCGTGAACGCTGCCCACGTCCTGCGGCGTGCGGAGACGATCGGACGGCTTGCGCCTGGCTACGACGCCGATGTCGTCCTCCTTGAGGCGCCGGACTGGCGCCATCTCGCCTACCACCTCGGGGGCGATCTCGTCTACGCAGTCGTGAGAAAAGGCGCGCTCGCCTGGTCGCGTCGAGCGGCGCTAGGCTAGCCGTCATGCCCACGCGGAAGCAGCGCCGCCGGCGTCAGAAGGAGCGGCGGCACGAGTACGAGTACGTCTACGTCGACGAGGAAGGCCACGAGGTCGACGTCGACGAAGACCAACCGGATCGGGCGCCCCGGCGCGACCCGCGGCGCAACGGCAAAGCCGACTCGGCCAAAACGCGCCCCGCGCGCCCGCCGCGCAAGGTCGATCCACCCTCGTGGGCGCGTTCTGTCCGCAGGGCACTGCTCTTCGGGGTCTTCATCTTCGTTGCGTTCGGCTTCATCAACAACAAAGAGAGCCTGCAAGGCAGGTTGGCGCTAACGGTCATCTACACAGCGTTCTTCATCCCGTTCATGTACCTGATGGATCGTGCGATGTACCGGGCGTACCTGCGGCGCACGGGCAACCAGCCCGCCCCCCGAACGACCCGGCGCCGCTAGATCGTCGCTTCGCGTGGCGGGTCGCCCCGGTAGTGGCCGGGGCCCGGCCAGGGCGCGAGGAAGAGGAGGATCCGCGCGCCGTCAGGGCTCGACACGGAGCGCCGCTCGTCGGGCTCGAAGGTGAAGAGCGTGCCCGGCTGGGCGTCGAGCGCCTCGCCTCCCGCCTCGACCCGAACGCTTCCCTCGACGACGAGCACGAAGGCGTGCTCCTTGACCTGGTGATCGCCGAGCTCCTGGCCGGGCTCGAGGCCGATGAAAACCGCGCGCGCCGCCTCAGCCGAGTCGAGCACCACGGGGGATCGGCTACCGCCCGGCGTCTCGATTTCCTTCAGGTTCCAGCTGCGCACCGGCTCGATCCTATCGGCGGGCCGAGCCTGCACCTTGCCCCCGTTAGACTCAAGCTCCGGTGAGGAGTCCGTGAGCATCGTCGTCGACAGCTACGAGCTCGGCCCCATCGGGACGAATTGCTACGTCGTCCGGTCGGCGCGAGGAGCTCCGGAGGCGGTCGTCATCGACCCGAGCGGCGACGCCGCCCAGCTGCGGCTCGAGCTCGCGCGGATGGCCGCGGCGTGCGCCGCGATCCTGATCACACACGGCCACTGGGACCACCTGCTCGGCGTCGCCGACCTCGCCGAGGGAACCGGCGCACCCGTCTACATCGCCGAGGACGAGCGCGCGCTGCTCGAGAACCTCCCAGACCTCGTCCCGGCCGGGGTGCCGGCCCGCTCCTACGCGCCCGACGTGCTCCTCCGCGGCGACGAGACGCTCGAGCTCGCGGGAGTCACCTTCGAGACGCTGCGCGTCCCCGGCCATTCGCCCGGCCATCTCGCCTACGCCGCCGAGGACTGCCTTTTCTCGGGAGACGTGCTCTTCGCGGGCTCGGTCGGCCGCACCGACCTGCCGGGCGGGGACTGGGACACCCTCGTCGAAACGCTTCGGGCGCTGACAGAGCGCTTCCCGCCCGAAACGGCCGTCTACCCCGGCCACGGGCCGCCGACGACGCTCGGCGCAGAGTTGGCCCGCAATCCTTTCCTGGCCCCGCTGCGCGCCTCGTGACGAGCTTCGAGGCGCCGCGCGGCACCCACGACATCCTCCCCGACGAGCAGCCCCTCTGGCGGCTCGTCGCCGGGGAGGCGGACCGGCTCTGCGGTCTCTACGGCTACCGGCCGATCCAGACGCCGGCGATCGAGGACACGGCGCTGTTCGAGCGCACCGCCGGCTCCGGGTCCGACGTCGTCCAGAAACAGATGTACACGTTCCAGGACAAAGGTGGACGCTCGCTCACGCTGCGCCCGGAGGCCACCGCGCCGATCGCCCGCGCCTACCTGGAGCACGGTCTTCACCGGCAGGGCCAGCCGGTCAAGCTCTACACGATCGCGAGCATGTACCGCTACGAGGCGCCGCAGCGGGGGCGCTACCGCGAGCACTGGCAACTCTCCGCTGAGGCGCTCGGTTCCGCCGATCCGGCGCTCGACGCGGAGCTGATCCAGCTCTACGCCGAGCTGCTCGCCCGCCTGGGGGTCACCAACTACGAGATCCAGCTCAACTCGATCGGGGACGCGAACTGCAGGCCCGCCTACATCGAGCGCCTGAACGTCTGGCTCGACGAGCACGAGGACGCGCTCGACGACGACGCGCGGCAGAAGCGGGCGACGAGCCCGCTACGGGTGTTCGACGTGAAGAGCGACGCGGTCCAGGAGGCGCTGGCCGAGGCGCCGAGGATCGGCGAGTCACTGTGCGACGAGTGCCGCGAGCACTTCGACGAGGTCCGCGCGCTGCTCGAGGACTACGCGCTCGAGTACACCCTCGTGCCGACGCTCGTCCGCGGGCTCGACTACTACACGCGCACCGTGTTCGAGTTCGTCGACGAGGCGATCGGGGCCAAGAGCTCGATCGCCGCAGGCGGCCGCTACGACGGGCTCGTGGAGGAGCTCGGCGGGCCGCCGACGCCCGGAATCGGATTCGGAGCCGGCATCGAACGCCTGCTGCTGTCGATGGACGCGGCCGGCGTGACCGCCGAGCAGCCCGGTCTCGACGTCTTCGTCGCCCTTCTCCAGAACGACCACAAGCCTCGTGTACTGCCGCTCGTCACCGAGCTGCGGCGGGCGGGACTGCGCACCGAGGTCGACTACGGCGGACGCTCGTTGAAGGGCCAGCTCACGCATGCGAGGCGCCTTGGCGCGCAGGCCGTCGTGGAGTGGGGCCCCGAGCGCTCGAAGATCCGCCGCTCCGGCCGCCGCGACGAGGAGGTTCCGACCGCCGAGCTCGCCGAAAGGCTGCGGACGTGAGCTGGCGCGACCTCGGCGCCGGGGAGCTCCGGCCGGAGCACGTCGGCCAGCGGCACACTTTGGCCGGCTGGGTCTCGCGACGCCGCGACCACGGCGGGCTGATGTTCATCGACTTGCGCGACACGACCGGCGTCGGGCAGCTCGTCGTCAACCCGGAGCGCGCCCAAGAGGCCTCGCAGGCCGCGCACGAGATCCGGAACGAGTTCGTCCTGCGGGCGGAGGGAGAGGTCGTCGCCCGCGCGCCGGAGAACCTGAACCCAGCGCTGCCGACGGGCGAGGTCGAGCTCCAGGTCGACCGGCTCGAGATCCTTTCCCGATGCCCGCCGCTGCCGTTCCAGCTCGACGATGAGGGTGTCGACGAGACGCTGCGCCTGCGCTACCGCTGGATCGACCTGCGCCGGCCGCGCCTGCAGCGGAACCTCAGGCTGCGCTCGCGCATGGTCTCGACCATCCGGCGGGTGATGGAGGAGGCGGGGTTCCTCGAGATCGAGACGCCGATCCTGTTCAAGCCGACGCCGGAGGGCGCCCGCGACTTCATCGTGCCGTCACGGCTGCAGCCGGGTCGTTTCTTCGCGCTGCCGCAGTCGCCGCAGATCCTGAAGCAGCTGCTCGTGATCGCGGGGTTCGAGCGCTACTTCCAGATCGCGCGCTGCTTCCGCGACGAGGACCTGCGGGCCGACCGCGTCCAGGAGCTGACGCAGCTCGATGTCGAGATGGCCTTCCCCGATGTCGAGTTCATCATCGGCCTGATGGAGACGATGCTGGCGGCCGTCTGGCGCGAGGCGCTCGGGCTGGAGCTCGAGACGCCGTTTTCGCGGCTCTCGTACGCGGACTCGATGCTCCGCTACGGCACGGACAAGCCCGACCTGCGCTTCGGGCTCGAGATGCACGACCTGACCGAGGCGACGCGCGGATCCGGCTTCAATGTCTTCGCCGACGCGCCCGCAATCCGCTGCCTGCCGGTGCCGCAGGAATTCTCGCGCGCGGACCTGGCCGAGCTCGAGGAGCAGGCGAAGATGTGGGGCGCAAAGGGCCTCGCGTACGTCGTCTACGACGAGGCGGGCGAGCCGCGTTCGCCGATCCTGAAGTTCCTCTCCGAGGCGGAGCTGGAGGCGCTTCCGGCCGAGCCCTCCTCGACACTGCTCTTCGGCGCCGGCACGCCCGAGACGGTTGCGCGGGTGCTCGGTGCTCTCCGGCGGCACCTCGGCGAGCGGCTCGGCCTGATCCCGGGCGAGACGTGGCGCTTCGTCTGGATCACCGACTTCCCGCTCTTCGCGTGGTCGGAGGATGAGCAGCGCTGGACGGCGCAGCACCACCCGTTCACGCGGCCCACGCCCGAGTCGGAAGCACTGCTCGAGTCCGATCCGGGCGCGGCCTTCGCGGTCGCGTACGACCTGGTCGGCAACGGCGAGGAGCTCGGCGGCGGCTCGCTCAGGATCCACGAGTCCGACCTGCAGGCAAAGGTCTTCGACGTCCTGCAGCTCTCGCCCGAGCAGCAACGCGAGCGATTCGGCTTCCTGCTCGAGGCCCTGCGGATGGGCGCGCCGCCGCACGGCGGGATTGCGTTCGGGATCGACCGCACGCTGATGGTGCTGGCGCAGGAGCCGAACCTGCGGGACACCGTCGCCTTCCCGAAGAATCAGGCCGGGATGGACCCGATGAGCGGCGCGCCGTCGCCCGTCGAGGACGAGCAGCTCGCGGAGCTCGGCATTCGCGTCAAGGAGCCCCAAGCCGACTCCGCCCTCGGCGGCGGCTAGGCTCTGGCTGTGCTTCCGCGGCGGCTCGGAGTACGGTTCGCGCTCGAGGCGCTCTTCCTCGTCCTGCTCGCGCTGGCCGCCGGGCTTGCGCACCTGCGGCCGCTCTACATCGTCGCCGTGATGGCGGCCGCCTGGCTGCTCGTCGCCTTGGCGGAGCTGGCCGCGGAGCGGATCGACCGTTCGCCGCTCTCGTACCTGCTTCCCGCACCGGCCTCCGAGACCGAGGAAGAGGAACCGCAGCAGGTCTTCAGCCCGCGGCCGGAGGAGCGCACGGTCGTCGCTGCCCCGGAGCCCGCGGCAGAGCCGCCGGCGAGTGAGGCGGTTCCCGCGGCCGAGCAGATCCCGGCGCCGGAGGCCGCCGTCCTCGAGCCCGAGCCAGAGCCAGAGCCAGAGCCAGAGCCAGAGCCCGAGCCCGAGCCAGAGCCGGAGCCCGCCCGGCCGGCGCTCGGCAAGCGCCTGCGCCGCCTCACCCGACGGCGCGAGCCTGAAGTCGAGCTCGAGCCTCCTTCGCCGCCGCGCCACGTCAAGCTGCTCCCGCGCCGCCCGGCACCACCGGAACCGAGCCACGCCTCCCAGGAAGTGGCTGAGCTCTTCGACGAGGGCCCAACGGAGGAGGACGCTGCGCAGCCGGAGGAGACGCGCACCTGAGCCTGGCTCTGGCACAGCGCGAGGTCGCCTTGGGGGCAATCGCCCTGCTGGCTGCAGTCGGCTCGCTGGCGCTGGCCTCGCGCACCGAGCACCAGCCCGGCAAGTCCCTGCTGCGGCCGGTGACGCTCGAAGGAGGGCAGTGGCGCTCGAGCCTGGCGGGTGGAACGCCGCCGCGCTACGGCCGCCGGACGAACTGCAACATCGTCCTTCGCCCCAGCACGATCGGGGTCACCGACTCCGTCCTCCCGTGCGGGATCAAGCTCTACCTGGCCTACGGGGACAGTCCGCGCATCCTCACGCAGGTGATCGAGCACCGCGCGGTGCGGCCCGGGCGGAAGTTCGAGCTCACGCCGCGGCTGGCCGAGAAGCTGGGGCTCGACGGCGTCCAGCCGGTTCGCTGGGTGTTCGCGGGGACCACCCCCGAGTAATATTCGAGCTGGCTCGACCCTGTGCGTTGCCTGGGTCTCCAATGTAGAACCAACACCGACGAAGAGGGAGCTGTCGTTCGACCCGAGGCGCTGCGCGCCGGAGGCGACGTGGCACCCACCTGGCTAGTCCAGGTTCGCAACGGGCCCGGGAAACGGCAGAGTGGAGCGTTGCGGGGGGAACCACCCGGTTCCCCCCGTTCCTTTCCAGCTAGCCTGGGCTCATGGTCGAGGTCGTCGGTGACGCCACGCGCGACGGTCGCTTCGCGCTCGTCCGGCTGACGGTCGACGGCGAGCGGATCGTGGGCGCCGAGACGGAGGGGCTCGAGCGCCCGCTCGAGGGCCTGACGCTGCTCGAGGCCGCCGCCGTCGGCGGGGACGAGCTGGCCGTGGACGCACTGGCGAACGCGCTCGGGCCGGTCTTCCGGGCCTCGTCGCACCCAGGGCGCGTGGCCGTCGCGATGAGCGGAGGGGTCGACAGCGCCGTCGCCCTCCTGCGTTCCGGCCCCGACGCGATCGGCGTCACGTTGCGCCTTTGGCTCGATCCCCAGGGGCCGGACGCCGAGCGCGCCTGCTGCTCGCCCGAGGCCGTGCTCGCGGCCCGGTCGGCCTGTCACGCGCTCGGCCTGCCGCACGTGACGCTGGACCTCCGCGAGGAGTTCAGGCGTGCCGTGGTCGGCCCGTTCGTCCGTGGCTACGCGCGAGGCGAGACGCCGAACCCGTGCATTCGCTGCAACGGGAGCTTTCGCTTCGCAGAGCTCCTCGACTTCTTGGGGCGGGCAGGCGCGGACCGGCTCGCAACCGGCCACTACGCGCGGATCGTCCGGCGCGGCGGCCGGTTGCTGCTCGCGCGCGGCGCGGATGCACGCAAGGACCAGTCGTACATGCTCGCGCGGCTCGACCCGCGCTTCCTCGATCGTCTCTGGTTCCCGCTGGGGGAGCAGACGAAGGAGGAGACACGGGCCGAGGCGGCGCGCGCCGGGCTCGAGGCCGCCGGCCGTTCGGAGAGCCAGGAGGCGTGCTTCCTCGCCGGCGGCGACTACCGGGCGTTCCTCGAGCGGCACGGCCTGGCAGTGAGCGAGGGGCCGGTGATCGACGAAGAGGGACGTGAGCTGGGGCGGCACTCCGGCTTCTGGCGCTTCACGCCTGGACAGCGCCGCGGGCTCGGCGTCTCCGCGGACGAGCCGCTGTATGCGCTCCGGACCCTGCCGCTGACGAACACCGTCGTCGTCGGGCCGCGTGCCGCGCTGGCGGTGCGGGAGCTCACCGCGCGCGGCAGGCTCTACGCGCCCGTGGAGCGCGCCGCCGCGAAGCTGCGCCATGCAGCGCCCGCGGTGCCGGCGCGGGTCGTGCCGGCCGAGAACGGCTTCCGCCTCCTGCTCGACGAGCCCGCCCACGGGGTCGCGCGGGGCCAGGAGGCCGTGCTCTACGACGATGACGCCGTCGTCGGCGCCGGGACGATCAGCGTCGCCCAAACTGCCGAACCTCAAGGGGCGCCTCGTCCGTTTGGAGAGACGTGGAGATGACAGGCGACGAGATCACCCTCACGATCCCGCGCGAGGAACCGTTTCGCGAGGTCGCGCAGCTCGTGCTCGCAGGGTTCGCGGCACGGCTGAACCTGACGTACGAGAGCCTCGACGACCTCGAGACCGCGCTCGAGGCCGTTCTGGAGCGGGTCGCCGAGAACGGCGAGGTCACGGTCAAGATCCGCGCGGACGAAGGTGCGATCCGTGCGTCGGTCGGCCCGCTCGTGGGCGAAAGCCTCCGCGCCGAGCTCGAGCGCGACCCGGGCGACGGCGTGACGCTCCGACGAATCCTGGACACGGTCGTGGACGAGTACGAGCTCCACGGCGACGGGTGGCTCGAGCTGTGCAAGCGGGTCGAGCGGGGGGTGGAGGCCGATGCCCGAGAGTGACAAAGTCCTCCTCCGCCGCTACCACCACGAGGGCGACCTCTCCGCCCGAGAGCAGCTGATCGAGCAGTACATGTCGCTCGTGCGCTCGCTCGCGCGCAGGTACGCGTACCGCGGCGAGCAGCTCGAAGACCTCGTCCAGATCGGGGCGATCGGGCTGATCAAGGCGATCGACCGCTTCGACCTCGACCGCGGCGTCGAGCTCACGACCTACGCGACGCCGAACATCATCGGCGAGATCAAGCGCCACTTCCGCGACCGCGGCTGGTCCGTACGCGTGCCGCGCGGCCTTCAGGAGCTGAACATCCAGCTCTCGCGGCTGCTCGAGGAGCTGACGGTGCAGCTCGGCCGCTCGCCGACGATCCCGGAGCTTGCGAAGGCGGCCGAGGTGGGCGAAGAGGAGGTGCTCGAGGCGCTCGAGAGCGGCCGTGCGTACACGTCGCTCTCGCTCTCGGTCGGAGCAAGCCAGGACGACGAGAACGAGCTCGACCCGCTCGAGTCGCTTGGATCGGAGGAGCCGCGCTACGAGGTCTCGGAGCACCTCGCCATGCTCGCGCCGGGCTTCCGCGCGCTCGACGAGCGCGAGCGGCGGATCCTCCACCTGCGCTTCTTCGAGGGGCTAACGCAGTCCCAGATCGCGCAGCAGGTCGGGATCTCGCAGATGCACGTCTCGCGGCTGATCAGGCGCTCGCTGGAGAAGATCCGCGAGGAGATCGCGGTCGACGAGGAAGCGTCGGCGGCCAGCGGCTGACCACCGCAGGCCGCACCTAGAATCACCTCCATGCGCACCACTGCCGAGCTGCGCGCGGGCTACCGCGCCTTCTTCGAGTCGAAGGGCCACGCGTTCCGGCCCTCGGCGTCGCTGATCCCGCGCGCGGACGATCGCTCGACGCTGCTCGTCTCGGCGGGAATGCAGCCGCTGATGCCCTTCTTCCTCGGGCTCGAGGAGCCGCCGGCGCCGCTCTTGACGACGGTGCAGAAGGTCTTCCGCACGCCGGACATCGAGGAGGTCGGGCTCGACAGCTACCACCTCACGTTCTTCGAGATGCTCGGCAACTTCTCGTTCGGGCAGTACTTCAAGGAGGGCGCGATCGACTTCGCCTGGGAGTATCTGTTCGACGAGCTCAAGCTCGACCTCGACCGGATCTGGGTGAGCGTCTTCGCCGGCGACCCCGAGCTCGGGCTCGGCGAGGACGAGGTGGCGATCGCGCACTGGGAGCGGAAGGGGATGCCGCCCGAGCGCATCGAGCGGCTGCCGCGCGCGCACAACTTCTGGTCGGTTGGCGGCCCGGGGCCGTGTGGGCCCGACTCGGAGATCTTCTACGACTGGGGCGAGGACGTCGGCTGCCGCCGGCCGGAGTGTGCGCCGGGCTGCGAGTGCGAGCGCTTCCTCGAGTTCTGGAACCTCGTCTTCATGGAGTTCGAGCTGCACGCGGACGGCTCGCTGACGCCGCTCCCGAAGCAGAACATCGATACCGGCATGGGCCTCGAGCGGACGGCGCGGATCCTGCAGCAGGTCGACTCCGTCTACGACACGGACGGCTACCAGGAGATCATGCGCTGGATCGCCGAGGCCTCCGGCGTCGCGTACGGCGAGAGCGAGCAGGCGACGAAGGCGCACCGGATCCTGGCGGACCACGGGCGCGGGATGACGTTCCTCGCGACCGACGGAATCGTTCCGTCGAACGAGGGGCGCGGCTACGTCATGCGACGCGTGGTTCGCCGCGCGGTGCAACAGGCCGGCCGGATCGGCCTCGAGCCGCCGTTCCTGGCGGGGCTCGCGGAGGTCGTGATCGAGCAGGCCGGCGAGGCCTATCCGGAGCTGCGCGAGCACCGCGACGAGATCCAGGGTGTGTTGAGCGCGGAGGAGGAGCGCTTCTCCGAGACGCTCGCCCGCGGGCTGCGCCTGTTCGAGGAGGTCGCGACGGGCGACGGCATCTCCGGCGAGGATGCGTTCAGGCTGCACGACACGTACGGCTTCCCGATCGAGCTGACGGAAGAGCTGGCGCGCGAGCGGGGACTTCCCGTCGACACCGACGGCTTCCAGCAGCTGATGGCCGAGCAGCGCGAGCGCTCACGGCGCACCGCGCCGACGGTCGAGGTGCGCGTGAGCGCCGACAAGCGCAGCGAGTTCGTCGGCTACGAGCGGACCGAGGTACTGACGGCGATCCTCGCCTACGAGGACCTCGGCGAAGGGCGCTTTCAGGCGAAGCTCGAGCGCTCGCCGTTCTACCCCGAGGGGGGCGGGCAGGTCTCCGACACTGGCTGGATCGAGAACGAGGAAACTGGGGGCCGCGCGGAGCTCGTCGCTGCGGCCCGGCTTTCGGACGACGACCAGGTGCTCACCTTCGAGGGTGAGGGCTTCGCGGCGGGGATGCGCGTGCGGGCGGTCGTGCCCTGGGCGGTCCGCTTCCCGACGATGGCGAATCACACCGCGACGCACCTCCTGCACAAGGCGCTCCAGGACGTGCTCGGCGAGCACGCGCGGCAGGCCGGCTCGGCCGTGCGGCCCGACAAGCTGCGTTTCGACTTCACGCACCCGCAGGCGCTCACGCCGGAGGAGCGCGACCAGGTGGAGCGACAGGTCAACGAACGGATCTTCGCCAACCTCCCGGTGCGCGCGTTCATCGTCCCGCTCGAGGAGGCGCGGCGGCTCGGCGCGATGATGCTCTTCGGCGAGAAGTACGGCGACGAGGTGCGCCTCGTCGAGATCGACGGCTATTCGCGCGAGCTCTGCGGCGGCACGCATGTGCGCTCGACCGCCGAGATCGGGCCGTTCGCGATCATCTCCGAGAGCTCGATCGGCTCGGGCACGCGCCGGATCGAGGCGATCACCTCCGGCGAGGCCTACGCGTTGCTGCACGCGCGCGCCCGCGAGGTCGACGAGCTGCGCGAGGAGCTGGAACGCGCGCGAAAGGAAGGCGGCCGGCGGGAGGCTCCGCAGGAGGTGCGGCTCGAGTCCACTCGGGAGGAGGAGATCGGCGGCATCAACGTCTACGTGGCGCGCGCGAGCGGGGTGGATCTCGATGCGCTGCTCGCGGAGTCCGACCGAATCAAGCAGGAGCGAGCGCCTGCCGCCGTCGTGCTCGGCTCGAGCGAAGACGGTCGGGTGCACCTGGTTGCGAACTTCGACCGCTCGCTGGAAGGGCGGCTCGACGCGGTCGCAGTGATCCGCGAGGCCGCGGCGGAGGTCGGCGGTGGAGGCGGCGGCCGGCCGACGATGGCTCGAGCCGGAGGCAAACACCCGGAGAAGCTGGACGACGCGCTCGCGAAGGCGGACGAGGCGCTGCGCCGGGCGCTCGCGTGAAGGTTCTAGCGCTCGACTACGGCGCAGCCCGCACCGGCGTGGCGGTCTCCGATCCCTCCGGAACGATTGCGCGCCCGCTGGGCGTGGTCGAGCGGGCCGGGAGCGAGGCCGGGATCGAACGGCTGGCGGAGCTCGTCCGCTCCGAAGGCGCGGAGCGCGTCGTCGTTGGCCTGCCGCTCACACTTCGCGGCGAGCACGGCGTCCAGGCTCGCGAGACGGAGGCGTTCGTGGAGGCGTTGCGGGCGGCGGTCGACGTCCCGGTCGAGAGCTACGACGAGCGCTTCACCACCGTTCTCGCGCGGACACGTCCCAGGGACAGTCCCTCGGACGCACCGGACGATGCCCGCGCTGCGGCACACCTGCTGGCGAGCTACCTGGAGTGGTCGAGCGCCCGGAAGTAACGCCGCCGCGGCCGCGCCCGCCCCGCCGGACGCCGCGCGCAGTGGTCTACCGCCGCCGACTCGCGGCCCTGGTCGTGCTCGCCGGCGGGTTCGCCGCTGCCTGGTTCGCGGTCGCCAGCATCGGGGGCGGGAGCGGGCCGAAGCCGCAGCCGACGGTACCGCTTCCCCCGAAGCCGTTCCGGGTCGTCTTTCCGGAAGGCTTCACCCGCGAGCAGATGGGCGCCCGCGTCGAGACCGTCGCCAAGATCGCCCGGCACGAGCGGGGCAAGACGCCCAAACTGACGCGTGCCGCCTACTTCGCGGCGACGAGCCGTTCGCGCCGCGAGCCGGGCTTCGGGAGCAAGCGCGTGCCGCTCGAGGGCTTCCTGTTCCCGGCCACGTACGACTTCACCGTTCGCACGACGTCCGCGCAGCTCCTCGCCCAGCAACTCAAGGCATTCCGGCGCGAGTGGGCGAAGGTGAACCTCGGCTACGCACGCACGAAGAACCTGACGGCGTACGACGTGCTCACGATCGGCTCGATGGTCGAGGCGGAGGCGGCCGCGCCGGAGGAGCGCCAGCTGATCGCAGCGGTCATCTACAACCGCCTTCACCTGCGGATGGCGCTCGGCATCGACGCGACCCTCCGCTACGGGCTGCACATCCCGCCGACCGAGTCGATCCACCAGTCCCAGCTCGACAGCACCAACCCGTACAACACGAGCAAGCAACCCGGCCTGCCGCCGACGCCGATCGGGAATCCGGGGCTCGCCTCGCTCCAGGCGGCTGCGCATCCGGCGCGCGTCGACTACCTCTACTTCGTTCGAAAGCCGGACAAGATCCATCACTTCTTCACCGCGAGCTTCGCCGCGTTCGAGCAGTACAAGGCCGAGCACGGCTACAGGTGACGTGATCGGCGGCGGCACGCGGCTCGTCGGCCTGCTCGGGCAGCCGGTCGCGGGCTCGCTCTCACCGCGGATGCAAAACGCTGCCTTCGCCGTGCGCGGGCTCGATTGGGCGTACGTGCCCCTCGAGGTGCCGCCGGAGCGGTTGCGGGAGGCGGTCGCGGGGCTCACGGCACTCGGCTTCGCGGGCGCGAACGTGACCATCCCGCACAAGGAGGCGGTGGTCGAGCTCTGCGACGAGGCCGAGGGCGAGTCCGTCAACACGCTCGTCCTGCGCGACGGCCGCGTTCTCGGGTTCAACACCGACAAGGAGATCGTCGCCGGCCTGGGCGCGGAACGCGCCTGTCTGATCGGCGCCGGCGGAGCGGCAATGGCGCTCCTGCCGGCGCTTCCCGGTGACGTGCGGGTCTTCTCGCGGCGCGGCGACTGGCCGCCCGACGCGACCGGATGCGACCTGATCGTGAACGCGACGCCGGTTCGCGACGAGCTGCTCGTCGAGCCGCGTCCCGAGCAGGCGGTGGTCGACCTCGCCTACGACACCGACGGGCGTCCGACTGCGCTGGTCGAAGCCGCGCGGGCAGCCGGTTGCCGAGAGATCGTCGACGGGCTCGAGGCGCTCCTCCGCCAGGGCGCGGCGTCGTTCGAGCTGTGGACCGGCGTCGAAGCGCCGGTCGGGGCGATGCGGGCGGCCCTAGGCTTAGAGGCTCGATGACGCTGACGCTGACGACGGCGGGCGAGTCGCACGGGCCTGCGCTGGTGGCGATCGTGACCGGCCTCCCGGCGGGGCTCGTGCTCGACCGCGCGGCAATCGACGCCGACCTGGCGCGCCGGCAGCAGGGTTACGGCCGCAGCCCGCGGCAGAAGCTAGAGCAGGACGTTGTCGAGGTGCTGGCCGGCCTCCGGCACGGGCGGACGCTGGGCACGCCGCTCGCGCTCGTCGTTCGCAACCGTGACCACGCCAACTGGGTGTGGGGGATGAGCCCGTGGCCTCCCGAAGACGAGCCGTCCGGCAAGGGAACGAAGCCGGTCACGCTGCCGCGGCCTGGCCACGCGGACCTCGCGGGCACGCTCAAGTTCGGCCTCGCGGACGCGCGCGACGCGCTCGAGCGGGCGAGCGCACGGCAGACGGCGGTCACGGTCGCCGCGGGCGCCGTCGCCAAGGCGCTGCTGGCGGAAATCGGCGTCTCGGTCGAGGGCCGAGTCGTGTCGGAGGAGCTCGAGCGCCGGATCGACGAGGCGCGCGCCGAGCGGGACACCGTCGGGGGCGTCGTCGAGGTCGTGGCGCGCGGTGTGCCGCCGGGCCTCGGCTCCTACGCAACCCGCGAAGAGCGCCTCGACGCGCGGCTCGCGGCGGCGCTGATGGGCATCCAGGCGGTGAAGGGCGTCGAGCTCGGCGCAGGGTTCGAGCTTTCAGAGCGGCGCGGCTCGCAGGCGCACGACGAGATCCTTGCGGACGAGGACGGCAACCTCTACCGCGAGACGAACTTCGCCGGCGGAATCGAGGGCGGCGTCTCGAACGGCGAGGAGATCGTCGCCCGAGCGGCCATGAAGCCGCTGCCGACGCTGATGCGGCCGCTGCGCTCGGTCGACTTGGAGACGGGTGAGCCGGGCGAGGCGCTCGTCGAGCGGAGCGACGTCGCCGCAGTCGAGGCGCTCGCCGTCGTGGCCGAGGCCGCGGTCGCATTCGAGCTCGCCCAGGCCGCCCGCGAGAAGCTCGGCGGCGACTCGCTCGGAGACTTCCTCGCCGCCCACCGCGCCTACGTGGAGCGGATCCCGTGGCGCACGCGCTAGACCGGCACGTCGCGCTCGTGGGGTTCATGGGCGCGGGCAAGTCGACGCTCGGCGCCGAGATCGCGGACCGGCTCGGGCGCCGGCTCGTCGATCTCGACCGCGAAGTGGAGCGCGCAGCCGGCCGCGCGTTGCCCGAGATCTTCGAGCAGCGCGGCGAGGTCGAGTTCCGCGTGCTCGAAGCGGAGGCGACGATCGCGGCCCTGGAGAACGAGCGACCCGCCGTGCTCGCGCTCGGCGGCGGCGCGATCGAGACGCCGAAAATCCGCCGCGCCCTGCGGGAGCGCGCGCTGACGGTCTACCTCGACGTCGACCCGGAGACCGCATGGGGCCGCGTGCAGGGAACGGGCCGCCCCCTGGCCGGCGACGAGCAGAGCTTCCGAGCGCTCTACGACCGTCGGCAGGCGCTGTACCGCGAGGTTGCGGACGCCACGGCCACGAGCGCTGAGGAGGTCGTGCTCGCGGCCGCAGGGATCGTCGTCGAGGAGGACGGCCTCGCGCAGCTGCCGCAGCTCGTCGCCGGGCGCGAAGTGGAGCTGGTCGTGGACTCGACGGCGCTCCGCTTCCACCAGCCACCGCTCGAGGACGTCGCCGTCTACGAGCTGCCTCCCGGCGAGGAGGCGAAGACACTCGACTCCATGTCGCAGCTCTGGCGCTACCTACGGGCCGAGCGGGACGGCGTGATCGTGGCCTTCGGCGGCGGCTGCACGACCGACGCGGCGGGCTTCGCGGCGGCGACCTATCTCCGTGGGATCCGTTGGATCGCGGCTCCGACGACGCTCGTCGGCCAGGTGGACGCGGCGATCGGCGGCAAGACGGCGGTCAACCTTCCCGAGGGCAAGAACCTCGTCGGCGCCTTCCACTGGCCGGAGTGGACGCTGATCGACCCGGCGCTGCTCGGGACGCTGCCGGAGTGCGAGCGCCGTGCCGGGATGGCCGAGGTCGTCAAGACGGGGTTGCTCGAAGGCGAGCCGCTCTGGGAGCTTCCGGACGCCGAGCTCGTGCGCCGCTGCGCCGCGTACAAGGCGGCCGTCTGCCTGCGCGACCCATACGAGCGGGGAGAGCGAGCCATCCTCAACCTCGGTCACACGTTCGCGCACGCGCTCGAGGCGGCCGGGGGCTACGAGGTCACTCATGGCGAGGCGGTCGCGCTCGGGCTTGTCGCGGCGCTGCGCCTCTCCGGCCTGGACACGGCGCCGGTCGAGAAGACGCTCGCGCCGCAGCCGGTGCGCGTCGACCGCGACGTCGCCTGGGACGCGCTCGCGCGCGACAAGAAGTCGCGCGACGGCAGACCGCGCCTCGTGCTGCTGGAGGCGCGGGGCAAGCCGGTCACCGGCGTCGAGCTGCCTGAAAATCAGGTGCGGGCGGCGTTGAACGAGCTGATCGCGGATTAGAGTCTCGCTCCGTGCGAGTCGCCGTCCTCAACGGGGTCAACCTCGACGTTCTCGAGCGGCGCGATCCGGAGCTCTACGGCGGCCTGACCCTGAACCAGCTCGAGGGCAAGATTTACGCCTGGGCTCGCGAGCTCGAGCTGCTCGCCGACTGCAGGCAGACGAACATGGAGGGGCTGTTCGTCGCCTGGTGCCACGACGCGCTCGACTGGGCGGGCGGTGTGATCGTCAATCCGGGCGCCTGGACGCACTACAGCTACGCGATTCGGGACGCACTGGAAATCCTCAGCGTGCCCGTCGTCGAGGTGCACCTGTCGAACATCGAAGAGCGCGAGGAATGGCGGCGCCACTCCGTCCTCGCCGACGTCGTTGCCGAGCGGGTGATCGGCAAAGGCCCCGACGGCTATCGTGAGGCGCTCGTGTACCTGGCGGAGCAACTGTCGTGACCGACCGGCTGGAGCGTCTTCGCGCGTCGCTCGAGGAGCCTCTCTTGGTTTCCAGCGCGGCCAACATCCGCTACCTGGTCGGCTTCGCGAGCTCCAACGCCGCCCTGTTCGTCGAGCCCGAGCGGACGCTCCTCTTCAGCGACTTCCGCTACGCCGAGGCCGGCCGTTCGGTAGAGGGCGTCGAGTTCGTCGAGACCAAGCGCGACCTCTTCGCCGACCTAGCCGACCGACTCTCGGGACGGATCGGCTTCGAGGGCGACGCGGTCACGTACACGCAGTACGCGCGGCTCCATGCGGGCGGCCTCGAGCCTGTCGCGCGCCACGAGCTCGTCGAGGCGCTGCGCGCGGTCAAGGACGACTCCGAGCTCGAGAAGATCCAAGAGGCGGGCGCGATCACGAGCGAGGCGTTGGGGCGGTTCGCTGCCGAACGCTTCACTGGGCGCACGGAGAAGGAGCTCGCGTGGCGGCTCGATGAGCTCTTCCACGACGTCGGAGGCGTGTCGCCCGCGTTCGAGACGATTGTCGCGGCCGGCGAGAACGCAGCTCGTCCTCACTCCCGACCGACCGACCGCGAGGTCGGTCCCGGCGAGACGGTCGTCATCGACGCCGCGGTCCGGGTCGACGGCTACTGCTCCGACTGCACCCGCACCTTCGCGACCGGCCCGCTGCCGGAGCGCCTGCAGGAGGCCTACGCCGTGTGCCTCGGAGGCCAGCAGGCAGGTCTCGACGGCGTCCGCCCGGGCGCGAGCGGCGTCGAAGCCGACGCGGCCGCCCGCTCGGTCATCGAGGCGGCCGGCTTCGGCGACGAGTTCGGCCACGGGCTCGGTCACGGCGTGGGTCTCGACGTCCACGAGGCTCCGCGCCTGAGCCGGGAATCCCACGACACGCTTGCCACCGGCAACGTCGTCACCGTCGAGCCGGGGATCTACCTGGCGGGGCTCGGCGGGATCCGGATCGAGGACCTCGTCGTCGTGCACGACGGCGAGCCGGAGATCCTGACGACCTTCACCAAGGAGCTCGTGACGGTTTCCTAGACTTGGGCTCGTGGCCGAGACCGTCAACACGAACCAGTTCAAGAACGGGATGCACATCGAGGTCGACGGCTCGGTGTGGCGCATCCTCGGGTTCCAGCACGTGAAGCCCGGCAAGGGCGGCGCCTTCGTGCGCTCGAAGCTGCGCAACCTCGACTCCGGCGCGGTCGTCGACAAGACGTTCCGGGCCGGCGAGAAGTTCCCGCGCGTGCACACCGAGGTGAAGGAGGTGCAGTACCTCTACGACTCGGGCGACGACGTCGTTTTCATGGACACGGACACGTACGACCAGTTCTCGCTCCCGCACAAGGCCGTCGAGGACGCGCTGCCGTACGTGCCCCCGTCGTCGATGGTGCAGATGCTGACCGTGGACGGGCGGCCGACAGGGATCCAGCTGGCGTCCTCCGTGGAGCTCGGCGTCGCCGAGACCGAGCCCGGAGTCCGCGGCGACACGGTCTCGAACGTGACCAAGCCGGCAACGCTGGAGACGGGCGCAGTCGTGCAGGTGCCGCTGTTCGTGAACCCGGGCGACCGGATCAAGGTCGACCCGCGCGAGGGCCGCTACATCTCTCGCGCTTGACGCCTAGCGAGCCCACGGACGGTCGCGTCGACCAGGAAGAGCAGAACGATCCCCGGGAACCCGTAGAACCAGGGGATTAGGGAAGCCGATCGCGGCAGTCGACGAGTCGCTGGTCGCCACGCCCCAGAAGGCGAGGGCCGTAAGGGCTCCGAGCCCGATCGCTCCCACCAGGGCGGCGGGCCGGCTGAGCGCCGTCACGAGGACGAGAACGCCGAGCAGCCAAAAAGGCGCAGCGAAAAGCGCGTCCCAGACCGGGCCTGCCAGCCAGTGGTCCTCCGCGTAGCGCGGATAACGGCCTGCGAGCCAGTAGTCGGCGGCGATGTCGAATGCCGGGCCGCCGAGGGCGATTGCGATCGCAAGGGCAAGTCGGCCGCGTGTCGTTCGGCGCAGCGTCTTGGCGCCGTCGAGTTCACGCCGCCAGAACGGGCGCCACGGCGTCGCGACTGCGGCGACTGTTACCATGATCGTGATCGCGAGATACGCCCAGAGCGGCAGAAACCCAACCAGGGGGATCTGGATGAGCACCAGCACGACGACGACTTTTAGGACGAAAGTCGCCACACGCCTGGCACGGCCGCGGCGCGGCGCCTGCTCCACGTTCTGATTGTCGCCGTCGGCGCTAGGCTCCCCGCGTGCCGAAGCTCGTCGACACGACGATCCGGCTGCTCGGGCAGGAGCCGCTCGCGGGGCGGATGCCGACGGTCGACCTGCTCCGGCTCGCCGAGATCCTCGACGGCGCCGGGTTCGCGTACCTGGAGGTCTCCGGCGGCGGCGTCTTCGACACGGCCGTTCGCCGCGGCGTCGAGAGCCCCTGGGAGCGCATCCGCGCGCTGAACGGGCGAACGAAGACGCCGCTCGCGATGGCCCTCCGCGGACGGTTTCTCGTCGGCTCGCGCCCTGTCGGCGGTGACTTCGTCAGGCGCTTCGTCGCCTCCGCGGCCGAGAGCGGGATCGAGGTCTTCAGGCTGCACGACCCGCTGAACTACGTCGAGAACCTCCGCGAAGCCGGTGAGGCGATCACCGCCGCCGGGAAGGAGTTCGACGCGGGCCTCGTCTACGGGTCCGGCTACACGGGCGAGATCGAGTCGCTCGTCGAGCAGGCTCGCAAGCTGCCGGAGCTGGGCGCTTCCCGCGTCCTCGTCCACGATCCGTCCAGCTCGCTCGAGCCGCAGGCGGCGCACGAGCTCGCCGCGACGCTGCGCGAGCAGAGCGGCCTGCCAGTCGGGCTCTACTGCCAGGGGGCGGCGGGCAACGCGATGGCGGCCGGACTCGAGGCCGCGCGCGGCGGCGCGGACCTGATCGCCTGCGCGGTCTACCCGGTCGCGCTGACGATCCACCGCGTCTCGGGCGAGGCGATCGCGACGGCGCTCTCGGGCCTCGGGCTCGACACGGGCGTCGACGTTGAGGCGCTCTGGCGCGCCTCCGAGCTCGTCGACGAGCACATCGGCGACGAGCCCGTGACGCCGCTCGCGCCCAGGATCGCCGTGCGGGCCGCCGAGCACCGCCTCCCGCCGGGGCTCGTCGCCGCCCTCGACGCGCACCTCCGCGCCCACGCCGCCGGCGACCGTCTGGATGAGGTGCTGGACGAGCTGGCGCGGATCCGCGAGGAGGTCGGCTGGCCGCCGCTGGCCGCGCCGATCGGACAGATCCTCGGCTCGCAGGCACTGCTTCACGTCCTCTCGGCCACTCGCTACCAGACGGTGATCGATGAGCTGCGCGGCCTGATCGAGAGCCGATTCGGCAACCCGCCGGGCCCGATCGACCCAGGCGTCCGACGAGCGGTCGAGCTTGTGTCCGACGGCGAGAGGCGGGAAGAGGAGCCGCTCGATCTCGACGACCTACGCGCCGAGGCGGAGGGGCTCGCGGCCAGCGAGGAAGAACTGCTTCTGCTCGCGCTGTTCGGCGAGGAGGCCGAGCCTCTGCTCGGCGCGATCCGCGGACGGGCCCGGCGCGACGAGAGTCTCACCGCGGGCGGCGTCGACCAGACCCGCGCCGAGCGCATCCGCGAGATCGTGCGGATCGTCCAGGAGTCGGGCGTCGGCGAGGTGACCATCGAAGACGCGGGGATGCGCGTCTCGGTGCGCCGCACGCCCGAGCCGCTGGAGTCGCGGCTCGCCGCTGCCGCATCGCAGGAGGGTGAAGCGCCGCCGGAGCCGCGCCCCGAGACCGACGGGCTCGTCCGCGTGGAGGCGCCGATGGTAGGGGTCTTCTACCGGGCAGCACAGCCGGGAGCGCCGCCGTTCGTCGAGGAAGGCGACGCCGTCTCGCCGGGCCAGACGCTCTGCATCCTCGAGGCGATGAAGCTGATGAACGAGATCAAGGCGGACGTCGCCGGCGTCGTCCGTCGGATCGCCGTCGGCAACGCCGAGCCCGTCGAGTACGGCCAGCTCCTGTTCGAGCTCGAGCCGGTCGGGCTGCCTCCGCTCGACGCCGTCTGATGTTCAACCGCGTGCTCGTCGCGAATCGCGGGGAGGTCGCTGTGCGCGTGATCCGGGCGCTGCACGAGTCCGACGTCGAGGCGGTTGCCGTCTACTCGACCGCCGACGAGGACGCGCTGCACGTCCGCCTCGCGGACCGGGCCGTCTGCATCGGTCCGCCGCAGGCGAGCGAGAGCTACCTGCGCGTCCCCTCGCTGATCGCGGCCGCGACGACGACCGGCTGCGAGGCGGTGCATCCCGGCTGGGGCTTCCTGGCGGAGAACCCGGCCTTCGTCGAGGCCTGCGCCGACAACGACCTCGTCTTCGTCGGCCCGAGCGCCGAGACCATGGCGCGAATGGGCGACAAGGTGCAAGCGAAGGCCGAGATGCGGGCGGCGGATGTACCGGTTGTGCCGGGGACGGAGGGCGCCACCTCGCTCGAGGAGGCGGAGGCGGCCGCCGACGAGGGCGGCTACCCGGTCCTGCTGAAGGCCTCCGCCGGCGGCGGCGGGAAGGGAATGCGTCTCGTGCGCAGCCCGGAGGAGCTCGCCTCGGCGTACTCGACGGCCTCGCTCGAGGCCGAGGCCGCGTTCGGTGACGGAAACCTGTACCTGGAGAAGGCGATCTCGCCCGCGCGCCACGTCGAGATCCAGGTGCTGGCCGACGGCGACGGCGGCGTGCTGACGCTCGGCGAGCGCGAGTGCTCGATCCAGCGCCGCCACCAGAAGCTGATCGAGGAGTCGCCCTCCCCGGCGCTGACGCCTGACGTGCGCGAGGAGATGGAGGCCGCAGCCGAGCGCGCGTGCCACGCGATCGGCTACCGCAACGCCGGCACCTTCGAGTTCCTGCTCGGCCCCGACCGCGCGTTCTACTTCATCGAGCTGAACGCGCGGCTGCAGGTCGAGCATCCCGTCTCCGAGCTGGTCACGGGGATCGACATCGTCCGCGAGCAGCTCCGAATCGCCGCAGGCGAGCGGCTGGCGCGAACCGGCCGGGCGGAGCGGCAAGGGCACGCGCTCGAGGTGCGGCTGAACGCGGAGGATCCCGGCAACGATTTCAGGCCGACGCCCGGACGCATCACACGCTTCCGGCCTCCGCTCGGGCCCGGGATCCGCCTCGATACCTACGTCGAGGACGGCGCCGTCGTCCCGCCCCACTACGACTCGCTGCTCGGCAAGCTGATCGTCTGGGACGAGGAGCGGCCGGAGGCGATCGCCAGGGCGCTGCGAGCGCTCGGGGAGCTACAGCTCGACGGCGTGAAGACGACCCGCGAGCTCGCGATCGACATCCTCCGCAGCGAGGGCTTCGCCGGGGGCCGCTACTCGACCGACTTCATCGCGGAGACGGCGGCGTCCCTGCCCGCCCTCGCCGGCTCGGCCTGATGGCCGGCGGGCGCAGAGCGGCGCGCCGGACGGCTCTGATCCTGCTCTACCAGTGGGACGTGACCGGACAGGAGCTCGCCTCGCTGCACGAAGGCGACGTCGACGAGTACTCGCGCGAGCTCGCCGAGGCTGTCATCGAACGGCACGAGGAGCTCGACCGGCGGATCACCGAGGCCTCCGATGAATGGACCGCAGACCGGCTCGGCGCCCTGGAGCGGAACATTCTCCGGCTTGCGATCCTCGAGCTCGACCGTGGCGAGGTGCCGCTTGAGGTCGCGATCAACGAGGCGGTCGCGCTCGCAAAGCGCTACTCGTCGGAAGACGCAGGGCGGCTCGTGAACGGCATACTCGGGCGCATAGTCAGGGAGCGAACAGCATGAGCGCGGAGGAGCGCCTCCGGCACGCCGAGGAGCTGCTCGACCGGCTCGAGCGCACGCGCGCGCGCCTCGAGGTGACCAAGGATCCCGACGAGGCGATCGAGATCCTGTCGGAGCTGGCCGAGATCGCGAAGGAAGTAGAGTCGCAGCTCCAGCAGGCGAAACGGGAGGCAGAGGCGTGAGACGATGCTTGCATCGTCGTCAGGCCGTGTGGGCTTTGCCCGCGCGGCCGTCTGAAATGACCGGTCGACGCGCTATCCGTCAGGAGGTTGGCCCATGAGCACCGCGGAAGAGCTGCTCGAGCTGATCGAGCCCTACCTGGACGATCTGGCGCTGACGCCCGAGCTCGGCGGGCTCGAGCGCCCGATGCGCTACGCGCTCGCGGGCGGCGGCAAGCGCGTGCGGCCCCTCCTCTGCCTCGCGACTGCCGAGGCCGCCGGCGCGGAGCCCGAGGCCGCGCTCCCGGCCGCCGCGGCACTGGAGCTCGTCCACAACTTCTCGCTCGTGCACGACGACCTTCCGGCCATGGACGACGACCGGCTGCGCCGCGGCCGTCCCAGCACGTGGGCCGAGCACGGCGAAGGCATCGCCCTGCTCGCGGGCGACGCACTGCTGGCCGAAGCGCTGCGGCTCGCGCTGACGTACCCGACGCCCGCTGTCGCGCGCGAGCTTGTGCAGGCGACGCTCGGCATGATCGGCGGGCAGCACCTCGACATCACCGGCGGCGAGCCGGACCTCGCCGCGCTCCACCGGCTCAAGACGGGTTGCCTCTTCTCGGCGTCGGTGGCGTGCGCCCTCTGGGTCGCCGAGGTGCCCGAGCGCGAGCAGCGGCCGTGGCGGGCCTTCGCCGACGAGGTCGGGCTGCTCTTCCAGATCGTCGACGACATCCTCGACGAGGACGGATTTGCCCGCGAGCTCGGCGCAGAGGGTGCGAGGAGGCTCGCGGACGAGACCGCCGAGCGCGCGCAGGCCCGGCTGGCCGGGGTGCCTGCCGACACGTCGATCCTCGCCGGGATCGTGAGCGGCCTCGCGGCTCGCACGTCCTGACCCCGCGCCCGGCGGATGGCGCGGCTCTCCAACGACAACGCCGAGCTGGTTCCGCGCACGAGCTTCGACGGGCCGGAGCTGCGCTTCGACTTCCCCGGCCTTCAGATCGGGGTGGCCGAGTACGACGAGGGGCCGACCGGCTGCACCGTCTTCCTCTTCCCTGACTCCGCCTCGTCCTCGATCGACGTCCGCGGCGGCTCGCCCGGGGTCAGCGGAGCGGGCTACGACCTCGTTCACGCGATCTGTCTCGCGGGCGGTTCGCTCTACGGGCTCGAGGCGGCTGCGGGCGTGGCCGCCGAGCTACTCGCCGAGCGCGACTACCGGACCGGCTGGCTCGACATCCCGCTCGTCGCGGGCGCGATCATCTTCGACTGGGGCCCGCGCGACAACGCCGTCTACCCGGACAAGGAGCTCGGGCGTGCCGCGGTGAGGGCTGCGCAGCCGGGCGTGTTTCCCCTCGGGCCGCGTGGAGCCGGCCGTTCGGCAACGGCGGGAAAGCTGTTCGCCTACGAGCAGGGCGAGCCGGCGGGCCAGGGGGCGGCATTCCGCCAGGTCGGCGAGACGAAGGTCACGGTCTTCACCGTCGTCAACGCGGTCGGCGCGGTCGTCGACCGCGAAGGGACTGTCGTCCGCGGCCACTACGACCGCAGCACCGGGCTGCGGAGCGCGCTCGTGCCCGGCGTCGAGGAACGCCTTGCAGCCGGGCAGCCGGTCAGGCCGCCTCCCGGCAACACCACGCTGACCGTCGTCGCGACGAACCTGCGGCTCGATGCTCGCCAGCTGCGAACCCTCGGCCGCCAGGTGCACGCCTCGATGGCGCGCGCGATCCAGCCCTTCCACGCGCTCGAGGACGGCGACGTTCTGTTCGCCGTCTCGACCGGGGCCGTGGAGAGCGACCCGCTACTGGACACGACGGCGCTCGGCGTGGTGGCCTCCGAGGTGGCGTGGGACGCGGTTCTGTCGGTCGCGGAGCCCTGATGGCGAAGAAGCGGCTCGACGTGCTGCTGGTCGAACGGGGGCTGGCCGAGAGCCGAGCGCAGGCCCAGGCGCTCGTGCTGGCGGGGCTCGTGCCCGGCCACGAGAAGGCGGGCGAACAGGTCGACGAGTCGGCCGACTTGACCGTCACCGCCCCGCCGCCCTACGTCTCCCGCGGCGGCGAGAAGCTGGCCCACGCGCTCGGCGTCCTCGGCGTCGACCCCGCGGGCCTCGACTGCATCGACGTCGGCGCCTCGACAGGAGGCTTCACGGACGTCCTCCTCCAGCGCGGTGCGGCGCGCGTGATCGCGCTCGACGTCGGTCACGGGCAGCTTCACCCCCGTCTCCGTGACGACCCACGCGTCACCATCATGGAGCGCACGAGCGCGCGTGAGCTGCGCGAGCTGCCGTTCGCGCCGGAGCTCGTGACCTGTGACGTGTCATTCATCCCCGTCCGCACGGCCCTGCCGCCGGTCCTCGCCCTGGCCGCGCCGGGTTGGCAGGCGCTCGTTCTGGTGAAGCCGCAGTTCGAGGCGGGCCGCGGCGAGGCCCGCCGCGGCGTCGTGCGCGACCCCGAGGTGTGGCGCCGCGTCCTCCTCGAGACAGCGCATGCGGCCCCGGAGTGGGGGGCTCAGGTCGCGGGCGTCGTAGACTCCGGACTGCCCGGCCCGAAGGGGAACCGCGAGTTCTTCCTCCACCTCGTCCACCGCGAGCAGCCGGTGATCCCAAATGAGCTCGAGAGCTGGATCGACGAAGCAATCGGCTGAGGCGCTCGCTAGCGACGCCGACCAAAAAGGCCGTGGCGGCTTTGCCGCCTCGGCCGTCCAACCTAGCGTGTCGGATGCAGAACGAAGCTTCCTCTCGTAACGCGATGGCAGAGGTCAGGCGCGCGGCCGTCATCACGCACGGCAAGCGCGAGACGACCGGCGCCGCGCTCGAGCAACTGCAGGCGCTCGCCGAAGAGCGCGGCGTAGAGTTGATCTATCCGGAGGAAGAGGCCGAGAAGCACGGGCTCGGGAGCGACCACGGCGATCTCGCCGACGCCGACCTGGCGGTCGTGCTCGGCGGCGACGGGACGATGCTGCGCGCGCTCAGGCGCTTCCTCGGTACCGGTGTTCCCGTGATCGGGGTCAACTTCGGTCGGGTCGGGTTCCTCACCTCGTTCGAGGGCTCGTCGTTGGAGGCCGGCCTCGCGCGCGTGTTCGGCGGCGACTACCGGGTCTTCGAACTGCCCGTGCTCGACGGAGAGGCGGCCGGCGAACGGTGGCCGGCCGTCAACGACGTCGTCGTCGCGAGCTCGGAGCTGGGGCGGATGGTCGAGCTTGGCTGGGCGATCGGCGGCGAGGATCTCGGCTCGTTGCCGTGCGACGGCCTGATCTGCGCCACTCCCTCCGGCTCGACCGCGTACAACCTCTCGAACGGCGGGCCCGTGCTCGTCTGGGGCTTGGACGCCATGGCGGTGACGTTCATCGCGCCGCACTCGCTGCACGCGCGGCCGCTCGTCGTGCCGCGGGGGCGCGAGCTGACGGTCGTGAACCGGAGCGAGGATCTGGTCGCGGCCGTGCTCGCGGACGGGCACCACGTCCACGAGCTCGAAGCGCAGGAGCAGGTCGCGGTGCGCCTGGGCGAGGCGCGCAGCCTGCTTGCATCGCTGCCGGAGAGCACGTTCGTCAGCCGCTACCGGCGCGTCTTCGCGTCGTAGCCTCAGGCGAATTGGCACACAATCGTCACACCGAGGCGCCCGCCGAGCCGGTACCGTCCCAAACCCCCACCCTCCCAGGGGCGCGCGCGTGAACATAGATGCACGCGATCGGCCGTTTCAGCGGGTCGCCGCGCGCGGGCGCTCGGCGTAGCATCCAGTCCGGTGCTCCGGCGTCTACGGATCGAGAACCTCGTCCTGATCCGCGAGGCGGACCTCGCCCTCGCGCCCGGCCTCAACGCGATCACGGGCGAGACCGGCGCTGGCAAAACGATCCTCGCGCAGGCGATCGGGCTCCTGCTGGGCGCCCGCGGTGACGCGGCGCTGGTGGGCCCGGACGCCAACGAGGCCTACGTCGAGGCGGAGCTCGAGCCGCCGCCGGGGTTCTTCGAGCACGACGACTTCGCCGCGCTCGCGGAGCTCCGCCCCGCGGAGGAGGAGGGCCTCGTGCTCGCCCGGCGCGTGTTTGCGGACGGCCGCACGCGGGCCTACGCCTGGGGCCGCAGCGCGGCCCGCGAGGACGTCGCCGCGGCGGCCGAGCGGCTGCTTGCGATGTCGGGCCAGTTCGAGCAGCGCCGGCTGGCCCGCCAGTCGTACCAACTCGACCTGCTCGACGCATTCGCCGGAGAGGAGCAGGCGCAGCGCCGAAGGGAGCTCCGCCTCGCCTGGCGCGAGCTCGGCGCCGCGCGCCGCCGGCACGAGGAGCTGGAGCAGGGCGCTGCGACCGCTGAGGCCCGTCTCGCCGAGCTGCGCGCGCTCGTCGAAGACACCGCCGGCCTGCAGCCGGGGGGCGAAAAGCTGCTGCGTACGGAACGCGAGCGCCTGCGGCACGTCACGGAGCTCGGAGCGGGCGCGGCCGCGGCCTCCGAGGCGATCGCCCCCGACGAAGGCGAGGGAGCGGCAGGCCTGGTCGCCCTGGCCGAGCGCGCGCTCGCACCGCTCGAGCGCCTGGCGCCGGAGCTCGAGCGCGCCGGCAACGAGCTCCGCGACGTCGAACTTCGGCTCAGGGAGACGGCATCCGAGCTGCGGGCATTCCTGACGACGCTCGAGGCAGAGCCGGACCGGCTCGAGCAGGTCGAGGCCGAGCTCGACCGGATCGCCGACGCCCGGCGCCGCTTTCGCTGCGCCAGCTACGAGGAGCTGCTGGCGCGCGCGGCCGAGGCGCGTGAAGAGCTCGCCGCGATGGAAGCGGGCGCCGACCCGGCGGCCGCGGCGGCCGAAGCCCTCCGCGCGGCCGAACGGAGAGTCGAGGAGCTTGCGCGCTCGCTTAGCGAGAGCCGCCGGAGAGTCGCAAGCCCCTTCGCCGCCGCGGTGGCCGCCGAGTTGCGGGGGATCGGCCTCGGGGAAGGCGAGTTCCGAGTGGACGTCACGTCCGACAAACCGGGGCCGACCGGCGCCGACGAGGTCTCGTTCCTGATCCGGCCGAACGCCGGCCTCCCGTTCGCGCCGGTCGCGCAGACGGCCTCGGGCGGGGAGCTCTCGCGCATCGCGCTCGCGATCGCCGCGGTCGGCGGCGGCGACACGCTCGTTTTCGATGAGATCGACGCGGGCATCGGCGGCCAGACCGCGCACGCCGTGGGGGAGACGCTGCAGCGCCTCGGCGACCGCGCTCAGGTCGTGACGATCACGCACCTTCCACAGATCGCGAGCCTGGCAGAGCGGCACTTCCGGGTCGAGAAGGTGCCCGGCGATCCCACGCACACGCGCATCGAGCCGCTGGACGAGGGCGATCGCCGCGAGGAGATCCGGCGGATGCTCGGCGGCGAGGAGTTCATCTCGGCCGTGCAGGCGAATCGATGAGCTTCGTCGAGTTCACCGGGACCGCCCGCCTCGGGCGGCGCACGAAGAGCCTCGTCCGCCGGCTCGGCCCCAGCGACGTCGCGATCATCGACCACCGTGATCTCGACCGGGCCTCGGCCGAGGAGCTGCTCGAGTCGGGCGTGCGGGTCGTCGTCAACGTGGCCGACTCGCAGTCCGGCCGCTTTCCGAACCCCGGCCCCCTGCTGCTCGTCCGCGGCGGCGTGCGGCTGATCGACGCTCCCGGCGCGCCGCTCTTCGATGAGCTCGGCGACGGCGAGCCCGTGACCGTGCGCGGCGCGAGCCTGTTCCGCAACGGAACGTGCCTCGCGTCGGGCCGGATGCTCGACGCGCACCGGCTGGAGGCGGCGCTCGCCGAGCAGCGCGCACGGGTGACCCAGTCGCTGGAAGTGTTCGCCGAGAACACGCTGCAGTACCTGCGCGAGGAGGGGCGGCTGCTCGCCGAGGGCGTCGAGTTCCCGGTCCTGAGCACCCGCTTCCGCGAGCGGCATGCACTCGTGGTCGCGCGCGGCCCCGGCTACAAGCGCGACCTCGCGATCGTGCGGCCTTACGTCCGCGATTTCCGGCCCGTGGTCGTCGGCGTAGACGGCGGCGCGGACGCACTCCTTCAAGCGGGCATGCGGCCCGACGTGATCGTCGGCGACATGGACTCCGTCTCCGACCGGGCGCTCCGCAGCGGCGCCGAGTTGCTCGTGCACGCCTACCGCGACGGCGACGCGCCGGGGGCGCAGCGGCTCGAAGAGCTCGGTCTCGACTACGAGGCCGTCGCCGCGCCGGGGATCAGCGAGGACCTGGCGCTGCTCCTCGCCTTCGAAAAGGGCGCCGAGCTGATCGTCGCGGTCGGCACGCACTTCAACCTGATCGAGTTCCTCGAGCGCGACCGGGCGGGAATGTCGTCGACGTTCGTGACCCGCCTGAAGGTTGGCGAGATCCTGATCGACGCGAAGGGCGTCTCGCGACTGGTCAGCAGGCAGGTGGGCATCTGGCCGTTGATCGCCTTCGCGTTCGCCGGCCTCGCAGCGGTCGTTGTCGCGGTCCTCGCCTCACCCGGGTTGCGGCACTTCATCGGTCTCGTCGCCGAACGGCTCGGCTGAGCCGGTGCCACGGGCTACGGCGACCCGCGAGCTGCTCGCGCCCCGCGGCGACGTCTGGCGCTTCCTCGCCGAGCCGCTCCACCTCTCGGACTGGTGGCCGGGCGTGCACAGCGTTCGCCCGGACCGGCGCGGCCTGGCCCCCGGGGCTCGCTGGCAACTCGTCGCCGGCCCGCAGACGGGCGGCCTTGTGAGCGCGTTCCTGCGCAAGCCCGAGGCGGCCGGGACGATCGTCGTGCTCGACGCGCGTCCGGAGGAGCTCGTCCGCCTGCTGTTCGTCGACGACCGGATCGAGGCCGAGTTGCGCCTCGCGCCCGCGCCCGGCGGCCACACCCTCGCCACGCTGGCGCTCGAAGGGCCGTGGCTGCGCGTGAGCCGCTCGCTGCCCCGCACCGCCCTGAGCCGACTCCACGCGCTGTGCCAGACTGCCGTCGAGATCTGAGATGTTCGACCTTCGCTACCACGTCGCCTCGCTGACGGCGGTCTTTCTCGCGCTCGTGATCGGGATCGTCGTCGGAGTCGGCATCTCCGACCGCGGCCTCATCGATACCGCCAAGCGGAGCCTGCTCGAGCAGCGCGTGGCGCGGCTGCAGTCCGAGCTCGACGCCGCTTCGAAGACCTCGGCGCTGTCGCAGCGGGAGGAGAAGGCCGCCGAGCTGTACATCAACGAGACCTATCCGGTGCTCGTGCGGAACCGCCTGCACGGCAAGCGGATCGCCGTCGTCTTCGTCGGCTCGGTCGACGGTGGCATTCGCTCCACGATCGAGCAGACTCTGGCGGACGCGGGCGCGCAGCAGGTGCGTCTCCGTGCGGTGACGGTTCCGGTCGACGTCCCGGGCGTCAAGGCGAAGCTCGCCGCCTCGCCGGATACCCAGAGCTACCGCGGCCGGAGCAACCTCGAGAGCCTCGGCCGGGCGCTGGGCGACGAGCTGGTCACAGGCGGAGATACGCCGCTATGGGACGCCTTGACCGACACGCTCCTCGAGGAGCGCGTTGGTGGAAGCAAGCAGCCGGTGGACGCGGTGATCGTCGCGCGAACCGCTACGCCGCAGCGTGGCGCGGGGGGCAGGCTCCTGCTCGGGCTCTACCAGGGCCTGACTGCGACCGGCGTGCCGGCAGTCGGCGTCGAAACGACCAACACGACTCGCTCCGCCGTCGCTGTCTACAGCGGCGCCGGCCTGTCCAGCGTGGACGACCTCGACAAGCCGATGGGGCAGCTCGCGCTCGTCCTCCTGCTCGGCCGAGCGTCGCCCGGGCAGTACGGGCTGAAGGCCTCAGCCGACGCCTCGCTGCCGCCGTTCCCAGCGCGTGGTTGACCTGACGCTCCTCGTCGCCGCGCGCGACGAGGAGCGGTCGATCGAAGCGACGGTGGCGGCTCTCCGGGACGCCTTCCCGGCCGCGGAGGTCGTGGTTGCGGACGACGGCTCCCGCGACGGGACCGCCGCCGCCGCCGAGCGCGCCGGAGCACGCGTGCTGCGCCTGCCGCGGCTCGGCAAGGGCCAGGCGCTGAGTCTCGCCGAGCGCGACGCGGCGGGCGGCCCGCTGCTGGTCTGCGACGCCGATCTGCGTGGGGACCTGGCGCCGCTCGTCGACGACCGAGCCGACCTGGTCGTGGCGGCCTTCGAGCAGCGCGAGGGCGGCGGCTTCGGGATCGCGAAAGCCGCGGCGCGGGTGCTCGTCCGCGTGCTGAGCGGCTACGAAGCGAAGGAGCCGCTATCTGGGCAGCGCTTCCTGTCGCCTGCGGCGCGCGCCGCGTGCTTCCCGCTCGCGCCCGGCTTCGGCTGCGAGGTGCGGATGACGATCGACGCCGTCCGCGCGGGTCTCCAGGTCCGGGAGCGGAAGCTCCCGCTGCGCCACCGCCCGACCGGTCGCGATCTGCGCGGCTTCCTGCACCGCGGCCGTCAGCTGCTCGACGCCGTGCTGGCGTGCGGCCCGACCGCCATGAATCACCGCGGCCTCCGGCTGCCGCTCGTCGGCTGGGTTTTCGCGGTGCGCGAGCCGGTCGTCACCGCCGTCGGCCTCCTCGATGACCTCCTCTCCGGCCCCGAGCGTGGCTTCCGCTCACACGTGCGTGCGGGGGTGACGACCGGGACGCTGAAGGCTGTCGCGATTCCGCTTTACGGGCTCGCGCGGACGCGCAGCCTCTCCGGCGGATTGCTCGTCGCGCTCGCCGCCAACCTGCTCAATCAGCTCGACACGCGGCCAGGGCGAGCGCTCAAGACCTACCTCGCGCTCGCGCCGGTCGTCCGGGCACCGCTGCTTCCCGCCGTCCTGGTCGCTCCGTACGATCTGCGCGAAATGACGATGCTCGGTGACGCCGGCTCGAACGCGCTGGGCGCGATGCTAGGCTTGAGTTCCGTGGATCGTTTCACGGGACGAGGCCGGAAACTTGCGATCGCAGCTCTCGCCGGCCTCAACCTCCTCGGCGAGACCCGCTCTCTCGGAGAGCTGATCGAGCGAACGCCGGTCCTGTCGCAGCTCGACTGCCTGGGGCGCCCTTAGTGGCCCGCCGGCCGCCGAAGTACGTCTTCGTCACCGGCGGCGTCGTCTCGTCCCTCGGGAAAGGCATCACCGCCTCGTCGCTCGGGCGCCTGCTGAAGGCGCGCGGCCTGAAAGTGCAGATGCAGAAGTTCGACCCCTACATCAACGTCGATCCCGGGACGATGAGCCCGTTCCAGCACGGCGAGGTGTTCGTCACCGAGGACGGCGCCGAGACCGACCTCGACATCGGCCACTACGAGCGGTTCATCGACGAGAATCTCTCGCGGGGCGCCAATCACACGGCCGGCGCGATCTGGGACCGCGTCATCCGCAAGGAGCGCAAGGGCGAGTACCTCGGCTCGACCGTGCAGGTGATCCCGCACATCACGAACGAGATCAAGGAACGGATCCGCAGCGTCACTGAAGCGAGCGACTGCGACGTCGTCGTCAGCGAGATCGGCGGGACGGTCGGCGATATCGAGTCGCTGCCCTTCCTGGAGGCGATTCGCCAGTTCCGGCGCGAGGCCGGCGCCGAAAACGTCTGCTACGTGCACGTCACGCTGGTGCCCTTCATCGAGACGGCGGGTGAGCTGAAGACCAAGCCGACGCAGCACTCGGTCAACGAGCTGCGCCGCATCGGCATCCACCCCGACGTCATCGTCGCGCGCTCGCGCGACCCGATCTCCTCCGACATCCGAGACAAGATCGCCCTCTTCGCCGACCTCGACCCGAGTGCCGTGGTCGCGAACCACGACGTCCCGGACCTCTATCTCGTGCCGTCCGCGTTGCAGGAGGAGGGCTTCGACGCGCTCGTCTGCGAGCGGCTCGGCCTCCCGGCAGGCGAGGCGGACCTCGGCGAGTGGCTCGTCCTGACGGAGCGCATTCGCGCGCCGCGCGACGGGGAGGTCGAAATCGCGCTCGTCGGCAAGTACGTCAAGCTGCGCGACGCCTACCTGTCCGTGCACGAGGCCCTCAGGCACGCCGGCGTCCACCACGGCTGCTCGGTCAACGTGCGCTGGTTCGATGCCGAAGGTATGTCGCTCGCGGAGGCGCAGGCCGAGCTCGAGCAGGTCGATGGAGTACTCGTCCCGGGCGGGTTCGGCTCGCGCGGCTGGGAGGGCAAGATCCTCGCGTGCCGCGTCGCGCGCGAGCACGGGATCCCGTACCTCGGCATCTGCCTCGGCATGCACGTCGCCGTGTCGGAGTGGGCGCGCCACGTGGTCGGGCTCGACGGCGCCAACTCGACCGAGATGGATCCCGAGACGCCGTATCCCGTGATCGACCTCCTCCCGGAGCAGAAGGAGATCGAGGACCTCGGCGGGACGATGCGCCTCGGGGCGCAGGCGGTGGAGCTGGCGGAAGGGTCGCGCGCGCTCGCCGCTTACAACGAGCTCGTGATCCACGAGCGGCACCGCCACCGGTACGAGGTGAACAATCACTTCCGGCCGCTCCTCGTCGAGGGCGGGCTCGTAGTCTCGGGCACGTTCCAGGAGGGACGCCTCGTCGAGATCGTCGAGCTGCCGGACCACCCGTGGTTCGTCGCGAGCCAGTTCCACCCGGAGTTCAAGTCGCGTCCGACGCGCCCTGCGCCCCTGTTCCGCGACTTCGTGGGCGCAGCCTTCGCCCGGGCGCGGGAACGCGCGGGCGCCGCCTTCACCGTCTCGCGGTAAAACCTAAGATCGCCGGGTGCGACCCGGATGGGCCCCGGACGTG
>WNGF01002338.1_pt1 | contig 35969 bp, 31 predicted proteins | sample 5400641 | NCBI WGS metagenome assembly WNGF01 (sample SAMN13153371, study PRJNA577476) | soil metagenome | isolation source: 80 cm soil or saprolite under grassland replicate 2 | place: USA:California | collected 2016-06-15 | reverse complement strand
TGGTGCCATCCTGGTCGTCCGGCTGCCAGGACGACGGTCCGGTCGGGGAGGAACCGTAGATCGTCAACTCAGAGCCATTCCGCTCAAGACTGTCGGCCGTGAGGCGGACCGCACCGGGGCGACCATGTCGGAGCGGCACCGCACCGGGCGACCATACCTCAGCCGGCCGGCGTCTCTCTCGCCTCGGCCAGGTGAGAACGGCGCAGCCACGCCGACCCGCCCTCGCGTACCGCCGTATGCGCCGCCCGCGCCAACCTGGCACCCCACCGGGAGCGCGGCCCGCCATACGGCTCCGCCGGCCCGTCCAGAGGGCACAGGACGCAGACCGCGTCGGTCGCCGTGCCGGTCGCCGGCAGACGCAGGTCCCACATCGCCTGCGCCTTGGCCTCGGTCACCGTGGTCGCCGCGTTGACCAGCGCCGCCTCGCTGAGCCGCGCCGGTACCCACGCCACGATGTTGACCGTGCTGATCTCGCTGGCTTGCGATTGCGGTCCTCGCAAGCTGCGGTCCTCACGCTGCGCGATCCGAGGCCGGCCGTGCCCGTCCGGCGCCGCCGCCCATGCCGGCGAGCTCAGCCCCACGGTGGCGACGGCCGTGACCCCGCCGTCCTCGGCCGCCACCCACTCCCGGACGTCCACGCCGGTCAGAAACCCGACGCCGGCGCCGTCGAGGTCCAGGCCGCGCGCCAGCTCGGCCAGGTGGGCGTCCGGGTCGTCGCGGGAGTACGACATGAGCACGGTCGCGCTCAGCGCCCAATGGCGTACGCCGATGCCACCGCCGAGAACCGTTGTCGACACCGCCAGCAGCGGTGCATCGAACCGCCAGACGAGCATCGGCAGCTTGCGATCGTCCTCGGTACGGTGGGTGAGGCTCGGGAGCACGGACCCATCGTGCCCGGCGGTCGATACCCGATCTTGCCTGGGTAGGGGTCAGCCGCGGGTCGGATGTGCATAAACTGGCGTCGGCGCGCGATAGCACGCGCCCTCGACAGTTGAACGAGGTGGCGCGATGGAAGAGGCACTTGCCCGTAGCGGGCTGTTCCAGGGTGTCGACTCAGGCGCTGCGGACGACCTGGCCAAAGAGATGGAAATGATCGAGATCCGCCGGGGCGAGGTGCTGTTCAACGAGGGAGAGCCGGGCGACAGCCTGTACATCGTGTTGAGCGGCAGGATCAAGGTGGGCCGGCGCGCGGCTGACGGGCGGCAGAACCTGATCGCGCTCATGGGTCCGAGCGACATGGTCGGCGAGCTGTCCCTGTTCGACCCGGGACCGCGCACGGCGACCGCGACCGCAGTGGTCGACAGCCGGCTCGCCCGGCTGCGCAAGCATGCGTTGCGTCCGTGGCTGACGAACCGGCCCGAGATCGCCGAGCAGCTCCTGCGCGTGCTCGCCCGGCGCCTGCGGCGCACCAACAACACGGTCGCCGACCTGATCTTCACCGACGTACCGGGGCGGGTGGCCAAGAACCTGCTGCAGATGGCGAGCCAGTTCGGCAGCCGGGACGGCGGGGTGCTGCGGGTGACCCACGATCTGACCCAGGAAGAGATGGCCCAGCTCGTCGGCGCCTCCCGGGAGACGGTCAACAAGGCGCTGGCCGACTTCGCCTCCCGCGGCTGGCTGAGGCTCGACGGCAAGAGCGTGATCATCCTCGACCCGGAGCGGCTGGCGCGGCGCGCGCGGGTCTGACCCGGGGAGCCAAAACAGTCACGCTTGACTGTTTCTCCTCCGGCGCGCCATGCTGGCTGCGTGGCGGTCCAGGAGCGCAGCCGCGTCACCCAGCAGCGGTTGCTCGAGGCGACGATCGACTGCCTGGTGGAGTACGGCTGGTCCGGCGCGACCACGACGGTCATCGCCGAACGCGCCGGCGTCTCCCGGGGTGCCCAGCTACATCACTACCCGACCCGGGCGGCGCTGGTCATGGCGGCCGTCGAGCACCTGGCCGAACGCCGGGCCGCCGAGATCCGCGCCGAAGCAGCGGCCCTGGGCGCCGGCCACCTCGACAAGGTCGTCGACATGCTGGCCGCCGCGTACACCGGTCCGCTGTTCGTCGCCGCGCTGGAGCTGTGGGTCGCCGGGCGCACCGACCCGGAGCTCCGCGACGCGCTGGTCGCGCTGGAGGCCCGCGTCGGCCGCGAGATGCACCGGCTCACCGTCGACCTGCTCTCCGCCGACGAGACCAAGCCGGGAGTACGGGAAGTCGTGCAGGCGACCCTCGACCTGTTACGCGGGCTCGGCGTCGCCAACCTGCTTACCGATGACTCGCACCGTCGCCGAGCCATCCTGCATGCCTGGAAACGACAGCTCGCCGCCGCGCTCGGCGCCTGAGTCGAAAGGCCTGTCAATGGTCGATCTCACCGAACTGCTCGCCGACCTGGACGCCGAGTCGAGCGACCTGGACCGTACCGTCGCCGGTCTGTCCGATGTGGACTGGAGCCGGCCGACGCCGGCCCAGGGTTGGACGATCGCGCACCAGGTCTCGCACCTGGCGTGGACCGACCAGGCCGCGTTGCTCGCCGTGACCGATCCCGAGGCGTTCACCGCCCAGCTCGCCGGGGCGCTCGACGACCCGACCGGGTTCGTCGACCGGGCCGCCGCCGAGGGTCTGGCGCCGCCGGCTGAGCTGCTCGCCGGGTGGCGCGACGGGCGGGCCCGCTTGGCGAAAGCGCTGGCGGCGATGCCGCCCGGTACCAAGGCCCCGTGGTTCGCCACGCCGATGTCGGCGGCGTCCATGGCCACCGGCCGCCTCATGGAGACCTGGGCGCACGCGCAGGACGTGTACGAGTCGCTCGGCCTCAAGCGCGGTCCGACCGATCGTCAGCGGCACGTGGCGTACCTCGGCTACCGCACGTTCGGCCACAGCTTCGCCGCACACGGCCGGCCGGTCCCGGACGTACCGGTACGGGTGGAGCTCACCGAGCCGGACCTGCAGCTCGGTCCACCGGACGCGGCCAACCGGGTGGTCGGACCGGCGCTGGACTTCTGCCTCCTGGTCACCCAGCGGCGCCACCGGGCCGACCTCGCGCTGCAGGCCACCGGTCCGGTCGCGGACGAGTGGCTCGATGTGGCACAGGCGTTCGCGGGCCCGCCGGGCGGGGGCCGCCAGCCGGCGAGCGCGCGGCGATGACAACACCACTGCGGGTCGGCAACGCTTCGGGTTTCTACGGCGACCGGTTCGTCGCGTGGCACGAGATGCTCACCGGCGGGGAGCTGGACGTGCTCACCGGTGACTATCTGGCCGAGCTCACCATGCTCATCCTCGGGCGGGACCGGCTGCGCGACCAGGCGCTCGGGTACGCCAAGACGTTCCTGCGCCAGATGGAGCACTGCCTGGGCCTGGCGCTCGACCGCGGCGTGAAGATCGTCACGAACGCCGGCGGGTTGAACCCGGCGGGCCTCGCGGCGACCCTGGACGCGCTGGCCAGGCGCCTCGGCCTCACTGTCCACATCGGACATGTACTCGGTGACGACCTGGCCGGTGGGTTCGGGAAGCTCACCGCCAACGCCTACCTCGGCGCGTTCGGCATCGCGGAGTGCCTGCGCGGCGGGGCCGACGTGGTAGTCACCGGCCGGGTCACCGACGCCTCGCTCGTGGTCGGGCCGGCGATCGCCCACTTCGGCTGGGACCGTTCGCAGCTCGACGCGCTGGCCGGCGCGACCGCCGCCGGTCACGTCCTGGAGTGCGGCGCGCAGGCGACCGGCGGCAACTTCGCGTTCTTCACCGAGCTGTCCGATGGCGGCCGGCATCCTGGCTTCCCGATCGCGGAGATCGAGGCCGACGGCGGCTGCGTCATCACCAAGCACCCGGGCACCGGCGGCGCGGTGACCGTCGAAACCGTCACCGCCCAGCTCCTCTACGAGATAGGTGCTCCCGCCTATCTCGGGCCGGATGTGGTCACGCACTTCGACTCGATCGCGCTCGCACCGGAGGGGCCCGACCGGGTACGCATGAACGGGGTCCGCGGCACCCCACCGCCGCCGACCCTCAAGGTCGGCGTCAACTCGCTCGCCGGGTACCGCAACACGATGACGTTTGTCCTCTGTGGACTGGACATCGAGGCGAAGGCGGCTCTGGTCGGTGAGCAGATCGAGCAGCGCTGCGGCAAGGAAGGGCTGGAGCTCGTGCTCGCCCGTACCGACCGGCCCGACGCCGCGACCGAGGAGACGGCGAGCGCGCTGTTGCACGTACACATCAAAGACGCCGACCCGCGACGGGCCGGACGCGCGTTCTCGCAGGCCGCGGTGGAGCTGGCGCTCGCGTCCTATCCGGGTTTCACGCTGACCACCCCGCCCGGCGATGCCACGCCGTTCGGGGTCTTCTCCGCGGAGGCGGTACCGCAGGCGGCGGTCGAGCACGTCGCCGTGCTGCCATCCGGCGAGCGGGTCGTCATCCCCCCACCCGACGGGTTCGGTGAGGCGCCGGCGAGTCCGGCGGCCGAACAGCTCGGCGAGGCGCACCCGCCGGGACCGGCACGGCGGGTGCCCCTCGGGACGCTGGTCGGGGCGCGCTCGGGCGACAAGGGCGGGGACGCGAACCTGGGCGTGTGGGCCCGGTCGGACGCCGTTTACGGTTGGCTGGCGGGGTTCCTGACCGTCGCGCGGCTCAAGGCGCTGCTGCCCGAGACCGCGCCGCTGGCCGTCGAGCGGTACGAGCTACCAAACCTGCGGGCGCTCAACTTCGTGGTTCACGGGCTGCTGGGCGCGGGTGTGGCCGCCTCGACCCGCTTTGACCCGCAGGCCAAAGCGCTGGGCGAGTGGCTGCGGTCCCGGCTGGTCGACGTTCCGGAGAGGCTGGCATGAGCGCGTTTGAAACGCCGGAGCGGCGGGCGCTGCGGGAGCTGACCCGGCAGTTCGTGATGCGCGAGGTCGTGCCGCACCTTAACGAGTGGGAGCGAGCCGGTGAGGTGCCGCGGGAGCTGCACAAGCGGGCCGCCGCGATCGGGCTGCTGGGCATCGGCTTCCCGGAGGCGGTGGGTGGCTCCGGTGGCGATCTGGTCGACACCGCCGTGATGACCGAGGAGCTGATCCAGGCCGGCGGCTCATCCGGACTGGTCGCCGCCTTGTTCACGCATGGCATCGCGCTGCCGCACATCGTCGCCGCCGGCGACGCTGCGCTGATCGAGCGGTACGCCCGACCCACGCTGGCCGGCGAGACGATCGGCGCGCTGGCCGTCACCGAGCCGGACACCGGCTCCGACGTGGCCGCCATCCGGACCAACGCCCGCCGGGACGGCGATGTGTACGTCGTGAACGGCGCGAAGACCTACATCACCAGCGGCGCCCGGGCCGACTTCGTCACCACCGCGGTGCGGACCGAGGCGGGCGACATCGACCTGCTCGTGATCGACAAGGCCACGCCGGGCTTCACGGTCACCCGCCGCCTGGAGAAGCTGGGCTGGCACTGCTCGGACACTGCCGAGCTGTCCTTTGTGGACGTCCGGGTGCCGGCGGGCAACAGGGTGGGCGAGGCCGGCACCGGGTTCCGGCAGATCATGACCCACTTCGCCAGCGAACGCATCTCGATGTCGGTGCAGGCGTACGCCACGGCGCAGCGCTGTCTGGACCTCACGATCGCGTGGGCCCGGCAGCGTACGACATTTGGCGAGCCGCTGACGAGCCGCCAGGTGATCCGCCACCGGCTGGCCGAGATGGCGCGCCGGGTCGACGTGGCGCGCACGTACGTGCGGCACGCCGCGCTGCGGCTGGCTTCCGGCGAGACGCTGGTGACCGAGGTGGCCATGGCGAAGAACACGGCGGTCGAGGCGTGCGCGCACGTGGTCGACCAAGCCGTCCAGCTCCACGGGGGTTTCGGTTACCTGCGCGACGCCGAGGTCGAACGGCACTACCGGGATGCTCGGATCATGGGTATCGGCGGCGGCACGACCGAGATCATGAACGAGATCATCGCGAAGCGGCTGGGGGTCTAGCGCGAGATGCCGGTGCTTTCCACCTCCGTCGACCCGCGCTCGCCGTCCTATGTGGACAACCGGGCGGCGATGCTGGCGCGCCTGGCGGAGCTGGACCAGGCGTTGTCCGACGCCCTGTCCGGCGGCGGCGAGAAGTACGTCAGCCGCCACCACGCCAGGGGGAAGCTGCTCGCCCGCGAGCGCATCGAGCTGCTGGTCGACCAGGACTCGCCGTTCCTGGAGCTGTGCCCGCTGGCCGCCTGGGGCACCGACTTCTCGGTCGGCGCGAGCGTCGTCACCGGCATCGGGGTGGTCGAGGGCGTTCCTTGCATGGTCATCGCCAACGACCCGACGACCCGCGGTGGGGCCGTCAACCCGTACTCGTTGAAGAAGACGCAGCGGGCCGGCGAGATCGCCCGGACCAACCGGCTTCCGTTGGTCAACCTGGTCGAGTCGGCCGGCGCCGACCTGCCCACGCAGGCGGAGATCTTCATCCCCGGTGGCGGCGTCTTCCGTGACCTGACCCGGCTGTCCGCGGCGGGGATCCCGACGATCGCGGTCGTGTTCGGCAACGCGACGGCAGGCGGCGCCTACGTTCCCGGGATGTCGGACTACACCATCTTCGTCAAGGACCGGGCCAAGGTGTTCCTGGCCGGGCCGCCGCTGGTACGGATGGCCACCGGCGAGGTAACCGACGACGAGTCGCTGGGCGGCGCGGCCATGCATGCCACCCGGTCCGGCCTGGCCGACTTCGTCGCCGAAGACGAGCGCGACGGGATCCGCCTCGCCCGGATGTGCCTCCGGCGCGCTACGCGCGCACACGAGACCGCCGCCGTCACGGACGCCACGCGCGCGAGCGCCGTCGTCACGTCGCCGAAGCACGACCCGGAGGATCTGCTCGGGATCCCCAGCGCCGACCTGCGCATGCCGTTCGACCCGCGGGAGATCCTGGCCAGGGTCCTTGACGGCTCGGAGCTCGACGAGTTCAAGCCGGCCTACGGCACGGCCCTGTGCACCGGTTGGGGCGCCATCCACGGGCACCCGATCGGCGTGCTGGCCAACGTGCGGGGCATCCTCTTCTCGGCCGAGGCACAGAAGGCGGCGCAGTTCATCCAGCTCGCCAACGCCAGCGGCACGCCGTTGCTGTTCCTGCAGAACACGACCGGTTACATGGTAGGTACCGAGTACGAGCAGGCCGGCATCATCAAGCACGGCGCACTGATGATCAACGCGGTGGCGAACTCGGCGGTGCCGCACCTCACGGTCAACATCGGCGCGTCCTACGGCGCCGGCAACTACGGCATGTGTGGGCGCGCGTATGAGCCGCGCTTCCTGTTCACCTGGCCCAACGCCAAGTCCGCGGTGATGGGCCCGACCCAGCTGGCCGGGGTGCTGTCGATCGTTGCGCGCCAGGCCGCCGAGGCAAAGGGACAGCCGTACGACGAGGAGGCCGACGCCTCGATGCGCGCCATGGTTGAACAGCGGATCGAGCAGGAGTCGGCGGCCTTGTTCCTGTCCGGCCGGCTCTACGACGACGGCGTCATCGACCCGCGGGACACCCGAACCGTGCTCGGCTTCTGTCTCTCGATCATCCATAGTGGACCGGCCGAGGCCCGCTATGGCGTCTTCCGGATGTGAGGCAGGCATGATCAGAAGGCTGCTGGTCGCCAACCGCGGCGAGATCGCCCGCCGGGTCTTCGCCACGTGCCGGGCGGTTGGCATCGAGACGGTGGCGGTCTACTCCGACGCCGACGCCGGCTCGCCACACGTCGCCGAGGCCGACTATGCGGTACGCCTGCCAGGCAACGCGCCCTCGGAGACGTACCTGCGCGGGGACCTGCTCATCGAGGCGGCGCGGCGCAGCGGCGCCGACACGATCCATCCCGGGTACGGCTTCCTGTCGGAGAACGCGCAGTTCGCCGCGTCCGTCATCGACGCCGGCCTGACCTGGGTCGGCCCGCCGCCCAAGGCCATCGCCATCATGGGCTCCAAGCTGGAGGCCAAGCAGCTGCTCGGCGACGCGGGCGTGCCGATGCTGCCCACCTACGTCGATCCCGATGCCGTGCCGGCGTTTCCGGTCCTGGTCAAGGCTTCCGCGGGTGGTGGCGGCCGCGGCATGCGCATCGCCCACGACCGGGCTTCGCTCACCGAGGCGGTCGCCGTTGCACGGCGCGAGGCCGCGGCGGCCTTCGGCGACGGTACGGTCTTCTGCGAGCGCTATGTCGAGCGGGCCCGCCATGTCGAGGTACAGGTGCTCGCCGACAGCCACGGAACCGTGGTGACCATGGGCGAGCGCGAGTGCTCGATCCAGCGCCGCCACCAGAAGATCGTCGAGGAGACGCCCTCACCGGCGGTGACGCCGGCCCTGCGCGAGGATCTGTGCCGCGCCGCGGTCGCGGCGGCGCAGGCCGTCGGGTACGTCGGCGTGGGCACCGTGGAGTTCCTGCTTGATCCTGTCGGGGGGAACGCGGGGGGCGGCGCCGTCGGGAGGAACGCGGGGGGCCGCGCCGTCGGGGGGAACGCTGGAGGCGGCGCCGTCGGGAGGAACGCGGGAGGCGGAGCCCCCCGCGGGGAGTTCTATTTCTTGGAGATGAACACCCGGCTGCAGGTCGAGCACGCGGTGACCGAGTGCGTGGCCGGGGTGGACCTGGTGCAGCTTCAGCTCATCGTGGCCGAGGGCGGCCCGTTGCCGTTCACCGCCTCGCCACCGCCGCGTGGGCACGCTATCGAGGTACGCCTCTACGCCGAGGACCCCGCCAACGCCTGGCTCCCGTCGACCGGCACCCTGCACCGCTTCACCGTGCCGGGCGTCGCGCAGTCGTTCGGGCCGCTGCTGGCACCCGGCCTGCGCCTGGACTCCGGAGTGACCGACGGGTCGGTCATCGGCGTGCACTACGACCCGATGCTCGCCAAGCTCATCGCCTGGGCGCCCACTCGCGACGAGGCGGCACGCCGGCTCTCGCTCGCCCTCGCCCGGGCGCAGATCCACGGCGTGGTGACCAACCGGGACCTGCTGGTACGCGTCCTGCGCCACGGCGCGTTCCTCGACGGCAGCACGGACACCGGTTTCCTGGACCGCCATCCGGAGGTGTTTGAGCCGCTCCTGTCCTCTGTGGACGGCGTGCGGGTGGCCTGCCTCGCCGCCGCGCTCGCCAGCGCATCGGCCCGCCGCGCCACCGCACCGGTGCTGTCGGGGTTGCCTTCCGGTTGGCGCAACGTCGTGTCGGCGCCGCAGGTCATCATGTACGAAGGCCCAGCCGGTACGGTCGACGTCTCCTACCGCCTCGACCGCACCGGGGCGCTCGCGACCTGGTCAGTGCGCGGCGCCGCCCTCGACGCTTCCGGCGCCGACGAGCATCCTCCGGTGTCCATCGTGAGTACCGCGCCGGACAGCGTGGTGCTCGACATCGCCGGGGTGCGGGTCGCCTTCGCCGTCCGCCAGGTCGGCACGAGGTCCTTTGTGGACGGTCCGGAGGGTTCGGTGGCGCTCACCGAGCTGCCGCGGTTCCCGCTGCCGGCTGCCGAGCAGCCGGAGGGCTCGCTGGTCGCCCCGCTGCCCGGCTCAATCGGCCGGGTCATGGTCGTACCCGGACAACGCGTGGCAGCCGGCGATCTGCTGTTCACCGTCGAGGCGATGAAGCTGGAACACGCCGTACACGCGCCGGCCGCCGGTACCGTCAGCGACCTGCGGGTGCAGGCCGGCTCGCAGGTGGAGGCCGGCACCCTGCTGGCGGTCCTCACTCCCGACTGATTGGCGTTGGCATGAACTTCGATCCCACTCCCGAACACCTGCTGCTCCGCGAGTCGGTGGCCGCGCTCGGCAAGCGCTACGGCCACGAGTACTACGTGCGCAAGGCGAAAGCCGGCGAGCACACCGACGAGCTGTGGGCCGAAGCGGGCAAGCTCGGCTACCTCGGGGTGAGCGTGCCGGCCGAATACGGCGGGGGCGGCGGCGGCATCACCGAGCTCGCCATCGTCATCGAGGAGCTGGCGGCGGCCGGCTGCCCGCTCCTGCTGCTCGTGGTCTCACCGGCGATCGCCGCGACCGTCATCGCGCGGCACGGCACAGCCGAGCAGCGGGACCGGTTCCTGCCCGGGTTCGCCGACGGCACCCTGAAGGTCTGCTTCGCTATCACCGAGCCGGACGCCGGCTCCAACTTCCATCGACTGTCCACTGTGGCCCGCCAGCATGGCGGTGACTACCTGCTGTCCGGGCGCAAGGTCTACATCTCAGGTGTCGACGAATGCGGGTACCTCCTTGTGGTGGCCCGCATCGCGGACTCTGCCGGAAGGCTTGCGCCCGCGCTGTTTCTGGTGCCGACCGACGCGCCGGGCCTGACGTACTCGAAGATCGAGATGGAGATCGTCTCGCCGGAGAACCAGTTCCTGGTCTTCTTGGACGAGGTCCGGCTACCGGCGGACGCGCTGGTCGGCGACCACAAGGCCGGGCTGCCGGCGCTGTTCTCCGGCCTGAACCCGGAGCGCATCACGGTCGCGGCCATGGGTGCCGGCACCGCACGGTACGCCCTGGAGCGCGCCTCACGCTATGCGGCGACCCGCTCGGTGTGGGGCCGGCCGATCGGCGCGCACCAGGGCGTGGCGCATCCGCTGGCGCACGCCACCATCCAGGTGGAGCTGGCCCGACTGATGATCGCCAAGGCGGCGGCGCTCTACGACGCCGGGCGCGACGTGGAGGCTGGCGTGGCAGCGAACATGGCCAAGTACGCCTCTTCCGAAGCGGCCACGGTCGCGGTCGACACGGCGGTACAAGTGTTTGGCGGCAACGGAATGGCCACCGAGTACGGCGTGGCGACGCTGCTGGGCGGGGTACGGGCTGGCCGCATCGCCCCGGTGTCCCGCGAGATGATCCTCAACTTCGTCGCCCAGCACGTCCTGGGCCAGCCGAAGTCCTATTGAGACACTGAACCCGCAGGTGGGTTGCCGGGCGGGGCGAGGAAGTCGATATCGCTGTCCCCGGGCCGGTAGTCGCCGAGCGCGACCGACCCCGTCAAGTACAGCAGCTCGACAAGGCCCGGCGCCGTCTCGTCCAGCGCTCGCAGATGGACATCGACCAGCTCTTGCACCTGACCGGGCACCGCCTCAACGGTCGCATCGCCCGGAGCGGCGTCCATGGCTGGCGAACCTACCACGCGAGGTTCAGTCAGCCCGCCGGCTTGCCGAACTGCGGCTGGGTGAGCTTGTTCGGCCCCTTGCCAGCCAGGCACCGGTACGTGTGGTCCCCGGCGCGAAACGCCTCCGGAGTCGGTGGCAGCACGTCGATCTGCCAGTCCGCCGCGTGACCCAGGCCGACCGTGGGCAACGTGCCTAGCGTCAGCGAGCTGCAGACCTGCTGTACCGAGGCGTTGCTCTTCACGCTCCGGTAGTCCACCGCGGTCACGCTCGCGGGTAGCTTCCCCAGGGCGAACACCTCCCAAGTGTGCGGCGCCTGGCAGGACAGGCTCGCCGCGTGGGCGACGCCACCGGGGAACGTCAGCTGGCCGTAACACTCCGGTGTGGTCACGCAGGCCGCACCGGCGAACATGGTGCTCAACAGGCAGCTCCCGACCGGGTTCGACGGGGACGCCGAGGATGGGGGCGAGGAGGACGGAGGCGACGAGGTCGGGGGTGCGGACCCCGGCGTGGTCGAGGCCGATGGCGACCCATCGGCACGGGGTGGGCCGCTGGCGAACCCGCCGCGGGCGTACCAAGTCAAGAGGCTGGCCGCGACCGCGAGCGCGAGCACGCCAACGCCGAGCGCCATCCATCGACGCCGGCGCGCGTCTGCCGTGCCGCCTCCGGGAGGCGTTGTCCCGCCGTCGCCGGAGGGCGTTGTCCCGCCGTTGCCGGGAGGGGTTACCGGCGGCGAGCCGTAGATGCCGTGCGGCTGGGTGGGATCGTCCGAGGGTGGAATCGGCGTGACCGGACCGGTCGGAAGGCCGGTGGGGTTCAGCGTGGGTACCGCCACCGGCCGCGCGCCTGGGCCGATCGCGAGCGCCGTCAGGGCGTCGCGAAGCTGCGCCGCGCTGGGCCGAGCGGTCTCGTCGTTCGCCATGCCGGCGCGCAGCAGGTTCATCATCTCGACCGGTACGCCGGGGATGTCGGAGATCCGCTCGCCGAACATGTCCACAAGGGACACCAGGCTCGGGGGTCGCCCCTCCGGCCAGCGGGGCGGCTTGCCGCGCATGAGCGCATACAGGGTGGCGCAGAGGGCGTACACGTCGGCGGCGGGCGACGGGGGCGAGTGGCGGAACATCTCCGGCGGAGCGTAGGCCGGGGTGAGCACATCGAGCGTGATCGAAGTGTCCCGGCTCTCCGCCAGGATCGCCAGGCCGAAGTCGGCCAGCGCCGGCTCACCGAACCGCGACAGCAGGATGTTGGCCGGCTTGACGTCGCGGTGCAGGACGCCCAGCGCGTGCGCGTCGGCCAGCGCATCAGCGATCTTCACCCCGACGTCGCGCGCCTCGGCAGGCGGCAGCGGCGCGGTCTTGATGCGTTCGGCGTACGACCCGTCGCACAGCTCCATGATCAGGTACGGGTGCCCGTCGGCGGTGACCCCGGCGTCGAAGAGGTCGACCACGTGCGGATGGCTGGACATGCGGCCGGCCGCCCGCGCCTCGCGCAGGAAGCGGCGCCGGTCGCGGTCGCTCTCCAGGGTCCGGTTCTCGACCTTGACGGCGACCTCCCGGCCCACCGACTCCTGGGTGGCCCGGTAGATCGTGGCGTACCCGCCGCGGGCCAGCACCGTGAACCCGGTCAACCCGGGCACAGCTGGCGGGCGTGCGGCCGCATCGGTCACGAGTGAAAGGTACGCCAGAGGAGCGTGGCGTCAGTGTCACGTGCTCGTCAGGGCGGAAACGAGACGTGACGCCCGCTGGCGCTACTGTGATCGAGGAACAACTGGGCGCCGCGGCTGACGCGAAACCCGGATCCCCACCGTCCGGAGAAGACCCGGGCCCACTTCCGCGGGCGAATGCCCTTGGCGTTATTCAGCTTATGCCAGCCGCCGTGCGGTGCCGAGCGTGTTGCGGATCTCCTCAGCCGCCGCTCGCTCGCTGACCTGCTGCGTGGCGTACGCCTGCCGCACCGCCGCCTCAGCCACGGCCCGCGCCTCGTCGATGGCGCCTGCCGCGGCCAGCGCCGAGGCCAGCACCCGGCTCGCCACAACCCCGCTGCGGACGTCCTCACCGAGCATCGTCGCGGCCTTGCGGGCCCAGGTACCCGCCTCGTCAACCCGGTCGGCGGCCAGCAGCGCCGCCGCGTAACAGGCGACGGCCTGCCGGCGGGGGAACAACAACGAAGGTTGGTCGGCCCGAGCCGCGACGCCGGCCAGTGAGGCGAGAGCCGAGCGCGTGTCACCCGAGGCCAGCCGCGCCATCGCCAGCAGTACCCGCGGTCCGACCTGGGCCGCTTCCAGGACGTCATGCGGCTCGACAACGGCGAGGACCTTGCGTGCGTCCTTCTCCGCCTCGGTCGGGTCGCCCTGGTCGAGGCGGACCAAACCGCGGATCGTTCCGGCCATGCCGATCAGCAACGGGTGGCCGGTCGACTCGCCGTACCCCAGCGCGTCGGTGAGCAGGTCGACGGCGTGGGCGGGCTCGGCCAGCCCTCGCGCGATCACGCCACGCACCACGAGCGAGAGCCCGCGCCCCCAGCGGTCGTCGGCGGCGGCGAAGTCCCGGTACGCCCGCCGGGCCTCCCGGTCGGCCTGGGCCAGCTCGCCCAGCTCGGCGGCGGCGAAGGCCTCGACCGCCCGCAGGGTGCCCACCGCCCAGCCCTCGCCGACCTGCTCGCCGAAGGGCAGGAACACCTGGGCCAGGCGCCGCGCCTCGACGAGCCGTCCGGCCAGCAACCGCATGAAGGCGGTGGTCCCGCGTAACCAGGCGCGCCCGACCGGGTCGCCCAGCTCGGCGAAGCGGCGAGCCGCCCGGCCCACGGCGAGGTCGGCGCCGGCGAAGTCCCCGCGCGTCGTGGTGACCCACGCGAGGTTCTGCAGCGACCACGCCTGGCTGCGCCGGTCGCCGGCGCCGACCGCCACCTGATACGCGCCGGCGAACCGGCGGCCGGCCTCGGCCAGCCGGCCGGACAGGTAGTCGGCCATGCCAAGCCGGCGCATCGCCTCGGCCCGCTCCTCGGGGCGGCCGGCGGCGGTGGCCGCCGCGAGCGCCTCCTCCCAGGTCGCGTACGCCCGAACCGGGTCGCCCAGCAGCCGGTACGCCCGGCCAGCGAGCAGCAGCGCACTTGCCCGCACCGCCGCGTCGTCGGTCGCGTCGGCACAGATCTTTTCGGCGTACGCGAGGGCGTCACCGACCCGGCCGACCTGCAGCAGGGCCCGGGCGTGCACGAGGCGGTCGGGCGGTGCCAGCACGCCACCGGCGAGCGCGGCGGCGCGTTCGGCATACTTCACCGCCTGTGCCGGCTCGCCACTGGCCAGCGCCAGCCGCGCCAACCGGCCCAGGGCGTAGACGCCGAGCGGGCCGGCCGACCGGGCCGGCGCCTCGGAGCGCAGCCCCACGGCGTCGGCGAGCGCCGTGGCGCGCTCGGCATGCTCAGCCACGAACGCGGCGACCGTCGCGGCGGCGGGACCCAGCCGGCCGGCCAGGCGGTACTCGGCAGCGGTCCCCGCCGCCCAACGGGCCAGCAGCGCATGGCGTTCGGCGAGGTCGGCCTTGCCGATGCCGGCATAAGCCGCCTCCCGCATGAGTGGCGTCGAAAAGGCGTAGCCGTCGCGGGTGCGGCGCAGCATGCGGCGGTGTAGCAGCTCGTCGACCGCGTGTTCCAGCTCGACCGCGATGACGGCGGCCGGCCGGCCGTCGCGACCGGAGCGGTCGTGCCGCAGCTCGACCAGGGCGCCCTCCGGGACGACCTCGCCCACTACGGCGGCGTCGCGCAGCACCGCTCGCGCCTCGGCCGGCAGCGCGTCGATGCGCGCCGCCAGCACGGCGGCCAGGTCGCGGGAGAGCAGGCGCCCGCCGAGCGAGCCGGGCGCGAGCCGCCAGGCGGTCCCGGCGCTGGTCAGCGCTCCACGCTCCTGGAGCAACGCCACAAGCTCGGCGAGGTAGAACGGGTTGCCCTGGGCCGTCGCGAGCAGCCGGTCCGCGTCGGCCTGCGGCAGCCGCCCACCCCCGAGGTACGCCGTGAGCAGCCGCGCCGAGTCGGCGCCCCGCAGCGCCGGCAGCGGCGTCACCTCGGCGTCCGCGAGGCGGTTCATCGCCCCGGCGGTACGCACGAGCTCCGGCCGCCCAAGCAACAGGACCAGCACGGGGCCGGCCAGCCGGGACAGCGTCGCGCCCAGCGCGTCCATGGTCTCCGGCGTCGCGTCGTGCACGTCGTCGACGACCACGAGCAGCGGTTCCTCGGCGGCCAGCGCCGACAGCAGCTGGGCCACGGCCGCCGGGATGGTGTCGAGGTCGAGGTCTTCAACGGCCGAGCTCGGCGCCACCCAGACCGTCCGGTCACCGCGCGGGGTCTCGGGCGCGCCGCTTTCGGCGTACCCCAAAAGGGTGAGCAGCAGCTCGACGGCGAGCCGGGGCGCCTCCTGGCCGTGTGACGCGCGCGCCAGCCGCAGGCCGAGGCGGCGGAGCCGCTCCTCAGCCATCGGGCGGGTGGCGGTGCCGTCGGCCGACAGGCCGATCGCGGTGCGGACCAGGTCGGCCAGCGGCGCCAGGCGGCGCCGTTCGCCGAACGCGGCGCAGTGCACCGACAGTACGCGCGTGCCGGCGCCCGCGGCGTGGCGCTCGACCTCGCCGGCAAAGCGGGTCTTGCCCAGCCCGGCCTCGCCCGTGAACACGAGGACCTGCGGCTCACCACGGTCGACGACCTCGGCGAGCCGGCCAGCCACCCGGCCCAGCTCGGTCTCCCGGCCGACGAACGGCGCCTCGTCGCCGAGCCCGGACCGCGTGCCCGGCGCGTCGAGCGGGCCGAGCAGCTCGTAGGCCTCGACCGGCTCGCGCTTGCCCTTGAGCCGCAACGGGCGCAACGCTCGCCAGGACGCCACGTGCCGGGTGCGGGCGGCGGTCGACGCGCCGGCGTAGACCGCCCCGATCGCCGCGACGTCGGCGAGCCGGGCGGCGGTGTTCACGGTGTCACCGACGACCGTGTAATCCAGGGCAGCCTGAACCCCGGCGACGACCGGGCCGGTGTTCAACCCGACCCGCAGGCCGAGGGGCGCGCCCCCGCCGCTTTCGTCGTCGAGCACCCGCCGCACCGCGCGCTGCATCGACAGCGCGGCGCGTACCGCGCGTTCGGCGTCGTCCTCGTGTGCGACGGGCGCGCCGAAGACGGCCATGATGCCATCGCCCGTGAGCTTGTCGACGTGGCCGCCGAACGTCTTGACGGCGCCCGCGAGCGCGGCGAGCGCCCGGTCGGTGACCGCGCCGACCCGTTCCGGATCCACGTCTTCGGCCCAGGCCGTGAAGTCGGACAGGTCGCCGAACAGGACGGTGACGATGCGCCGCTCGGTCGCCGGCAGGGCAGCCGCCGCCGGCAGGGCGGCGCCACAGTGGTGGCAGAACCGCGCGCCGAGCACGGCGACCGTCCCGCACACCGAACAGGTCACGGCCGGTCCAACTCAGGCGCCGGCGGCCGGGATTCCCGGGCTTGCGCCTCCAGGTACGCCAGCTGCGCGCGAACCGACAGCTCCGCCGCGGGCCACAGCGCCCGATCGACATCGGCGTAGACGGCCTTGACCACGTCCGGGGCGGTCGCAGCCCCTGCGGAGCGGGCCGCGCGGACCTGGTCGAGGCGGGCCAGCCGGTGCTGAAGGTAGTAGGTGGCCGCGCCCGCGCAGTCGGCCAGCGCGGGTCCGTGCCCGGGGAGCACCGGGGCCGGGCCGAGCTCGGCGAGCCGGCGCAGGCTGGCGAGGTAGGCCGCGAGGTCGCCGTCGGGCCAGGCCACGACCGTGGTGCCCCGCCCGAGGATCGTGTCACCGGTCAGCACGGCGCGCTCATTACCCACTCGGACGAGATAACTCACCGAATCCGAAGTGTGGCCGGGGGTAGAGATCATCTCGATGGCGAGGCCGGGCACGGCATCGGGGGCCGGCGACCCGCCGGCCGCGACCACGGGTACGCCCCCGAGCAGCTCGACGAGCCGATCGAGGCCCTCGACGTGGTCGGGATGGCCGTGGGTGACCAGGACGAGGGCGATCGGCGCGTGCGACGCGACCGCCGCCAGGTGACCCTCGTCGCCCGGGCCGGGGTCCACGACGACGCCGTGGCTGGCGCCCGGGGGGCGCAGGACCCAGGTGTTGGTGCCGTCGAGGGTCATCGGGCCTGGGTTGGGCGCCCGGACCAGCGTCGCCCAGGCGGGCAGCGCCGCGAGCAGCGCCGCGACTGGCGCGGTCACATGCCCAACCATGCCGTGATGGTACGGCCCGGATGTGACACGACCACCGGCCGTATCGGCCGGAGGAGCCGGCGCTATCCGGAAACCTCGACGATGACCTCGACCTCGACAGGCGCGCCGAGCGGCAGCTCCGCTACGCCGACCGCGCTCCGCGCGTGCCGGCCCGCCTCGCCGAACACCGCGCCGAACAACTCGCTGGCGCCGTTGATGACCGAGGGCTGGCCGGTGAACCCCTCGGCCGAGGCAACAAAGCCGACGACCTTGACCACGCGGACCACCCGGTCCAGGCCGACGAGCGCGTCGATATTGCCCAGCGCGTTGAGCGCACAGCGCTGGGCCAGCTCTTTGGCCCGTTCGGGAGAGACCTCGGCCCCGACCTTGCCGGTCGCCAGCAGCTGACCATCGGCGACCGGCACCTGGCCCGAAACGTACACGTGGTTGCCACTGCGAACCGCGGGCAGGTACGCGGCGACCGGCGCCGTCACGGCCGGGAGCTCGAGGCCGAGCTCGGCCAGCTTCTCGCGGGGGCTCATGCCGGCACCTCGCTCATTGCTTCGGCCGCTTCATGTACGCCACCAGGCTCTCCGCGTTGGGGCCCGGTACGACGGAGACCAGCTCCCAGCCGTCTTCACCCCAGTTGTCCAGAATCTGCTTTGTCGCGTGCACCAGCAGCGGTACCGTGGCGTACTCCCATTTCTGCATGTCCGCACCCTAACGTCCGGGCCGGCGAACGGCGCCACCCATACTTGGCGCCGGCCGGCTACCCTTGGCCGGCGGCCACACAAACAGGGCCGCACCCCCCAAAGCACCTTCAGCCCAGAGCACAGAACCCCTCAAGGTGAGGACATGAGCCAGCCGCCCGGTTACCCCCCGCAGCCCGGCGACCCGTACGGTCAGCAGGGCGAGCCTCCCCAGCAGCCGGCGTGGCCACCGGCCTACCCGCCGCCGGTCTACCCGCCGCCGGGTACGCCGCAGCCCAGCGCGCCAGAGCCCGGCATGCCACCGGCCGACCCGTACAGCAGCCCGGGCTCGGGCAGCCCCTCCTCACCCAGCCCGTACGCGCCCAGCTCTGGTGCGCCCAGCTCTGGCGCGCCCAGCTCCGGAGGGGGTTACGCGCCGACCTCGGGCGGCGGGTACCAGCCCACGTCCGGCGGGGGCTACGGACCAGGCCCCTACCCAGCGCCCGGCACCGAGCAGCCGGCGTACGGTGCGCAGCCCGGGTACCCGCCCGGGGGGTACCCGACCCAGCCGCTCTCGCCCCAGCCGGGGTACCCCCAGGACCCGTACGGTGCCGGCTTCCCGCCGCCGGGATACGGGCCGCCGCCCCCGCCGCCGCCGAAGAAGAAGCGGGGCCTGATGATCACGCTGATCCTGGTGGCCGTGCTCGTGCTCTGCGGCGGCGGTGCCACCGGGGCGTACCTCCTGGTCAACAACCTCGACGGCAAGGGGCAGGCGTCGCCGACCGACGCCGTGACCGGCTTCATCAGCGCCGTGTTCGTCGACCACGATGTCGACAAGGCCAGCAAGTTCGTGTGCAAGGACGCGCGCAACAAGGCCAAGCTGACCAAGAAGATCCAGGAGCTGAAGGACTACGAGCAGCAGTACAAGAGCCCGAAGTTCAGCTGGGCGGCGCCGACCGTCGAGACGCAGAGCAACGAGTCCGCCACGCTCAACGTAAAGATCAATTTCAGCACCGCGGACGACCGGGTGGCGGAGCGGGCCTTGAAGATCCTTACGGTCAACAAGTCCGGTTGGTGGGTCTGCGAAGTCAAGGACGCCTAGCCGCCTGGCTACCGGCACCTGGATACCCTCGAATCGTGCCGCCACAGGAGCAGACGGACGCCCGGGCCAGCTTCGGCTGGCCGGCCCGTTTGCACGTGGTGACCGGCAAGGGAGGCACCGGCAAGACCACGGTCGCCGCCGCGCTCGCTATCGCACTCGCTACCGGCGGGCGTCGCACGCTGGTCATCGAGGTCGAGGGGCGCCAGGGCATCGCCCAACTGTTCGATCTTGAAGCCCTCCCGTACGAGGAACGCGAGATCGCCACCGCCCCGGGCGGCGGCGAGGTACGGGCGCTGGCCGTGGACGCCGAGCTCGCTCTCCTGGAGTACCTCGACATGTTCTACCGGCTCGGCATCGCCGGGCGGGCCTTGCAGAAGATGGGGGCGATCGACTTCGCGACCACGATCGCCCCAGGGATGCGCGACGTCCTGCTGACCGGCAAGGTCAAGGAGGCGGTCACCCGCACGTTCGACGGGCACCGGGTGTACGACGCGGTCGTGCTCGACGCCCCACCGACCGGACGCATCGGTCGCTTTCTCAACGTCACGGCGGAGACCGCGCGGCTGGCCAAGGTCGGCCCGATCAAGACCCAGAGCGAAGGCGTGGCGGCCATCCTCCGGTCGCCGATGACCATGGTGCACGTGGTGACGCTGCTGGAGGAGATGCCGGTACAGGAGGCGACCGACGCCATCGCGGAGCTGGCGCGCCTCGGCCTCCCGGTCGGCTCGGTGATCGTGAACGCTACCCGGCGGCCACTGCTCGACGGCGTCCAGATCACTCCGGGCGAGCTACGGCAAGGGCTGGCCGCCGCGGGCCTGGTCACCGACCGGGACACCGTCACCGGCCTGGTCGAGGAGGCTCGGGCGTACCAGGTCCGGCTGGAGGTGGAGAAGGCGCTGCGTGCCGAGCTGGACGGGCTCGGCCGTCCGGTGATCGAGCTGCCGTTGCTGGTCGACGGCGTGACCCCGGAGGGCCTGGAGACGCTTGCGGCGGTGCTCCTGTCGGCGGCATGAGTCGCGGAGCCGGCCGGATACGCTCGGATCGTGCCTCCCGACCACACTGTCCAGCCCGCCAGCCCCCCACTGGCCGTCGATGCGATCCTCGCCAACCCGGGCATCCGCATCGTGGTCTGCTGCGGCGCGGGTGGCGTCGGTAAGACCACCACGGCCGCCGCGCTTGGCCTGCGGGCCGCGGAGGAGCACGGCCGGCGCACGGTGGTACTCACGATTGACCCGGCCCGGCGGCTGGCGCAGTCCATGGGGCTCACCGAGCTCGACAACACCCCGCGCCCGGTCAAGGGCGTGGCCGGCGAGCTGCACGCCATGATGCTGGACATGAAGCGGACCTTCGACGAGGTGGTGTTAGCGCACACCGACCCGAAGCGAGCCGAGGAGATCTTCGCCAACCCGTTCTACCAGGCCATGAGCTCGACCTTCTCCGGAACGCAGGAGTACATGGCGATGGAGAAGCTGGGCCAGCTGCGGGCACGCGACGAATGGGACCTGATCGTGGTCGACACCCCGCCGTCGCGCTCGGCGCTGGACTTCCTTGACGCGCCGGCCCGGCTCGGCCGCTTCCTCGACGGCCGCATGCTGCGGCTGGTGCTCGCACCGGCGCGGGCCGGCGGGCGCAGCGTGTTCAACCTGGTATCGGCCTCGTTCGGGCTGTTCAGCCGGGCGGTCACCAAGATCCTCGGTACCCAGCTGCTCGCTGACCTGTCCGGTTTCGTCGCCGCGCTGGACTCCATGTTCGGCGGCTTCCGGGAGCGGGCGGAGCAGACCTACCGCGTACTGCAGGCCAGCGAGACCGCGTTTCTCGTGGTCGCCGCGCCGGAACCGGACGCGATCCGGGAGGCGGCCTACTTCGCCGGGCGGCTGGCGGCCGAGCGGATGCCGCTGGCCGGCCTGGTGCTCAACCGGGTCGCGACGATGGCGGCCGAGGGGCTGTCCGCCGACGCCGCCCGGGCGGCCGCCGCCCGGCTCGCGGAGCTGGGCGACCAGCAGGTGACCGTGGACGCGTTGCGGTTACACGCCGAGCTCGTCGAGCTGACCGGCCGGCAGGAGCGGGTGGCGGCGCGCTTCCGGGCGGAGTACCCGTCCGTGCCGGTCGTCGAGGTAGCGGCGCAGCCCGCCGACATCCACGACGTCGACGGGTTGCGAGCGATCGGTACGGCACTGGTCGAGTAACCGGGTCAGCGGGTCGTCACCAGCTCACGGTCGGTATGCAACGCGGCCTCGAACGTCTTGCGCCAGCTCGCGACCTGCGGGTGCCGGCGCAGCAGCGCCCGCCGCTCCCGCTCGGTCATGCCACCCCAAACGCCGAACTCGATGCGGTTGTCCAGGGCGTCGGCCAGGCACTCGTACCGCACCGGACAGCTGCGGCAGATGCGCTTGGCGACGTTCTGTTCGGCACCCTCGACGAACAAGGCGTCCGGATCCCCGTTCCGGCACGCTGCCAGGCTCGGCCAGTCGATGACCATCCTCGTCAACCCACGTCCCCCCTTGTACGCCCCGTCCGCCGGTCCGTCGCCTCCCCTTGGCCGCCCCCGAGCCGCATCGTGGTCAACCCCACAACGCTAGGAACCCGACAGCCGGTCGGACAACGCCCGTACGGAGGCCTCGTCCTCAGCCGGGAGGACGCGACCTCGGGCTTCCCGCAGGATCATCCTACGCCGTAGTCGTTCAACGACGCAGTGTTGTCACCGCAGGTGAGCCGGGGCGGCGGCGCGACGTTTGGGCAGGGCGCGAGCGGTTGTGCTGTCCCGTACCCTGGCTTGGTGACCTGGATCCGCAAGCACGACAACCGTTTGCTGTCCCACGCGAGCTCGTTGCTCGTGTGTGGGCTGCTCGCCGGCATCGTGGTTGCCGCCGCTGCGTTCCCGGCCGTCGCCGTGTCGGGCCTGGCGGCCAAGGCCGGCGCCGATACGTTCGACAGTCTGCCCGACAACCTGGACGTCCTGCCCGCACCGCAGATCAGCTACGTGTACGCCAGTGACGCCAAGACCCTGCTCGCCATGCTCTATGACGAGAACCGGCGTGACGTTCCGCTGGCCACGGTGGCGACGGTGATGCAGCAGGCGATCGTCGCCTCCGAAGACTCCCGGTTCTTCGAGCACCACGGCGTGGACATCAAGGGCGTCGCGCGGGCGTTCGTGGCCAACCAGCAGTCCAGCGGCGTGTCCCAGGGCGCCTCGACGCTGACCATGCAGTACGTCCGGCAGGCGATCGCCTACTCGGCCCGCACGCCACAGCAGGTCATCGACGCCACCGAGCAGACGCCGGCCCGCAAGTTACGCGAGATGAAGTACGCCCTGGCCCTGGAGAAGAAGTTCTCCAAGCAGCAGATCCTGGAGCGCTACCTCAACATCGCCTCGTTCGGCCACCAGGCGTACGGGATCTTCGCGGCCAGCCAGGTGTACTTCGGCAAGGAGCCCAAGGACCTCACCCTCCCGGAGGCCGCGCTGCTGGCCGGCTTGGTCAAGGCGCCGAGCGCCTTCGACCCGGCCACGGAGACCGGCCGGCCCAGGGCCTTGGAACGGCGCGAGTACGTGCTGGACCAGATGGTCAAGCTGGGCTACATCAGCCAGGCACAGGCCGATGAGGCCAAGAAGGCCGAGATGAAGATTGTCGGGAAGTACACGCCGGAGGGCTGCTCGGCGGTGCTGCGTCCGGAGCTGGGCGCCGGCCACTTCTGCGACTTCCTGCGCCGATGGTGGCTGGAGCAGCCGGCGTTCGGCGCCGATGCGTACGAGCGGGCCGGCCGGCTGAACAGCGGCGGGTACACCATCATCAGCTCGCTGGACATCAAGACTCAGCTGGGCGCGAAGAAGAACGTCGAAGAGCAGATCAAGACCGGGGACTACCGGGCGCTGATGGTCGCCGCCATCGAGCCGGGGAGCGGCCGCGTGCAGGCGCTGGCGACCAACCGGGTCTTCAGCAACGACCAGGCCAACAACGGCAACAACACGGCGGGAAAGAAGGACCCCAGCGGCAACCCGCTCAAGGGCAACTTCCCGAACACCACGATCCCGCTGCTCACCGGTGGCGGCGACGTCGTCGGGTACCAGGCCGGGTCGACGTTCAAGATCTTCACGATGGTCGCGGCGCTGGAGCGCGGGCTGCCACTGGACTACACGATCAACGCGATCTCGCCGTACCCCACGAAGTACCCGGTCGACCGCGGCAGCGACGCGGCTTGCCCAGGCACGCAGTTCTACTGTCCGGTCAACGCCAACCCAGGCTCCATGAACGGCATCAACAACATGTGGCGTGGCTTCGGCCGGTCGGTCAACACGTACTGGGTGCCATTGCAGGAGCGGATCGGCGCCGAGAACGCCGTCGACGTGGCCAAGCGGCTGGGCATCAAGTTCCGCGCGCACGGCACACCGCAGAACCCGGCCGACTACGAGTTCGCCAACAACCCCCAGCTCGCCCACAGCTGGGGTCCGTTCACCCTCGGCGTCACCGCGGTCACCCCCTTGGAGCTGGCCAACGCGTACGCGACCCTGGCGGCGGACGGCACGTTCTGCGAGCCGACGCCGGTGATCGAGATCAAAGGGCTGGACGGTTCGAAGCTCGACGCGGCGAACCCGCACTGTTCGAAGGACCCGGTGGTGGCGCCCGACGTGGCGCGGGCGGCCGTCGACGCCGCCCGCTGCCCGCTGGGCGACCAGTCGGTGTTCGGCAAGTGCGAGGGCGGCACGGCCAGCTACGTGAAGGGCATCGTGGGTAGGCAGGTCGCCGGCAAGACCGGGACCACCGACCATGACTGGACGGCGACCATGGTCGCGATGACCAAACAGCTCGCCGTGGCGGGGATGCTGGTCGACCCGGACAACCCGCATCCCCCCAAACGGATGACGCACCCCGAGGTCAACACGGCGGTCGCCAAAACGTTGCGCGACGGCATGGCGGGCAAGCCCAACGTGATCCCGTTCACGGCACCGAGCCGTGACATCGCCTTCGGCAAGCGGGTCGGCATCCCCGACGTGAAATGCCAGCCGATCGACGCGGCGAAGGCGAAGCTGAAGGCCGCCGGGTTCGAGGTTGACGTGGCTCCGACGCCGGTGCCGTCGGAGTGTCCGCCCGGCACCGTCGGCAAGACCGACCCCGAAGGCGCCACGGTTCGCGGCGGGATCGTCGTCCTGTATGCCAGCAGCGGTCCGGGCAACCCGGCGCCCGTGCCACCCGGTCCGGGACCCGGTCCTGGTCCCGGTCCGGTACCACCGTGGTGCAAGATCAATCCAAAGCTCTGCCATCCGCGGACAACGTAGTAGGCGCTGTTCGGCTCAGGTCGCTGCACCGCTCAGGTCGCCAGCTGCCGCCGTACCTCCGCGGCGACCCGACCGCCCTCGGCCCGGCCGGCCACCGCGGCCTGGACCGCCTTCATGGCCGGGCCGATGCTCGACGCGCCGCTGGCGGCGATCGCGTCGCACACGATCTGGCGCAGCTCGTCGTCGGAGAGCTGCGCGGGCAGGTACCGAGCCAGGATGTCCTCCTCGGCCCGCTCCTTGGTGGCCAGCTCCACCCGGCCGGCGTCGGCGAACGCCGTGGCCGCCTCGCGGCGCTTCTTCGCCTCCTTGGTGAGCACCGCGAGGACCTCGTCGTCGGACAGCTCCCGGGCCGCGATGCCGGCCACCTCGGCGGTACGCACGGCGGTGAGCGCCATCCGCAGCGTGGAGGTCACCAGCTCGTCCCGAGCCTTCATGGCGGCATGCAGGTCCGCTTCGAGCCGGGACTTGAGCGCGCTCATGCCAGCCGCTCGCTTCGCTCGCGGCCGCCATGAGGCACCCATACCCTGTGCTTGCCGATACGCTCGCTCCGCTCGCTCATGGTTGGTGAAGGTACCCGGTCCCGCTCCCGTTAGCCTTGCTGGCATGCGCGCACGCCCCGTCCTCCGCCTGGCCGCCGGCACCGCCGTGGCCGGGGCGGCCACGCTCGCCTATGCCTCGCTCATCGAGCGCAACATGTTCACGCTGCGACGCTTCGACGTACCGGTGCTCGCGCCGGACGCCGAGCCGCTGCGCGTGCTGCACATCTCCGACCTGCACCTGACCCCGCGCCAGCACCGCAAACAACACTGGGTGGCGGACCTCGCCGCAACCGACCCCGATCTGGTGGTGGTCACCGGCGACAACATCGCCCACGTGGACGCGGTACCGGCGGCCGCCCGCGCCCTGGGCTCGCTGTTCGACCGGCCCGGCGCCTTCGTGTTCGGCTCCAACGACTACCGCGGCCCGGTGTTCAAAAACCCGTTCGGGTACTTCAACCGCGAGCGCGACTACGTGCAGGGCGGCGACCTGCCGACCGAGGAGCTGCGCGACCTGTTCACCCGCGCCGGCTGGGCGGACCTGAACAACGCCCGCCGGACACTGAAGGCCGGCGGCGGGTTGATCGAGCTGGTAGGTGTGGACGACGCTCACGTCAACCGCGACGACTACCCGTCCGTGGCGGGGCCGGTCGATCCGGGTGCCGACGCCCACATCGCGCTCATGCACTCGCCGGCGCCACGGCTGCTGGACGCCATGGCGGCCGACGGCTTCGAGCTCATGGTCGCCGGACACACCCACGGCGGCCAGGTGTGCGTACCCGGGTTCGGCGCGCTGGTGACCAACTGCGGCCTGGATCGGCGCATGGCGAAAGGCCTGCACCGCTGGCCGGGCAGCGGCTCGTGGCTACACGTGTCGGCGGGCCTGGGTACGAGCCCGACGGCGCCCGTACGGTTCGCCTGCCGGCCAGAGGCGTCGATCCTGACACTGATTCCCCGGTAGCCGGTGACACCGCGGCCTCGGCGCGGCGCATACCGAATTTGACCGCCGGGGCCGGTGGGCTACTATTGCTCGGCACGCCTCGGGGTGTAGCGCAGCTTGGTAGCGCGCTTCGTTCGGGACGAAGAGGCCGTGGGTTCAAATCCCGCCACCCCGACCACGAAATTGCAGGTCAAGGGCAGGCACTTGAGTGATCAAGAGCCTGCCCTTGATCATTTGACCCTCATCTGACCCCCGGATGGACCCCCAGCTTCTGGTATCCGGCAGCAGGACTTCGTCCGTTCGCACCTGCTCGTCCGAGTGCGTTGCGGCGCCACGACCGGGGTCGTCGGCTACGCCGTCGCGGTGGCCGGGTGAGCAGGTGGGACGCATTGCCAGTAGCGGTTGGCGCTGAGGCACGGCGGATTACTGACGACGTCGAGTTGATCTTCGTGAACGAGGATGGGATGGTGCGACGCGGGTCATTGGCGGCCTGCAGGGGTTCCGGTTCGAGGATGCGCGGCCGGTTCGAAAGTTCGGGTCGTTCCGTGGTCAGCAGGCCATCGCGCACCTGACTAGGTGGAGGATTCTCGACACAGGCTGGCGGGGACGCCTGTCCGAGTTCCCCGACCTGCTACGCACCGTCACCGCTCTGGAGATCTACCGAGCACGCGAATAAGGCTTTTGAATAACGCTCCAGCTTCTCGTACGTCATGACCGCGAGGTTGAGGATGCCGGCGCGGATGTCGGCGTCGAACTCCGTCCAATCCGAGGTCGAGATCACGACGGACAGCAGGTCGCCGTACCGCTCACGGAAAAGGTCATAACGCTCGTCGGCAAGCGCCCGGAACGGGACGATGAAGATCGCGTGCTGGCGGTGGGTGTAGGCCGACGACGTGGCCGCCAACTCGCCGACGAAGGTCTTTCCCGAACTGGTCGGCGCCACCACCAGCATATTCGTCTGCCCGTCGAGCGCGCCAGCGCGGACAGGCCTCTCCTGCACGCCAGTCAATTCACGGACGTGCTTATTCCACACCTCGACGAGTTCGGGCGGCGCTCCGAGCGACGCGAGGTCAGAGACGGCGAGTACGTGCGCCATCGTAGATCGCGGTCAGATACGCCAACACTGATTTGCCCGCTGAGGACACCTTCCCCATGGCGACTGTCCGACCCACTGATGACCAACGAACTTCGGGGCGGGTTCGGCCCGGTCGGCTGCGGTTCCAGAACAAGATCTTCGCGATGCCGGTACGTGAGCGGCTGATCGCGAAGCCGCCCACGGCGAGGGTCGACGCCCTCGTCGCTGCCGGGCTGGCGGCCAATCTCCGGAGCCAGGCGTGCTAGGGCAACGGGTGCGTCGCTTCGATGATCAAGGCGCCCGTCGGGCTGGCGCAGTTCTGTGACGTGGCCCCCGGCAGGAATTGAACCTGCGACACACGGTTTAGGAAGGGCGGTGACCGCTGGATCAGCGTTGTCTACCAGCGCCTTCAGTGTCGACGACCCTGTCTCGGCGCTCTATATGGTCACGGGTTAGCCAGTGGTTCGCGCCACGATCCGTGCCACGAGATCGATCTAATCGACACGCGGCCATGCCGCTCCTTCAATGCATGCTCGTTACACAAAGTCACCCCGCGCCGTTACGTCGATCGTAGAAGCCGCCGCGCCAAGACCGGTACTGCGAGCGCGAGGTGCCGACCAGGATCTCACGAGGCGTCCAGATCGAGCACGATCCCCGGCACCGCCAACCCGGCCGCGGTCGAGGCCGGCAGCGCGCTGCGGGTCTCGATAGCCTGTGCCCAGGCTAGTTCCCGGGCTTGTGCGCGAGCCTCGCGCAGCCGCACCAACGCCGCACCGTCCACATCAGACAGGACGCGCCACGCCGTCGGATCCGAGGCCACCGGGCCGAACAGCTTCGCTTGGTTGCGCAGCACTGCTGCGGCCCTCGCACTGGACAGGTCGGCTGCCGCGCCGACACCCGGCGGGTGCCCGTCCAGATCCGGGACTTCATCCTTGCGGACAGCGGGCGGGACGACGTATCGGCTACCCAGCATGCCGGTCAGGTGACCGCGGGACTCAGGCGATGGCAGCGGCTGCTCAACAGCTTGACCTGGAGCGCGGTCCATCTCCTACGGTCGCAGTATGGAGTATCGATTTCTCGGCAGGTCCGGGCTGCAGGTGAGCGAGCTGTGCTTGGGCACGATGATGTTCGGCGAGCAGACCGACGAGCAGATGAGCAATCAGATCCTCGACACCTTCGTCGAGGCGGGCGGAAACTTCATCGACACCGCAGACGTCTACGGGCACGGTCGATCTGAGGAAATCCTGGGTAGTTGGCTGAAGAACAAGCGCCGCGACGACTACGTCATCGCCACGAAGGCATTCGGCGAGATGGGCCCAGGGCCGAACGATCAAGGCCTGTCGCGCAAGCACATCCTCGATGCGGTACAGGCCAGCCTCCGCCGGCTCGGTACCGACTACATCGACCTCTACCAGCTGCACGTCTGGGACAACGGCACGCCGATCGAGGAGACGCTGTCCACCTTGGACGCATTGGTCAAGGAGGGCACCGTCCGGTACGTCGGCGCCAGCAACTTCTGCGGGTGGCAGCTGCAGAAGGCCCTCGACGTGTCGCGGCAAAATGGCTGGGAGGCGTTCGTGTCCCTCCAGCCTCTATACAACCTGCTCGACCGGGAGGCCGAGTGGGAACTGTTGTCCGTCTGCCGTTCCGAGGGCATCGGGGTGATCCCCTGGTCGCCGCTGCGGGCCGGCTGGCTGTCGGGCGCTTACCGGCGCGGCATGACCGGCCCGTCGGAGGGCACCCGGGTGAAGAAGGAATCCGATGCCGGCGGGATCCCGTGGAGCGAGTACGCCACCGAGCGTACCTGGCGAGTGATCGACGAGGTCTCTGCGATCACCGCGGAGACCGGCCGTACGGCGGCGCAGGTGTCGCTGCGCTGGCTGCTGCAGCGCGAGCCGGTCACAGCCCCGATCATCGGCGCGCGCACCCTCGAGCATGCCAAGGACAACCTGGCCGCGGCCGACTGGTCGTTGACGGCCGAGCAGGCCGACCGGCTCACTACCGCGAGCGCGGCCGACACCGTGCCTTATCCGTATGGCCTGCTGGACCGCTTGGCCCGGCGCTGAGCGGCCGGGCACGCTCGGTCGCCGAGCTGCGCGAGATCAGCACCGACCCGCAGGCGTTGGCGGAGGCGGCGGCGTTCTACGCCGGCGACGACGGCTGCCACAGTGTTGCCACGGCCTGACTGGTGTTGCCCCTCATCGGGATGGTCACCGATTGCTCACAGAGTCATCACGATCATTCGCTATCAGACGTCATTCCATACGAGGGTGACCGGCATCCACGAGCGTGACGAAGCGCCCAATCGCGTCGGGCGGCACCGGTCGGCAGCAGCCCGCGCACTTTCCCAAGCTGACAGTGAGGGTTCGATTCCCTTCACCCGCTCCACTCTCTCTGGTCATCGCGTCAGTGAACTGACTTGCGGAAATAGACGACACTCGCGACATCGGCCGGAGCGGAGGAACCATCCGCTCCGGCCGGTTTGCTCACCGATTGCTCACATCAAGATGATGGATCATGCCGGTACGAACGCGCCGGCCGGCCACACTCGCGCCCGTCACGTGTGGCAAGCGACAGCTGGCCCCCGATACCCGGGGAGAGCACGGTGGTCGGTGGTCGGTTGGGGGTCGGGCGCCGGGCTGGCGTTGTGCGGGACTATCGCCCGCACCGGGCGCGCGCCAGCTACGTGGGTTGCCGGGGGCGGTCGTTTTCAGCGATTCGCCGCACGAGATCGACGATCGCGTGCATCTACTCGCTGCCGGTCCTTGTCGGGCTGCCGGCCCTGCCGGCCCTGCCCTGCTTGTTGTCGGGCTCCAGTTGACGCGTTACGGATCAACTTCACTTGATCCGTAACAGCTCCGGCTAGACGATCTTCTTTGCCAGGATACTTCGGCTGGTCGAACTCGGGGGGTGAACCTGCTGGCGCGGTAGGCGGGCCGTACCCGCTGGGCCCTTGCACGATCGTTCGGTGCCTTGCACGATCCGTCCATGTCGGGTGCCGGTGACAGCGTCTCCTGCTGGTGTTGCGGACGCCGTGGCGATGACAAGGAGTCCTGTTCTTGGTGTGGGGTCTGGCTTGCGGAGCTGGACCTTCGATGAATCCGGGGCGGCGGATGGTGGCGGCACGGGGCAGAGTCGGGCTGGTCGCCGGTCTCGCCGTGCTCGGCGTCCTGGTGGCGCTGGCCGTCCGCTCGTGCGGTGAGCGGCGCCCCGGTGCCCAGCCGCCCGCCCCGCAGGTGGTCGCGCCCTCGCCGTCCGGCGGGCCGGCGACGCCGAGCACCGGCCCGAGCGGCGGACCGTCCGTCGAACAGCGCTCGGCCAGCGTCCCACTGGGCCTGGCCATGCCCGAGCTCAGGATGGTCTTCGGCAGCGCGGACGTGGGCTACGGCCTGCTCAGCCAGTGCGAGAACGATGCGCCGCGCCGCTGCAGGTCGGCGTTGCTAGTCACCCTCGACGGCGGCCAGAGCTGGGTGGAGCGCCAGCTGCCCGAGCACGGCGAGGCTCCGTTGTGGATCAAGGTGGTCGACGCCACCACGATCGGGCTGTTCGCCGATGACGGCCCCGCGGCGGCGTGGCTGTCGCGCGACACCGGCCGTACCTTCCAGCGCCGTCCCCGGTTCCCGCCACCGGCCGAGACCGTGCCGGACGGCTGGGTGGCCGACTGCCTGGGGCTGGATTGCGCGCGGCAGGTCTACGAGTACCGGGCGGACGGTCCGCACCGGCTCACCACCCAGCCGCCGTTGCACTCGCCGTTGAGGCTGCTGAAGTTCGACGGTACGCGGCTGTGGGCCGGCGCCGTCGCCCCCGATGGCAGACCGGAGCTGGCGGTGAGCCGCGACCGGGGCAACAGCTGGAAGCGCAGCGACCCGCCGGTCGCTGCGCTTCGTATCGGCGACATAGAGATCACGGTGTCACCGGACGGGCGCGACGTGTGGCTGGTCCAGCGCACGACGAGCGGCGAGAGCGCGATGCTGGCCCGCTTCGATCCGGCCGCGGCTGTCTGGCGCCCGGTCCGGCTCCCGGACGAGGCCGGTGACGTCATCGCCGCCGCCGCCCTCGGCAACGGCGAGCTGGCCGCCACGACGTTCAACACCGTCGGGTACCTCGTCGCGGGTGGAACCAGGTGGGTGTCACCGCAGGACATGGGGATCCATGCGGTCACGATCGGCCTGCTCTCCGACGGCACGCTGGCAGTGACCTTCATCGCCATCGCCACCGACACCAACGGCAACCCGCTCTACGACGCCCAGTCCGTCCTGCTGGGCGTGGGCGGCGGCACCAGCCGGCACTGGATCCAGGTCAGACTGGTTCCGTTCCAGCGGTGACCGCCACGCCTGGGTTGAGCGGTGTCAAAGATCAGCCGGGACACGATAACGGCCGACCGCCGCACGTTCCGCTGCTATGGGATCTTGCGGCAGGCCGGGCTCCACTTAGTGTCCTCAGCTTGCTGTCCGGCTCCACTTGATCCGTTACGGATCGGCTTCGGTTGATCCGTAACAGCTCCGGCTAGGAACGATCTTGCATGTGATGGTACTGGGTCTGCGCCGGCCTTAAGCTGATGGTTCGTTGTGCTCGCTGGGTGAGCTGTCGACGAACGCGGCGATTGCGCGGCGCAGATCGGCGTAGACGTCTCCGTTGGGCACTTGGGTTGCTCGCAGTGCCTCGACCAGTCGATCGCGGTCATGGGCAGCGCTGAGCCATGCCGATTCGGGGAGCCGGACGACGGCGTAGAGCAGGTCGCCGGGGTAGTAGTCGCCCTCGGCAAGCGGATCGTCGGCCAGGACCGCCACGGCCATGGGAAGCAGGATCGGCACGGCGATCTGTTGACCGAGCATGAGCCGCAGATCCTCGGTGGTGAACTGAGATAGCGGCTTTCGTCGAAGCGCCAGGCAGCGCCGGATCACGTTGGTAACGTCCGGATCCGGGTCAGGCTCGCGGGCGCCCTCGATCTCGTCGATCGTGTCGGAGGTAAGGCGGTCCACGGTCAGCAGTGTGCCTCATGCGGAGTGGAAGCCGCGGCTCGTCGGCGAGGTTCGGGTTTGCGGACCTTGAACCGGGCCACGGTCTTGGTGGTGGTACGGGCAACTTCGCTGAGCAGCTCGTCGCCGACTTGGACGCGGAAGGTGCGGTCGGTCGATTCGACGGTGATGGTACGGCCGGCGTGGACCATGCCGACGTGGATGCGTTGCCCAGCAACGACTACCGGTTCTGGCGAGGATCTTGTGGAGCCTCGGCGTGTTCCGCTGGATGTCCTATGTGGACCCTGGTAGCTGAGTCCGGTGCAATCTCGATCTTCTTCTCCCGCAGCTGAGGAACGTGGTCGTTGAGCGGGTCGTCCGGGATCCGGCCGGCGTGGTGATCGAGGCCAGGGTTGCTGCCTCCACTGTCGTGTGTCCTGGCTGCGGCACGGCAGGGTCGCGGGTGCATGGCCGTTACCAGCGGCGGCTGCGGGATGGCCCGCTGGCGGGGATGCCCGTGACGATCCGGCTGACCGGTGCGGCGGTTCGTCTGCGACGCGGCGTGCTGCCAGCGTCGGACCTTCGTGGAGCAGGTGCCGGATTTGACCACGCCGCATGCCCGGTACAGCCCGCCGCTGCGCTCGGCGTTGACGGCGTCGCGGTGGCCTGGCTGGGCGAGCAGGCGCGCGACTGGCCGGAGCGCTGGGCATGGCGGCGGGTCGGGACACGCTGTTGAACCTGCTGCGCGGCCTGCCCGAGCCGCAGCCCGTCGCGGTGGAGATCCTCGGCATCGACGACTTCGCGCTGCGCCGCGGGCATGTGTACGGCACCGTGCTGCTGGACATGCGTTCCCGTCGACCGGTCGACGTGCTGCCTGGACGCGACGGCGACCCCGTGGCGGACTGGTTGCGCGCCCATCCCGAGGTACAGATCGTGTGCCGGGACCGCGCCGGCGCCTACGCCGACGGCGCCCGCGCCGGCGCGCCCGAGGCGACCCAGGTCGCCGATCGCTGGCACGTCTGGCACAACCTCGGCGAAGCCGTCGACAAGACCGTCACCGCGCATCACGGCTGCGTGCGCGCCGCCGCTGCCGCGTCGGTACCACCTCCATCCGCCGGGCCCGAGCCGGCGTCCCCGCCGCTGTCGGCGGTGGTGGACGAGCCGGACACGGAAGCGAAGGGCCCACGTGACGTGTGCGGGCGCGAGCGTCGCCTGGTCGTATGCACCCGGGAGCGCTACGCGGCGGTCCAGCAGCTGGTGACCGAGGGGCACTCGCTGAACCGGATCTGCCAGCAGCTGCGGCTTGACCGCGGCACGGTGCGCCGCTTCGCCCGCGCCACCAGCGTGGAGGAGCTGCTGGTCAAGGCCACCAACCGCACGGGGAAACTGGACGGGTACGTCGACCACCTGCACGCCCGCTTCCACCAGGGAATCACCGACGCGGTCGCCCTGCACACCGAACTACGCCAACGGGGGTTCACCGGCAGCGTGCAGACGGTACGCCGCTTCCTGCACCCGCTGCGCGGCACCGCGCCCAGCCCACCAAGCCCGGCCCAACCCCGCCCCGCGGTGCCCCAACCCCGCCACCTCACCCGCTGGATCATGACCGATCCCCGGCACCTCAACTCCGAACAGGCCGACCAACTCGCCCAAGCGCTGGCCAGCTGCCCAGAACTACGCGCCACCGCCAACCACGTCCGCGAGTTCGCCGACCTGATGAACAAGCATCGTGGCGACCGGCTGGCCGACTGGATGCAACGAGTGCAGGCCGACCCACTACCCGCGCCGCATTCGCTGGTCACCGGACTACGCCGCGACCTGGACGCCGTCGTTGCCGGGCTGACCATGCCGTGGAACTCCGGCCCAGTCGAAGGCAACGTCAACCGCATCAAGACCCTCAAGAGGCAGATGTACGGCCGAGCCAGCTTCTCCTTACTGCGCAAGAGAATCCTGCTCAACGCCTGACAGGTACCGCGACGCCGCTCCACAAGATCCTCGCCAGAACCGAATTACGTGAGCGCCGACAGCCACCCGTCGTTCCCCTCGGCACCTCGGCGGTCTGGCGGCCGGGACGGCCTGCGCGGCAGTCGTGCCGGCATACGGTCATGGTCGACCGGCAAGGTGGCGCGCTGCTCAGCAGCGCTTGCCGCCACCGCCGTGATATCGTGATATCACAATGACGACAGAGGAGCCAGGCAAGACCAAGAACATGCTGCTGCGGCTCGACCCCGAGCTCGCCGAGCAGTTGCAGGCGGTGGCGCAGGTCGAGGGCCGCTCGATCTCCGACGTGGCCCGCGAGGCCATCGCCGCCCTGGTCGAGCAGCGCCGCCACGACCAGCGATTCCTCAAGCTGCTAGACGACAACCTCGCACGCCACCAGCGCCTCCTGCGGCTGCTGCGGGACGGCCCGCCGTGATCGCGCTCCAGCTGGCCGACCTGGTCGTCATCGCCGGCCGGGTGCTCGAGGTGGACACCGCCGCCGCGCTCGACCTGCTCGACCTGACGGCCGCCGGAACCGCGCTGGCCGCCACCCCACCCGAGCACACCCGAAACGACCCCGCCGGCCAGGCCGCCGCCCTGCTGCACGCGCTGGTGCGCCACCACCCACTGCGCCGCGGCAACCAGCAGGTCGCGCTGGCGGCCACGCTGCAGTTCCTGGCCCTCAACGGCTGGCGGGCCGACCTGGACCCGCCCGAGGCGGCCACGGCAGTGCTTGCCGAGCTGACCGCGGGCGCGCTGGGGCCGGCCGGCCTGGCGGACTGGCTGGCGCCCCGGCTGCGCCCGTACGACGACAGCGAGCCCTGCGCCAAGGAGACACCGATGCGACGCTGGCTGCCCGGCCGCAAGCGACCCGTCCAGCCCAAAGACCGGTTCGGACGGTTCACCGATCAGGCGCGCCACGTCATGGTCCTGACCCAGGACGAAGCCCGGCTCCTCAACCACAACTACATCGGTACCGAGCACCTCCTGCTCGGCCTCATCCGTGAGGGCGACGGCATCGCCGCCAACGCGCTGACGGGGCTTGGCATCTCCCTGCAGGCCGTCCGCGCCCACATCGAGGAGATCATCGGCCGCGGGATGTCGGCGCCGACCGGGCACATCCCGTTCACGCCCAGGACCAAGAAGGTCATGGACCTGAGCCTGCGCGAGGCGCTGCGGCTCGGGCACAACTACATCGGCACCGAGCACCTCCTGCTCGGCCTCGTCCGCGAGGGCGAAGGCGTCGCCGCGCAGGTGCTGGTCAAGCTCGGCGCGGATCACGCCCGGCTGCGCGAGGAGGTGCTGCGCCTGCTGGCCGAGGGCACGCCGGCATCGCACCGCGAACGCGGGATGCCCGGCGTCCCGTCGGACCTTGACCGCTACGACCAGCAGCTGGCCAAGGTGCGGTGGGCGATGGACGCCGCGATCGAGGCCCAGGACTTCGACACCGCCGCCGCGCTGCGGGTGGCCGAGAAACACCTGCTCGACAAGCGGGCGCAGCGGGAGCGGGCGTTGGCAGCCGGCGCGGACATCGACGCGGTGGTCGAGGAGAACCGGCGGCTGCACCAGCAGGTCGAGCGCCTGCAGGACCTGCTGCGCCAACACGGTATCGAGCCGGACGGTGGCACATCCCAAACCGCATGAACCACCTGCCAACCATGGCAGACGACGTCCGCCACCATCCGCCGTCGTAGCCCGGAGAACATAGTCGTCGATCGACCGGCCCTGCAGGACGGGGATGAACGGCAGGTCCGCCGCCAGCGCCCGCAACTGCACGAGGTTGGTAACGGTGCGGCGCTGGTGCTCGGCCACCGACAGGCCGTTGCCGGCGAACCGCAACGGCCCGAGGCGGCCGCCGCGGATGATCGCGGGCTCGGTCATCCAGTCCATCGGCGCGGCCCACTCCAGGTGGCCGATCTGGTCGGCGCAGCGGCGCACGAACGCGACATCCTCGGCGGGGGTGATGGTCCACTCGCCGCGGAAGCCCGAACTCGACCAGCTGTACTGGCGCGCCGAACGTCGGCAAGGACGGCTCAACCGCGTGGGTGCCGAAAACGCCATCCATGGCCTGTGACCTGCGGCTCTCGCATACAGTTGAAGGCCAGGATACGAGGTAGGCCAGGATGATCCATTGTGCTGCTGCGACTGCCCTACCTGGCGCTGACGAGCGTGTTCACCTT
>WNGF01002235.1_pt1 | contig 35978 bp, 31 predicted proteins | sample 5400641 | NCBI WGS metagenome assembly WNGF01 (sample SAMN13153371, study PRJNA577476) | soil metagenome | isolation source: 80 cm soil or saprolite under grassland replicate 2 | place: USA:California | collected 2016-06-15 | reverse complement strand
TGTACGACCCGGAGGAGCTGCTCGGGATCGTCTCGGCAGACCTGCGTGAGCCGTTCGACCCGCGCGACCTGCTCGCCCGCATCGTCGACGGCTCCCGCTTCGACGAGTTCAAGCCGCTCTACGGCGCGAGCCTCGTCACCGGCTGGTGCTCGATTCACGGCTACGCGCTCGGCGTGCTTGCGAACCGCCACGGCGTGCTCTTCAACGAGGAGTCGGAGAAGGCGACGCAGTTCATCCAGCTCGCGAACCAGATCGACGTGCCGCTGCTGTTCCTCCAGAACACGACCGGCTACATCGTCGGCCGCGAATACGAGCAACGCGGGATCATCAAGCAGGGCGCGCGGATGATCAACGCGGTCTCCAACAGCCGCTTGCCGCACCTGACGCTCAACGTCGGCGCGTCCTACGGTGCGGGCAACTACGGGATGTGCGGACGCGCGTATGGCCCTCGGTTCCTGTTCGCGTGGCCGGGCGCGCGTTCGGCGGTGATGGGCCCGGAGCAGCTCGCGGGCGTCATGTCGATCGTGATGCGCCAGTCGGCGGAGGCGCGCGGGCAGTCGTGGGACGAGGAGGCCGACAGGCTCATGCGCGAGTCGATCGAAGAGCAGATCCGGCGCGAGGAGACGGCGCTGTACCTGACCGCGCGCCTGTACGACGACGGCGTCGTCGATCCGCGCGACACGCGCACCGTGCTCGGAATCGCGCTGTCCGCGTTGCACTCGCGCGCCGTCGAGGGTCTGCGCGGCTACGGGGTGTTCCGCTGACGCGCATCCGGAAGCTGCTCGTCGCGAATCGCGGGGAGATCGCGCGAAGGGTCTTCCGCACGTGTCGCGCCCTTGGAATCTCGACGGTCGCCGTCTACACCGAGCCGGACGCCGCGCTGCCGTTCGTGCGCGAGGCCGACGAGGCGCTGCCGATCGAGTCGTATCTGTCTGCGGAGGGAGTGGTCGAGGCTGCCGTGCGCGCGGGGGCAGACGCCGTGCACCCGGGTTACGGCTTCCTCGCGGAGAACGCGGCGTTCGCGCGCCGATGTACCGACGCCGGCCTCGTCTGGGTCGGGCCGCCGGCCGAGGCGATCGAGGCGATGGGGTCGAAGCTCGAGGCGCGCGAACGGGCGGCCTCGCTCGGGATTCCCGTGCTCGAGGATGCAGGCTTCCCGGCACTCGTCAAGGCGAGCGCCGGTGGGGGCGGTCGTGGGATGAGAATCGTCAGGAGCGCCGACGAGCTCGACGCGGCGCTGGAGTCGGCGCGGCGCGAGGCAGCGTCGGCCTTCGGCGACGGCGAGGTCTTCCTCGAGCGGTACGTCGAGGGTGCACGGCACATCGAGGTACAGGTCGTCGCCGACGCGCAGGGCACGGTCACACACCTGTTCGAGCGCGAGTGCTCGGTGCAGCGGCGGTACCAGAAGGTGATCGAGGAGACGCCGGTGCTCGACGCGGAGCTCCGCGCTGCGATGACCGACGCGGCCGTTCGGCTCGCGCAAGCAATCGGCTACGTCGGCGCGGGCACCGTCGAGTTCCTGCTTGCGCCGGACGGCGAGTTCTTCTTCCTCGAGGCGAACACGCGGCTCCAGGTCGAGCATCCCGTGACGGAGGCGGTGACCGGGCTCGACCTCGTCGCCGTCCAGCTGCGTGTCGCCGAGGGTCGGCCGCTGCCGCCCGAGGTACGCGAGGCACGGCTCGAGGGGCACGCGATCGAGGCGCGGCTGTACGCCGAGGATCCCGCGGCGGGATTCCTGCCGCAGGCGGGGACGCTGCACCGGTTTCGCATCATCGGCGACGTCCGCGTCGACGCGGGGGTCGAGGACGGCTCCGTCGTCTCGCCCCATTACGACGCGCTGCTGGCGAAGGTGATCGCGTGGTCGCCGACGCGTGACGAGGCCGCGCGCAAGCTCGTCGCGGCGCTCCGCGGGGCGCGGATCCACGGCGTGCAGACGAACCGTGACCTGCTCGTCGCGGTGCTCGAGCAGCCGGAGTTCCGCGCGGGGCGCGCCGACACGCAGTTCCTCGAGCGACTCGACGTGCCGGCCGGGCCGGTCTTCGACGAGCGCCTGCACGCCGCGGCGGCGGCGCTCGCCGGACAGGCGGCGCGGCGGGCGGGGGCGTCGCTGCCGTCCGGCTGGCGGAACCTGCCGTCGCAGCTGCACCGGACGCGCTTCGAGGGGTTCGACGTCGGCTACCGGTTCGAGCGCAGCGGGCTCGCGCTGGAGGTGGAGGGCGAGCCGCTCGAGCGTCCTCGGCTGCACGCCTGCGTGGCCGACGCCGTGGAGCTCGAGGTGGCCGGCGTGCGCCGCCGCTACGACGTGCATCTCGTCGGCGGCACGGCGTTCGTCGACAGCGCACTCGGTTCGTCGGCGCTCGTCGAGCTCGACCGATTCCCGGAGCCGGCCGAGGAGACCGCCGCGGGCTCGCTTGTCGCCCCGATGCCGGGTGCGGTCGTGCGCATTGACGTCGGCCCCGGCGACGATGTGGCCGCAGGCCAGCCGCTCGTCGTCGTCGAGGCGATGAAGATGGAGCACACGATCGCGGCCCCGCACGCGGGACGTGTTGCCGAAGTCCGCGTGCGACCGGGTGAGCAGGTCGACGGCGGGCGCATACTGATCGTGCTCGAGCAGGCGCAGTGACGGAGCTCGTCCGTCTCGCGGTCGAGGAGGGAGTCGCGACCGTCACGCTCGACTCGCCGGCCAACCGCAATGCGCTCTCGCGCACGCTGCTGGAGCAGCTCGACGCGCGGCTGCGGGAAGCACTGGCCGACGACGCCGTGCGAGTGATCGTCCTCTCGCACACGGGCTCGGTCTTCTGTTCGGGTGCCGACCTGAAGGATCCGCCCGGACCCGGGGCTGCAGTCTCCCTGCCCGATGTGCTGAGCCTGCTCTGGACTGCGCCGAAGCCGGTCGTCGGCCGCATCGGCGGCCACGCACGCGCCGGCGGCCTCGGCCTCGTCGCCGCGTGCGACATCGCGGTCGCGGCGCGCGAGGCGACGTTCGCCTTCAGCGAGGTCCGCCTCGGCGTCGTCCCGGCGATCATCTCGCTCGTGACGCTGCCGCGCCTCGGACACACCCGCGCGCTCGAGCTCTACCTCACCGGTGCGACTTTCGACGGCGCGCGCGCCGCGGCGCTCGGGCTCGTCGCCGCCGTTGCCGACGACGTGGATCCCGCCGTCGCGTACTACGTCGCGCAGCTGCGCCTCGGCGCGCCGAATGCACTCGCCGCGACGAAGCGGCTCGTGCGCGCGCCGCTCGACTTCGCGGAGCTCGAGCGATTGTCGTTGGAGACGTTCGCCGGCGACGAGGCGCGCGAAGGCATGGCGGCGTTCGCCGAGAAGCGCACGCCTTCCTGGGCGCAGTGATCCGCATCGCCAACTGCTCCGGCTTCTACGGCGACCGCCTCGCGGCAGCACGCGAGATGGTCGAAGGCGGGCCGATCGACGTGCTCACGGGCGACTACCTGGCCGAGCTGACGATGCTGATTCTCTGGAAGAACCTCCAGAGCGGCCGCGGCGGCTACGCGCGGACGTTCCTGCGCCAGCTCGAGGACGTGCTCGGCGCGTGCTCGGAGCGCGGCATCCGGATTGTCACCAACGCAGGCGGGCTCGACCCCGCGGGCCTCGCTGAGAAGGTGCGCGAGCTCGCGGAGAGGCTCGGCGTGCGCGTGCGCGTCGCGTATGTCGAGGGCGACGACCTGCGCAGCCGCTTTCCAGAAGCGGTGACCGCGAACGCATACCTCGGTTGCTGGGGGATCGTCGAGGCCCTGAAGGCCGGCGCGGATGTCGTCGTCTGTCCGCGCGTCACGGACGCCTCGCTCGTTGTCGGGCCTGCTGCTTGGAAGCACGGCTGGTCCCGCGAGGACTGGGACGCCCTCGCCGGCGCCGTCGTCGCAGGACACGTGCTCGAGTGCGGGGCGCAGGCGACCGGCGGCAACTACGCGTTCTTCCCCGAGGTTCCGGGCCTGACCCACCCCGGGTTCCCGCTCGCAGAGGTGCACGACGACGGCAGCGCGACGATCACGAAGCATCCCGGCACGGGCGGTCTCGTCTCCGTCGGCACGGTCACGGCGCAACTGCTGTACGAGCTCGGCCCGCCGGCGTACGCGAACCCCGACGTGGTTGCGCGCTTCGACAGCGTGCGGCTCGAGCAGGAGGGACCGGACCGCGTGCGGATCTCGGGCGTTCGCGGCGAGCCGGCGCCGCCCGAGCTCAAGGTGGCAGTGAACGTTGTCGGCGGCTTCCGCAACGCGATGACGTTCCTGCTCCCGGGGCTCGACGTGGAGGCGAAGGCGGAACTGCTCGAGACATCCTTGCGCGAGCGCCTCGGCGGTGTCGACCTCGACGTGCAGCTCGTGCGCTCCGACAAGGAGGACGCGCCGACGAACGCGGAGGCTTGCGCGCAGCTTCGTGTCGTCGCGCGCGGGACCGACGCGGAGCAGGTCGGACGCGCCTTCTCCGGTGCCGCGATCGAGCTTGCGCTCGCGAGCTATCCCGGCTTCACCGCAACGGCGCCGCCGGGTGACGCGTCGCCGTACGGCATCTTTCGCGCCGCGTTCGTCCCGCGTGAGGCGGTGGAGGAAACGGTTGTGCTCGACGACGGGACGAGGATCGCTGTCGAGGTGCGCGCACCCGAGACGGCCGCGGCCGTGAACCACAATCCACCCGAGATGGCGCCGGCACCGGATGGCCCGACGCGGCGCGTACCGCTCGGCTTCGCATTCGGCGCGCGCTCCGGCGACAAGGGCGGCGATGCCAACGTCGGCATCTGGGCGCGATCCGCCGCCGGCTACGCGTGGCTCGAGCGATTCCTCGACGTGCCGCGCTTCAAGCAGCTCGTCGCGGAGGCGGAGAAGCTCACCGTCCGCCGCTACGAGCTGCCGAACGTGCTCGCGCTGAACTTCGTCGTCGAGGGCCTGCTCGGCGAAGGCGTCGCCGCGTCGACCCGCTTCGACCCGCAGGCGAAGACGCTCGGCGAGTACCTGCGCTCGCGGCTCGTCGACCTGCCGGAGGCGCTGCTGTGACGTCGCTCGGGATCGAGCACGAGCTGCTCCGCGAGTCGGTGCGGGCGTTCGCCGCGCGGGAGATCGTCCCGTATCTCGAGGACTGGGAGCGGGGCGGTGAGGTCCCGCGCGAGCTGCACAGGAAGGCCGCGGAGGCCGGGCTGCTCGCCGTCGACTTCCCGGAGGAGGTCGGCGGCGGAGGCGGAGATTTCCTCCACTCGCTCGTCGTCACCGAGGAGCTGATCGAGAGCGGCGCGTCCTCAGGCCTGTGCGCTGCGCTGTTCACGCACGGGATCGCGCTACCGCACATCGTCGCCGCCGGCGACCCGCGCCAGGTCGACCGCTTCGTGCGGCCGACGCTCGCCGGCGAGACGATCGGCGCGCTCGCGGTGACGGAGCCCGGCGCCGGATCCGACGTCGCCGCGATCCGGACCACGGCCCGTCGCGACGGCGACACATACGTCGTCAACGGGTCGAAGACGTACATCACCTCCGGCGCGCGCGCTGACTTCGTCACGACCGCCGTCCGCACGGGCGGCCCCGCCCACGGCGGAATCTCGCTGCTCGTGATCGAGAAGGGGATGGCCGGCTTCAAGGTCTCGCGGCGGCTCGAGAAGATGGGCTGGCTGTGCTCGGACACCGCCGAGCTCTCGTTCACCGACGTGCGCGTCCCGGCCGGGAACCTCGTCGGCGACGAGGGCAGCGGGTTCGGCCAGCTGATGCGCCACTTCACATCCGAGCGGCTGGGGATGGCGGTGCAGGCATACGCGACCGCGCAGCGCTGCCTCGACCTGTCGGTCGAATGGACGAAGGCGCGCGAGGCGTTCGGGCGGCCGCTCGCGAGTACCCAAGTCGTCCGTCATCGGCTGGCCGAGATGGCGACGCGGACGGATGTGGCGCGCGAGTACGTCCGCGCCGTCGCCCGCCGCTATGTCGCGGACGAGAACGTGACGCGCGAGGCAGCGATGGCGAAGAACGCGGCCGTCGCGGCGTGCGAGTGGGTCGTGCACCAGGCGGTGCAACTGCACGGCGGGCTCGGCTACATGCGAGGCGTCGAGGTCGAGCGGCACTATCGCGACGCGCGCATCCTCGGAATCGGCGGCGGCGCGACCGACGTGCTCAACGAGCTGATCGCAGCTCGACTCGGGCTCGATTAATCCACACGCGTAGAAGGCGCGGCCGACCTGGCCGCCATTGCGTCGTGGCGGCCGACTGGGTCGGCCGCCACGACGTTTGGATCGATCAGCTGAACGGATCGATTCGGTTGCTCTCGCTGTAGAGCAACGGGTAGAGGTTCCACGGATCGTTGGTGACGTAGTCCGGGTCGCCCAGGATGTCCAGCGGCCCTCCGCCGTTGTCCCAGAAGTCCACGTTCGCGGCGTCAGCTGTCACGTTGAACCCGAAGAACGGGATCGGAACACCGGGGACGCACCATGGCCCGGGAATCCCGAGTGGCAGGTAGCAGATCCGGATGCCCGCCGACGCCGAGATCGACGTCAGGTTCTTGAGCAGGAAGCTCAGCTCCGGCCGGTACGTGGAGCCCGGTGAGGAGATGCCGTTCGCCGCCTCGGTCGAGCCGTGGTCGTACACGAGCAGCATGCCGTTGATGCCCGGGCTCGCGGTGAAGCTTGCGGAGCCCTCGACGACGACGACGTACTCGTTGCACGGCTCGTCGAACGGGGGCCAGCACTCGCCCTCCGAGAGCTCGCCGGTCTCGATCCCGTAGCTCAGTGACAGGTTCTTGAAGTTGAACGCGCTGACGATGCGCGAGCCTCCGTCCTGCCTGAGGAGCCGGATCTCGACCTCGCTGCTCGCCGTGAACGTCGCGTTCCCGTCCACGCCGAAGTTCCAGTCGAGGTGCATCGATGATGGCAACGAGACGACGATGAACTTCGTCGCGTCCCCCTCGCCTGCGCTCGGCAACGGCCCCTGGTAGAACGCGATCCTTCCGGCGGGCTCGTTCGAGTCGAAGTGCACGTGACCCGGGTTCTGCGCGACCGCGTCGATGTCGATCTGGTCGGGCAGGTTCTGGAGGCCGATCGTGAGGAAGTCACCGTTCTGCTGGCCGATCCCGACGAAGACGGGATGGTCGCCGACGACCGGATCGGTGAAGCTCGCGTTCGCCGTGGTCGCCGTCGAGTGGAACGAGCCTCCCTGGAGGTTCGTCAACTGCACCTCCAGGTACTTCAGGCTCCCCCCGCCCGGGTAATAGAGCACGCGGTCCTCGCTGGGCGCGAGGCTCGTCGTCGACGTGTAGATGTCGTCGAGACGCGACATGAAGTGCGCCTCGCGGACGTCCGGGTCGACGGCGACACCCGTCCTCGCCCACTGCCGGTCGATCTCGCGGAGCCAAGACGTGTACGAGATCGCGCCGCCGGGGTCGAGGAACGGCGCGCGCATCGCGTCGTTCGAGGCCGGCAAATCCTTCGAGACGATCAGCGAGATGAGGTTCACGTGATCGCCGACGGCGGTGACGTTGCCGCCGGTCGAATCCCAGTCGGCAGTCCAGTTGGCCGGGATGTGGTCGATCGCGAGGTGAACCTGTTTGATCGCGTTTCCGAAGATGCCCTCGGCACCGGTAAGGTCGAAGTTGATCGAGTCGATCGGCGACGACATCGTGAACGTGGCGTGTCCGGTCGCACCCGGAGCGACATCGAGCGCGGCTGCGGCAGGCAGACCGTGAACCGATGCGTCGACGTGGGTGCTGTTGCCCGGGTTGCTGTCGTTCGTGATGTCGATGTCGCCGAGCAGCGCGATCGACGTGATGCCGGAGCTCGCCGTGAAGTTGAAGTTCGTGGCGAGGTCCGTCGACAGGTCGAAGCTCGCCGGCACGCTGTCGACCGTGAGCGTCGCATCCACGTCGTACGCCGGGAAGAACGTCCCGCCGAACCGCGAGTCGAACGTCGCGTCGAGCTGATGCGCCGCGTTCGCGCGGTAATGCAGATCGAGGCTCCTTGCCGCGTCGTTCGACGCGTACGTGAACGCACGGATGCCGAACACACCCGCGGCCAGCTCCTTCATGGCACCGGCCCCGTGGTCGACGTAGCGAGCGTAGTCGTGCTCGCTCACCGACGCCACGGGCAGCTCCGCGAGGCCCACCTCGGTCGAGACGTCTACCTGCACGCCGCCGAGATAGTTCGCCGCGGAGTCACTGTGGTAGTCGATCGCGGTTCCGCCGCCTCCCGTCGTCCACGTTCCGTGGAAGCTCGGGATGTGATCGGCACGTGCGCGGGCGTCGCGCAGTGGTGTTCCGAACACGGCAGTCGACGACGGAAGACCAGGCCCGGCCGAGTCCCAGAACCGGACCTGCGCCACGCCCACGAATGCGGTGTTTGGCCCAGTGCCGTCTTCGGCCTTGACCGTCAGGTATCCCGCCGGCTCGAAGTCCCAGCCGAAGACCGGCGGCAGGTCGCCAAGGGCGACATCGAAGTTGAGCGTGTCGATGTGACCCGTACACGCGATCTCGTCGATCCCCTGGAGCGGGTCGGTCGTGTAGTCGAACTTCTTCGGCAGCTCGATCGTCAAGTGCGTGTGCCCGTACGGCATGTCGAAGACGTGGCAGTCCGCGAGCACGTCCAACTCGCCGGTCGGCGACGGGTCGAGATCGAGCGTCGCCTTCGTCAGATGGACGATCCGCGCGGCTGCAGTGCCGTGCGTGCCGTCGTCGATCAGCGAGAAGACGTGACGCTCGTTGTGCGACCACGCCGGTGCCAGCTCGAGGCTCGCGTCATCGCCGATCACGAGCTGGACTGCTCCGATCGACTCGCCCGGATTCGTGGCCTGCACTCCGAAGCTGTCGTCTGCCGGGATGTAGCCGGCAGTCAGATCCGGTGCGTCGAGCACCTTGGCCTCGAGGTAGCCGAGGTTGTAACCGAGGAACCCGCTGGTCGCGGCGAAGCCTCCGTCCTCGATCACCTTCACGCTGAGATCGAGCGTGTTCGCGTTGACATCGAGCGTTGCCGTCCCCGACAGCCCGAGGGTGAACGCGACCGACGTCGGCACGTCGCCGGCGGCGCCGATGATCGTGAGTCCGTCGTTTCGCGTGCGCGTCAGCGTCACCGAGCCGATCGGCGCACTCGCCGTGTTGTTGATGGTGAACGTGCCGGCAGCCTCGTCGAGGTGCAGCGCGAGGTGCTCGCTCGTCGGCATCTGGTCGAAGACGAGCGACGTCTGGTAGTCGGCGACGCCGCCCGGCGCGGACTCTTCCTCGAGATACGCGAACGTCACCTTGCTCGGGGCGCTCGCGGTCCACGTCAGATCCATCGCGGTGTCCGTTCCTCCCGGACCGCCCGAAAGCACCGACTCGTCGACGCCGAGACCGAGGTCGATTGACGCCGGCACGGGCTCCACGAGCGCGGACATCGCGTCGGCGTTCAGGACGCCGGTGATGTTCGTCCCGTCGAAGTGACCGGCCTGGAAGCGCAGCGGATTGGCCGCGCCCGAGGTCAGCATGGTCATGTGGAACGTGTGGTGTGTGCCGGCCACGACGTTCGGCGTGAACTGGATCTCTTCCGTCAGAGGCGCGATGCCTCCGACGCCGCCGCCCGCGGTGGTCGTCTGGTAGCCGATGAACAGATTCGGCGCGGCCGGTAGCCCGATTTCGGTGTTGAACGCGTCCCACGGGAAGGCGATGATCGCCTTGAGGTTCGTGGCGAACGGCGCGACGCCGATCCGGTTGATGTTCAGTCGAAGATGCGGCGGCGGACCGAGCTCGGTGTTGACCTCGACCTGGATGTCGTCGCCGCCCTTGCCGGTCGTCTTGCTCGTGTCACAGTCGAGCCGCGTCGGCGAGCCGGCGTTCTGGTTCTTGACCACTGGAGGCCCGGCGCCTGCCTGACAGACGACGACGTACGGGACCGGAAAGTGGTCAAGTGCTGTCTTGATGTCATTGAGGGGGAGGCTGTTGATCGTGTTGAGCAGGTTGAAATCGCCGCCGACCGGAACGATCGGATCCGGCGGCAAATCAGCCCTGACTGCTGACGCGCCGAGCAGAAGCACGGCAAGCGCCAGCATTGATGCAAGCCCAACGAAACGGCCCGTCCCTCGACTCGCGGGGTTGTAAATCATCCTGTGTGTGCCCTCCCGCCGCAGAGTCGTATGAATGTAGTACGTCTTACGGTCTCATTCACGTAGTCGGGTGTCAAGAGGTGGAGGCCACATCGACACGTGACAGTGGTGCTTTCCGCGGCAGAGTCATATGAATGCTGTACATCTTACGGTCTTATTCACGTAGTCAAGTCGTCAAGAGGTGGAGACCGCATCGACACGTGACGGTCGTGGTGTGTCAGCGCGTCGGGGCACAGCCACCACTGTTAATGTTGGCACCTTCTTTCGGATCGCCCAGACCAAGGAGGAGCCCCATGAAACGCGCCCGCGAAGGTGTCGCTGTCCTGGCGGCCGTGGTGATGTGTGCGCTCGCCGCGATGCTCCCGTCGGCTGCCGTTCCGGCCGCCGGCGCCAAGGTGCCCGCGGCAGCTGCGGCCATGAAGATCAACGTGCTCTCGAATCGTGCCGACCTGATCTCGGACGGTGACGCGCTTGTGCAGATCGTCGTCCCGAGCGGCGTCGATCCGAGCTCGGTCAAGGTCGACCTCGACGGCCGTGACGTGACGAGCGCGTTCGCCATCCGCGCCGACGGCCGTTTCCTCGGCCGCGTCGATGGACTTGCACTCGGACCGAACGTCTTGACCGCGAAGCTGCCGAACAGGCACGGCACGCGGATCACGATCACGAACTATCCGAAGGGCGGCCCAATCTTCTCGGGCGCGCAGATCCAGCCCTGGCTCTGCACGACAGGCTCGAACGGGCTCGGGCCGGAACAGGACGCGCAGTGCAACGCGCCGACGACGTACGAGTACTTCTACATGCCGTCGACCGGCGCGGGCTTCCAGCCGTACGACCCGGCCAACCCGCCGACCGACGTGGCGGCGACGACGACCGACCAGGGCAACACGGTCCCGTACATCATCCGGCAGGAGACCGGGACACAGAACCGCGGCATCTACCGGATCGCGGTGCTGTTCGATCCGACGAAGGGCTGGGAGCCGTGGGCGCCGCAGGCCGGCTGGAACCAGAAGCTCTTCTACCCCTACGGCGCCAGCTGCGGAACGATCCACTCCCAGTCCGACGCGCAGGACGTGCAGAACGATCTTGCGCTCTCGCGCGGCTTCATGGTCGCGACGTCGTCGATGAACGTCCTCGGCAACAACTGCAACGACGTCACTTCGGCGGAGTCCGTGCTGATGCTGAAAGAGCGCATCGTCGACCGCTACGGCGAGATCCGTTTCACGCTGGCGAACGGCTGCTCGGGCGGCTCCATCGGGCAGCACATGACGAACAACGCGTACCCCGGCCTCGTCCAGGGGATCCAGCCGAACTGCAGCTACGAGGACAACACGACGACGGGCAACGAAGTGGAGGACTGCCACCTCCTCTTCAACTACTTCACGCTCACGTCGCCGCAGTTGTGGGCAAACCCTGCGCAGCAGGCGGCCGTCGCAGGTGAGGAGACGTTTGCTCCCTGCCAGCTCTGGGAGGCGCTGTTCGCATCGGTCGACGATCCGCGCGACGGGTGCGGGCTGCCCGCCGACCAGATGTACGACCCCGACACGAACCCGACCGGCTGCCGCGGCGACGTGCGCGACTTCGAGAGCTCGATCTACGGGAAGCGGCCGTCGAGCCTCTGGACCGCTCCCGAGAAGATCGCGGGTGGCTTCGCCGGCTGGGCTTACGACAACGTCGGGGTTCAGTACGGCCTCAACGCGCTGCTCTCGGGAGTGATCACACCGGAGCAGTTCGTCGACCTGAACGAGAAGGTCGGCGGCATGAACATCGACCACGATTCGCAGGCGGCGCGCAGCGTCGCCGACCCGGGAACGATCGAGACCGCGTACCGGTCCGGTCGCATCAACGACGGCTCGCAGCTCGACAAGGTGGCGATGATCGACCTTCGCGGGACGAGCAACGAGGCGGACATCCACACCGACTTCCATACGTACGCGATGCGGGCGCGGCTCGACAAGGCGAACGGCGGCCACGGCAACCAGATCATCTGGACGTACGCACCGGCCGCACCGATCGCGCCGATCCCGACGCCAGGGATCGTGGAGAAGTCGTTCCTGCTGCTCGACCGGTGGCTGAGCGCCGTGGAGGCCGACACGAGCAGCGACCCGCTCGAGACGAAGATCGTGCGCGACAAGCCGTCCGACGCCGTCGACTCGTGCTTCATCGCGGAGCGCCAGGTGACGGACATGAACGTGTGCCGCGCGACGTTCCCCTACTTCGGCGCCCCGCGCATCGCCGCGGGCGGGCCGATGTCACACGACTTGATGAAGTGCCAGTTGAAGCCGCTCAACCCGCTGGACTACCTCTCGATGCTGGTGCCGTTCACCGCTGACCAGTGGACGCGGCTGCAGGCGGCCTTCCCGAACGGCGTGTGCGACTGGTCGAAGCCGGCGGTCGACCAGGTGCCCACGGTCCCATGGACGACGTTCCAGGCAGGCCCGGGTGGGCAGCCGCTCGGCCCCGCGCCGGCCTCGAAGGCCTTCTAGGTCTAAGCGAGCGACAGGCGCCCCGGCCTCACGGCCGGGGCGCCTACGTGGGAGGGCCGCAGACGTATCGTGTGCGCGAATGAGACAAAGGAGCGCACGATGAACCTTCCACCGGTCGTTTCGCCAACAGAGTGGCAAGTCGCTCGGGACGAGCTGCTCGCGAAAGAGAAGGAAGCCACTCGAGCGCGCGATGCACTCGCCGCCGAGCGCCGCAGACTGCCGATGGTCCCGATCGGCAAGGACTACGTCTTCGACGGTCCGGACGGCGAGGCGAGCCTGCTCGATCTGTTCGAGGGAAGGCGCCAGCTGATCGTCTACCACTTCATGTTCGGCCCCAACCGGGACGCCGGCTGCGACGGCTGCTCGATGGTCGTGGACAACATGGGCCACCTCGCTCATCTGCACGCCCGCGATACCTCCGTTGCTCTGGTGTCGCGCGCACCCTTTGCGAAGATCGAGCCGTACAAGAAGCGCATGGGCTGGAGCGTGCCGTGGTTCTCCTCGTTCGGCAGCGACTTCAACGTCGACTTCGGCGTCTCGCCCGAGACTCCGCAATCGAACGTGTACCAGGACGGCGAGTCGTTCGGGCTCAGCGTCTTCCTGCGCGACGGCGACAACGTCTTTCGCACCTACTTCACATCCGGGCGAGGCGTCGAGGCGCTCGGCAGCAACTGGACCTTCCTCGATCTGACGCCGCTCGGGCGGCAGGAGAACTGGGAGGATTCACCCGCGGGGTACCCGCAGACCGCGCCGTACGAGTGGTGGCGGCGCCACGACGAGTACGAGGGCGCAGACCCCGCACCGTGACGCGGCAAGAAAGCAAGGCGGCGGCTTTCCAGGCGCTGCACGCCGGCGAGCCGTTCGTGATTCCGAATCCGTGGGATGCCGGCTCGGCACGCGTGCTCGCGGCGCTGGGATTCAAGGCGCTCGCGACGACGAGCTCCGGCTTCGCATTTACGCTCGGCCGCCTCGACGGCGCAGTGACGCTGGACGAAGTGGTCGACCACGTCGCAGCGCTCGCCCGGGCAACCGACGTACCACTCTCCGTCGATCTCGAGAACGGGTACGGCCCGGACCCGGAGCACGCGGCGCTCGCGATCGGGCGCGTTGCAGAAGCCGGTGCGGTCGGGGGCTCGATCGAGGACTACGACCCTGCCGGTCACATCTACGGGCTGGACCACGCCGTCGAGCGGATTACCGCTGCCGTGGAGACTGCGAGCAGCTTCGGTTTCCCGTTCGTGCTCACCGCCCGCGCGGAGAACCATCTCCGCGGCAATCCCGACCTGGGGGACACCGTCGCACGGCTGCAAGCGTTCGAGGAGGCCGGTGCCGATGTTCTGTACGCGCCGGGCCTGCAAACCGCCCAGGAGATACGGACCATCTGCGGCGCCGTTTCGAAGCCGGTGAACGTGCTCGCGCGGCCGGGGCTCTCGTTTGCAGAGCTGGCCACAGCCGGCGCTCAGCGCGTCAGCGTCGGCGGCAGCCTGACCTGGGTCGCGGTGAGGGCGATGGCGGACGCCGCCGGCGCGATCCGTGACGCGGGTGACTTCTCGGCGCTGGCCGCGAGAGTCCCGCTCGGCGACTGGCTCGCCCGCTGACAACGCTGGCGGCTCGCTGAACGAGCGCCGGGCGACCGATGAGTCGTCCGCGGCGCGACCGTCTAACAGAAAGACGCCACTACAGAAGGGACGAAAACGATGAGCGAGATCACTCCATGCTTGTGGTTCGACACGGAAGGCGAAGAGGCGGCGAAGTTCTACACGTCGGTGTTCCCGAACTCGAAGATCGTCCACGTTGCGCGCTACGGCTCAGCTGGGCCTCGGCCCGAAGGGAGGGTCATGACCGTGGGTTTCGAACTGGACGGGCAGAAGTTCGTAGCCCTGAACGGTGGCCCCGACTTCACGTTCAGCGAGGCCATCTCGTTCCAGGTGAGCTGCAAGACGCAGGAAGAGGTCGACGCGTACTGGAGCAAGCTGTCCGAAGGTGGAGAAGAAGGCCCGTGCGGCTGGCTGAAGGACAGGTACGGCGTCTCGTGGCAGATCATTCCGACGGCGCTTTCGGAGTTGCTGGGCGATCCTGATCCGGCGAAATCGCAGCGCGTGATGGCGGCGATGCTGAAGATGAAGAAGATCGAGATCCACGCGCTGGAGCGCGCCGCGGCGGAGGCATAGCCCTGAGGCAGCGCCGCATGGGATAGCCACCACTGTTAATGTTGGCACTTCCTCGCTCGCCCAGACCAAGGAGGGGCCACATGAAACGCCCGCGCGAAGGCGTCGCCGCCCTGGCGGCCGTCGTGATGTGTGCGCTATCCGCGCCTGCCGTCGCCGATGCGGCGACGTCGAAGGTCAAGATCCCCGAGCTCAAGATCAACGTGCTGTCGAACCGGGCCGACCTCATCTCGGGTGGGGACGCACTCGTGCAGATCGTGGTGCCGAGCGGTGTCGACCCGATCTCGGTGAACGTGGACGTCGGCGGCCGCGACGTCACGAGCGCGTTCGCAGTGCGCTCCGACGGCCGCTTCCTCGGCCGCGTCGAGAACCTCGCCCTGGGAGCGAACGTGCTGTCGGCCAGGCTGCCGAACAAGCATGGCTCGCGAATCACGATCACGAACCACGCCTCGGGCGGACCAGTGTTCTCCGGTCCGCAGATCCAACCGTGGACGTGCTTCGCCGGCTCGTTCGACCCGCAGTGCAACCGACAGGTCGAATACGCGTTCTTCTATATGCCGACCACCGGAGGCGGGTTCCAGTCGTACGACCCGGAGAACCCGCCGGACGACGTCGCCACGACGACGACCGACCAGGGACAGACGGTGCCTTACATCGTCCGTCAAGAGACAGGCAGCGTCGACCGCGACGAGTACCGGATCGCGGTGCTGTACGACCCGACGAAGCCCTTTGAGCCGTGGGCGCCCCAGCCCGGCTTCAACCACAAGCTCGTCATCACGCACGGGGCGAGCTGCAACACCGAGTACCAGCAGGCGTCCGCGCCCGACGTGCTCAACGAGACTGCGCTTTCGCGCGGCTTCGCCGTCATGTCACACGCGCTGAACAATTCCGGCCACAACTGCAACGTCGTCGTCCAGGGCGAGGCGATGATGATGGCGAAGGAGCGCGTGATCGACCGATACGGCGAGCTCCGCTACACGCTCGGCTCCGGCTGCTCGGGTGGTGCGCTTGCCCAGTACCAGGTCGCGAACGCCTACCCCGGCATCTACCAGGGGATCACGCCGGCCTGCTCCTTCCCGGATACCTGGTCTGGCCGGATGCTCTACGAGGACTACTCGCTGCTCCGCCGGTATTTCGAGAACCCGACGAGCTGGGAGCCGGGCGTTGCCTGGACGACGCTCGACATGTCGGCGGTGATGGGCCATCCGAACTACGTGAACTCGATCGTCTACAACACTGCGATCGCCGCGCTGCTCGACCCGAGCCGCGACTGCCCGGGCGTGGCCGCAGAGGATGTCTACGACCCGGTGAGCAATCCGCAAGGGGTTCGCTGCTCGCTTCAGGACTACATGGTCAACATCTTCGGCCGCCGTTCGAGCGACGGCTTCGCCGGTCGGCCGTGGGACACGACCGGAGTCGAATACGGCCGGAAGGCCCTGATCGCGGGAAAGATCACGGCGGCGCAGTTCGTGGACGTCAACACCAAGATCGGTGGACGTGACATCGACTACGAGCCCCAGCCGGCGCGCGCCGCCGCCGACCAGCCCGCGCTGACGCGCGCGTACCGCAGCGGCGCCGTCGACCAGGGCACGAACCTGGATCAGGTCGCGATCATCGACCAACGCGGCCCCGATCCCGGCGCATTCCACGACGTGTACCGCACGTACGCAGTGCGGGCGCGGCTCGAGCGCGAGCACGGGACGGCCGCGAACCAGCTCCTCTGGCGCGGCAGCGTTCCCTTGTTCGGCGACGCCAACTTCGAGTCGGAGTCGATCATCGCGATGGACAAGTGGCTGGCGGCGGTCGAGGCCGACTCGCGGAATGTCCCGGTGTCGCAGAAGATCCTCGAAGACAGGCCGGCAGACGTCACCGACCGCTGCACCGACGGCGCCGGGACGGCCATGCCGTCCGGCTACTGCGACGCCGTCGTCCAGAGCTATACGACTGCCCGGATCGAGGCGGGCATGCCCTTCACCGACGACGTCATCAAGTGCAACCTGAAGCCGCTCCAGCGGTCGAGCTACTTCCCGATCCTGTTCAGCGACGCCCAGTGGGCTCGTCTGCAGGCGACGTTCCCGACGGGCGTCTGCGACTACGCGCAATGGGGCGTCGACCGCGTGCCGACGGTGCCGTGGCTGACGTACGAGGGCGGGCCCGGCGGCCAGCAACTCGGCCCCGCACCGGCCTCGACTTCCTTCTAAACGTCTGAGCAACGCCGTCGGGCACCCCAGTCCCGCGACCGGGGTGCCCGACGGCGAATGAGCCTTACGCGGTCGGTGCTGGCGCGCTCGGGTCGTTCTGCCAGAGCCCGAACTCGTTGCCGTGGGGGTCCTTGCAGGTCGCGAACCAGCCCATGCTCGGCACCGGCATCGGATCGTCTGCGGAGCCGCCGAGCTCCTTCACGCGTGCTGCACCCGCGTTGATGTCGTCCACGTCGAAGTAGGTGCGCGTGCCCCGCTTGCCGGGCTCCGTGTTCGAGATCGCACCGCCCGTCGTCTCGCTGATCCGGGTCATGTGGTACTCGGACGGGCCGGGGTAGGCCTCGAACTTCCACCCGAACAGCGAGCCCCAGAACTCGCGGCTCTTCTCGGTGTCGTCCGCCGGGATCTCGATGTGCACCATCTGTCCAGCCATGTGCGCTCCTTTCGCATTCGTCGTCGTGTCGCTCAGTAAGACCTGGCTGCCGAGAGGATCTCATCGGTCGCGCAGCCGACCCAGGCTTTCGCTGACGCGGATGCCCGGTCGCAGGCCCGGTGACGCGATGGGCGCGCCGAAGGACGTGACGAGCGGAACGACCCCGGCCCACGTGTCGAGCTCGGCGTCGGGGCTGTCGTCGTCGTCGGGCGGGCCGGACCTGCGCTTCGCGGATACTTCCGTGATCGGCATCGCGAGGACCGCCGTCGCCTTCAGCTCCTTGTCGGTGGGCCCGCGTACTTCGCTCCACCGGCCCGGGAGGAGCTTCTCCGTGAACGCCTCCAGTGCCCGCAACCGCTCTGCCAGGTCCGCGACCGGCGTGAAGCAGCCGAAGACCATGGCCGACTCGTAGTTCGTGGAGTGCTCGAACGCCGAGCGCGCGAGAACGAGCCCGTCGACGATCGTGACAGTGAGGCAGGCCGGCGCACCGCCGCCGAGGGCGCGCATCGCGCGGCTGGCAGCGGAGCCGTGGACGTACACGCTGTCGCCGACGCGCGCGTGCAGCATCGGGATGCAGTACACGTCGGCATCGTCGGAGAACGCCACGTGGCAGAACAGCCCGCGATCGAGGACGGCGTCGATCGTCGCGCGGTCGTAATGCCCTTTGTGGGGGCCGCGACGTACCCTGGTGCGCGTCACCGTTTTCACTTTTGCACGGCGGGCAGGGGCCAAGTGCTCGGCACCGGATGAGGCCAACGTCACAGGTGCGCTCGGACCAGCTTCGCCAGCGAACGCGTCGCCGCTGCGACCGTGGATTCGTGCAGGCGCCCGTATCCGATGACGAGCCCGCCGTCGTCGGACGGCCGGATCCGGAACGCCGACAGGGGCGGCACGGCGATGCTCGCGTTCCGTGCGGCGTCCGCGACTGTGCGATCGTCGACGCCGGGCGGTAGCCGCAACAGGAGGTGCACGCCGGCGGCCACACCTTCGACCGTCAGCTCCGGAAGATGCTTCGCGAGCGCGGCGAGCAGCCGATCCCGGCGCGCCCGGTAGACCGCCCGCGCGCGGCGGACGTGACGGTCGTAGTGACCGCGTGTCAGGAGCTCGGCGAGCGTGAGCTGGTCGAGCGCGGGGGAGAAGTCGTCCAGAAGTCGCTTCGTGCGCGCGGCGTCGTCGGCGAGTCCGGGTGGCGCGACCAGCCAGCCGAGCCTGAGCGCCGGCGCGAGTGTCTTCGAGACCGTGCCGAGCTGGATCACCTGCTCCGGAGCCACGCCCTGCAGTGCACGCACGGGCTCGCGGTCGTACCGGAACTCTGCGTCGTAGTCGTCCTCGACGATCAGCCCTCCGCCGGCGTGCGACCACGCGAGGAGCTCGCGCCGGCGCTCGCCGCTCAGGACGGAGCCCGTCGGGAACTGGTGCGCCGGCGTCACCAGCACGGCGTCGGCCTCGAGACCTGCGACGACCATGCCGTGGTGGTCGACGGGGCGAGGGACGAGCTCGAAGCCGAACGCGCGGATGCGCTCGTGCTGTGTCGTGTGCGAGGGATCCTCCACCGCGACGCGTGACGCGCCTCGCGCCGACAGAACGTGCAGCAGCGAGCAAATCCCCTGCGCAGTGCCCTGCACGACGACGATCTGCTCCGGCTCGGCGATCACCCCGCGCGTGCGACCGAGATGGTCGGCGAGCGCTTCGCGCAGGACTCTCTCGCCGCGCGGCTCCCGATAGTCGAGCGTCGTGGTGCTCGCGCGGCGAGCGACGTGCTGCGCCGCCGCTAGCCAGCGCGCGAGCGGGAAGAGCGTGACGTCCGGCGTCGTCGGTGTCAGGTCGTAGCGCGGAGCGCGGGCCGGCGCCTCCGGCTCGCGCCGGACGACCTCCGTCCGGGGCACGCCGGCCACGACCGGTGCGGTGCGCGAGCGCGTGACGAGGAAGCCCTGGGCCTCGAGCTGGCCGTACGCGTCGCTCACGACGCCGCGTGACACTCCAAGCGCCTGCGCCAGGGCCCGCGAGGACGGCAGCCGCACGCTTTCGCGAAGGGCCCCGGTGCGAATCGCCTCGCGCAGCGTTCGCTCGAGCGCCGCGCGCAGGGTCTCGCCGTGGCCCGGCTCCCAGGTCAACCATCTGGCCTCATCAACATCCATCGTGGTGGATCTTTCCACAAGGCCAGTGGTCGGGCAGGATTCCGGCGTGCCGGCGATCGTCGAGCTACGGCAATACACGCTCTGCCCGGGCCGCCGGGACGTCCTGATCGACCTCTTCGACTCTCGGCTCGTGGAGCCCCAGGAGCAGGATGGGATGCAGGTCATCGGCCAGTTCCGCGACCTCGACGATCCCGACAGGTTCGTCTGGCTGCGCGGCTTCCCGGACATGGCGGAACGCGCGCGGGGCCTGGCCGCCTTCTACGGCGGCCCGGTCTGGAAGGCGCATCGAGAGGCGGCGAACGCGACGATGATCGACTCCGACGACGTGCTGCTGCTGCGGCCGGCCCGCCCGCACTCCGGCTTCGTGCTGGGCCGGGAGCGCAACGGAGGAGGCGGCTACGTCATGGCTTCCGTCCTGCAACTCGGTGATCCCGCCGAAGAGCCGGGCGCCGTGTCGTCGTTCGAGGACGCGATCGCGCCGACGGTGAAAGAGAGCGGAGGTTCAGTCCTCGCGTATTTCGTCACCGAGACGAGCGAGAACACGTTTCCGAGCCTGCCCGTCCGCGAGGGCGAGCACGTGTTCGTCTGGTTCGCCGGCTTCGCAGATCGCGGCAGCCTCGAACGTGCCGCGAGGCGGAACGGCGACGACGCTCAGGTGCTGCGGTTGGCACCGACGTCGCGGTCGCTGCTGCAGGGGATGGAAAGAAAGGAGTCGCAATGAGTGAGCACGATTTCGACTTCCTCTTCGGCGAGTGGCGGATCGCGAACCGCAAGCTCGAGGACCCGCTTGCGGAGGGGTCGAACTGGGTCGAGTTCGCGGCGACGGTCCACGTGCACCCGATCCTGGGCGGGCTCGGCAACTGCGACCACTACTCGGCACCAGACTTCCCGGGGCGCGAGGGTTACCAGGGTTTCGGGCTGCGTCTCTTCGACCCCGAGTCGGGGCTGTGGCGGATCTGGTGGGCATCGACGACGGGGCGTGGGCGGCTCGACACGCCGGTCGCCGGCCGCTTCCGCGACGGCGAGGGCCGCTTCGAGTGCGACGACACGCTCGACGGGCGGCCGGTCAAGGTGCGCTTCGACTGGACGGGCATCACGCGCTCGTCTGCGCGCTGGGAGCAATCGTTCTCGTTCGACGACGGCCGGAGCTTCGAGTCGAACTGGATCATGGAGTTGACGCGATGATGTTCCACGTCGTGATCCATCGCTCCGGCCCCGAGTGGGACGCGTCGCGGCCCCTGGAGGAGCAGTCCGGCTGGGACGAGCACGCGGCCTTCATGGACGGGCTCGTCGACGACGGCTTCATCGTCCTCGGCGGACCGCTTGCCGACGAGCACCGCGTCGTGCACGCCGTCGAGGCGGAGTCGGAGGACGCGATCCGCGCCACGCTCGCGCGCGATCCGTGGAGCGAGACGCATCTCAGGGTCGACACGATCGACCCGTGGACGATCCGGCTCGACGGGCGGCACGGCTGAGGATCGCACCTCTATAGTCGGTCGCCATGGCGGTCACGCCCGAGGCGGCACGCTGGCAGCGGCTCTTCGCCGCACGAACGCGAGGGGATGTCGGTGAAGGGATCGCGACGGTGCTCTCGTTCCTAGGCCGGCCGGACGTGATCTCGTTCGCAGGCGGCTTTCCCGACCCGCGGACGTTCCCGCGCGAGCGCGCCTCCGCGCTGCTCGAGGAGTTCGCCGCGACGGGCGAGACGGCCGCGTTCCAGTACGCGCCGACGCGCGGGCTGGCCGGGCCGCTCGACGCGCTCGCAGGACGGCTCGACGTTCTGCAGGGTCGCCGCCCGGCCGACGACGAGCTGCTCATCACGAGCGGCGCGATCGAGGCGCTCGAGCTCGTCGGCAAGTCGTTCCTCGACCGCGGCGACGTCGTGGTGGTCGAGGGCCCGACGTATCTGGGCGCGATCATGGCGTTCCGCAGCTTCGAAGCCGACCTCGTTGTCGTTCCGATCGACGACCAGGGACTCGACGTCGACGAATTGGAACGACGCGTCGCCGGTGGGCTGCGCCCGAAGCTCGTCTACACGATCCCCGACCACCAGAATCCGGCCGGCGTCAGCATGTCTGTCGAGCGGCGTGGGCTGCTGGTCGAGCTCGCCCGCCGCCAAGGGTTCCTCGTTGTCGAGGACGTTGCGTACCGTGAGCTCGGCTTCGAGGGCGACGCGGCGCCGAGCCTCTGGAGCCTCGCGCCCGACGTTGTCGTGCAGGCGGGCACGACCTCGAAGACGTTCTTTCCGGGTGTGCGGCTCGGCTGGGCGGTCGGCCCGGCCGAGGTCTGCGCGCAACTCGTGTCGGCGAAGCAGAACACCGACCAGTGCGCGGGTGCGCTCGGCCAGCGCCTCTTCGAGGAGTATGTGCGCCGCGGGTGGATCGACGAGCAACTCACCGTGTCGCGCGAGCTGTACCGACGCAAATGCGAGCGTCTACTGGCCGCGCTCGAGCATTGCATGCCGGCTGACGTGCGTTGGACGAGCCCACAAGGCGGCTTCTTCTCGTGGCTGACGCTGCCGGCCGGCGCGGACGCCGGTGATCTCGCGCTGCGGGCTGTCGAGCAGGGCGTCGGCATCGTTCCCGGTTCGCTGTTCTTCCCCGGCGGGCGCGGCGCCGACAATGTGCGCCTGTCGTTCAGCCTCGTCAACGAGACGCTGATCGACGACGGGATCGAGCGCCTCGCATCACTCGTGACGCCCTAAGTAAACACGCCACCGCGCGAGCCGACAACCAGACGCGATCCGCGACAAGAAGGTCAAGCTGAACGTCGCCCAACGCGCAGCCGGGCAATAATTACGGTCGACTTTCGCAGGAAAGGGTATTCCGCTAATCGTGACGCGCGGCTACCGCCACAACCTCAGTGGAAGCAGCCTCGAGCGGGGTGCGACGCAGCTCGAAGTCGAGAGCATCGGCCTGAGCTTCGGCGGCGTCGTTGCATTGAACGACGTCAGGCTTACGGTGCGCCAGGGCGACATCCACGCCGTTATCGGCCCGAACGGCGGCGGGAAGACGAGCCTGCTGAACTGCGTGAGCGGGCTGTACCGCCCACAAACGGGCGCGATCAGGCTCCACAACGGCACGGTCCACGAGCTCACGCGGACGCGCCCGAGCCGCATCGCCGGCTGGGGCGTCGCGCGCTCCTTCCAGAACATCGAGCTCTTTCGACACATGACCGTGCTCGAGAACCTGATGCTCGGCCGGCACGTGCACATGCGGCACAACCTCTTCTCCTCTCTTCTCTACTGGGGCCCGGCCCAACGGCAGGAGATCCGGCACCGCGAGCTCGTCGAGGAGGTCGTCGACTTCCTCGAGCTGCAGGCGGTGCGGAAGCACGAGGTCGGACGCCTCTCGTACGGGTTCCAGAAGCGCGTCGAGCTCGGGCGCGCGCTCTGCCTTCAGCCGGCGATCCTGCTTCTCGACGAGCCGATGGCCGGCATGAACGCTGAAGAGAAGGAGGACATCGTCCGCTTCATCCTCGACGTGAACGAGCTCGCCGGCGTCACGGTCGTCCTGGTCGAGCACGACATGGCAGTCGTCATGGACATTTCCCACCGCGTCACAGTGCTCGACTTCGGCGTGGTGATCGCGGACGGCGACCCGGCCGAGGTCGCGCGCGACCCGAAGGTGATCGAGGCCTACCTCGGCGAGCGGGCAGCATGAGACGTCGTGTCTCAAAAGCAAATGCTCGCGCGTTCCTCGGGCGCCGCTCGCGGTGCGGGGCCGGAGGGCACAGTATGGGTAATACGGGCCTGGAAGGCACCGTGCCGCGAGCGGCGTCAGGCGTCGCCGGAGGCCGGCTCCGCCGGCCGGGAGGCGACGCCGGCGAGGGGCGCGCGTGAGCGAAGCAACGACCTTCCCCAAGCTTCTGGCCACGTTCGCCGAGCTTCACGGCAACCGGCGGATCGCTCTGCAGGAGAAGCGGTTCGGCATCTGGCAGCCGACGACGTGGGTCGAGTACCACCGCCGCGTCCGCGCGTTTGCGCAGGGCCTCGCCTCACTCGGCTTCCGGCGCGGCGAGGCGCTTGCGATCCTCGGCGACAACCGGCCGGAATGGGTGATCGCGGAACTCGGGGCGCAGTCGCTCGGCGGCATGTCGGTCGGTCTCTATCCCGACGGCGTGGTGGACGAGATCCATCACGTGCTCGAGCACGCGCAGGTGCGGATCGTCGTCGCGGAGGATCAAGAGCAGGTCGACAAGCTGCTTGCGCTGCGCGACGCTGGCCGCCTGCCGACGGTCGAGCGCATCGTCTACTACGACCCCCGAGGTCTGGAGCACTACGGTCTCGAGTTCCTGCTCGACTTCGACGAGGTCGAGCGGCTGGGCGACACGTTCGAGCGCGAGCACTCCGGCTGGCTGGATGCGGAAGTGGCCCGTGGTGAAGCAGCGGACACCGCGATCCTCTGCACGACCTCCGGAACGACAGGCGCGCCGAAGCTCGCGATGCTGAGCTACGCGAACCTGCTCGCGATGGGCCGGAGCCTCATGTCCGTCGACCCGATCGCGCCGGACGACGAGTACGTGAGCTTCCTGCCGCTTGCGTGGATCGGCGAGCAGATGCTCGCGTTCGCCTGCGGGCTGCAGAGCGGCTTCACGCTCAGCTTCCCTGAGGACGCGGCGACAGTGCGCAGCGACCTGCGCGAGATCGGTCCGCGTGTGATGTTCAGCCCGCCGCGCATCTGGGAGAGCCTGCTCTCGTCGGTCCAGGTGCATCTCAGCGACGCGGGCTGGCTCAAGCGCACGGTCTTCGCGCGCGCATCTGCGGTTGGCGCGCGCGCGGCGGATCGACGCCTCTCCGGCAAGCGCCTCGGCCCTGGGCTGTGGCTTGCCCACCGGCTGGCCGAGCCGGTCGCGCTCCGTCCGGTGCGCAACCAGCTGGGTCTCAGCAAGCTCCGCCGTGCGTACACGGGCGGCGCCCCGCTCGGGCCGGACGTGTTCCGCTTCTTTCACTCGATCGGAGTCAACCTCAAGCAGATCTATGGGCAGACGGAGATCTGCGGTATCGCGGTCATCCATCGCGACGACGACATTCGCTTCAACACCGTCGGGGTCGGGATCCCGGGAACCGAGGTCGCGATCGGCGAGAACGGTGAGGTCCTGCTCCGCTCGCCGGCCGTGTTCAGCGGCTACTTCCGCAACGAGGAGGCCACCGAGGCAGCGCTCCGCGACGGTTGGCTGCACACAGGAGACGCGGGCTACCTCGACGAGGACAGCCATCTCGTCGTGATCGATCGCGCGAAAGACGTGCTGAAGGCGGCCGACGGGACCGTTTTCAGTCCCGCGTTCGTCGAGAACAAGCTCAAGTTCAGCCCCTACGTCGAGGAGGCCGTCGTCTTCGGGGGCGAAGACAGGCTGCACGTCGCAGCGATGGTCTCGATCGACATGGACACCGTCGGGACGTGGGCCGAGCGCAAGCGCCTCAACTACACAACGTACACCGACCTCGCGCAGAAGCCGGAGGTGTACGAGTTGATCGCGGAAGCGGTTGCGCGCGCGAACGAGGACCTGCCGGAAGCAACGCGCATCCGCCGCTTCGTGCTCCTGCACAAGCAGCTCGACGCCGACGACGAAGAACTGACGCGGACCCGGAAGGTGCGCCGTGGGACGATCAACTCGCGCTACGGCGACGTGATCGAGGCGCTCTTCGGCGACGCGGCCGAGGTGACCGTGTCGAGCACCGTGACGTATCAGGACGGCTCGAAGGCCGAGCGCGCGATCTCGCTGCGGATCGCGTCGACGAACGGCACGGCGGTGCCGGCGCGCCGGTCGCTCGCGGGAACGAGGCGCTGATGGACATCTTCGTGCAGTTGACGATTGCCGGGCTCTCGAACGGCGCGATCCTCGCGCTCGCCGCACTCGGTTTCGTGCTCGTCTACAAGGCCTCGGGCGTGATCAACTTCGCGCAGGGCCAGTTCCTCCTGGTCGGCGCGTACGTCCTCTGGGCCGCGATCGTGCGCTGGGGCCTGCCGTGGGAGCTCGCAGTCGTCGCCGCGATCGTTGTCGCCATCGCCCTGGGGCTCGTCGTCGAGCGCCTAGCTCTCCGTCCGCTCGTCGGGCAGCCCGTCATCTCCGTGATCATGGTCACGGTTGGCCTCGCCTACGTGCTCGGCGGCGCTGTCCTCTGGATCTGGGGACCGAACGCGAGCGGCTTCCCCGCGTTTATTCCCTCCGACAACGTCAGCGTTCTCGGGACCGAGGTCGGACAGAACCGCCTCTGGGCGATCGGCCTGGTCGCGGTCGTGCTCGTCGGCTTCGTGCTGTTCTTCCGGCGCTCGAGGCACGGCATCGCGATGCGCGCGGTCGCCGACGACCAGCAGGCGGCGCTGTCGGTGGGGATCAGCGTCAGCCGCGTCATCGCGCTCGCGTGGGCGCTCGCCGGCGTCACCGCCGTCGGCGGGGGAATGCTCATCGCGAATCTCACGGGTGTATCGCTGGACCTGAGCTCATTCGGCCTGCTCGTCTTCCCCGTCGTCATCCTCGGCGGGCTGGATTCCGTTCCCGGAGCGGTCGTCGGAGGCGCGGTCATCGGCCTGCTCCAGCAGTACAGCGGCTTCTACCTCGACCAGCAGCTCACCAAGATCAACATCACCGGCACGCAGGAGCTCGTGCCGTACGTCGCGCTCGTGCTTATCCTCCTCGTGAAGCCCTACGGCCTGTTCGGCCAAGAGCGAATCGAGCGCGTCTAGCCGTGTCTTCGATCACGACCGGCGTCTACCACCGGACCTACCGGGCCGACCTCGCGCTCCGCCACACGCTCACCGAGTACGTCCGGCTCGCGCTCGTGCTTGCCGCGGTGGTTGCCGCACCCTTCGTCGCCTCCCCGTACTGGATCCACGTGCTGGACGACATCGGGATTGCCGTGATCGGCGCGATCGGCCTGAACATCCTCGTCGGCTACACGGGACAGATCAGCCTCGGCCAGGGCGGGTTCCTCGCGGTCGGCGCATACACGGCCGGCCTGATCTCCATCCACTCCTCGCTCCCGCCGCTCGTCGGGATCTTCGTCGCGGGGCTGGTGAGCGCCGCGATCGGCGCCTTCTTCGGCCTGCCGGCACTGCGCCTCAAGGGTCTCTACCTCGCGATCGCGACGCTCGCCTCGCAGGTGATCATCCAGTGGGCGATCATCCACTGGAGCTTCCTCGGCGCCGCCGAGCCCCTGGTGATCAGCGAACCCACGAAGATCTTCGGCTGGGTGCCCTCGGGTGACGCGCAGTGGTACTGGGTGATCGCGGTGTTCGCCGCGCTCGCGGCGATCGTGGCGACGAACCTTTTCCGCACCGGTGTCGGCCGCGCGTTCGTCGCGATCCGCGACCAGGACGTCGCCGCCGAGGCGATCGGCGTCAACACGGCGCGCTACAAGATCCTCGCCTTCGCGCTCTCGACCGGCTTCGCAGGTGTCGCGGGCGCGCTCACCGCTTACTGGACGTCGATCCTCACCTGGGAGCGCTTCACGATCGACGTCTCGATCCTCTACCTGGCGATGATCATCATCGGCGGGCTCGGCAGCGTCTCTGGAGCGATCTACGGCGCCGCGTTCATCGTCGCGTTACCTGCGGGGCTGCAGCAACTCAGCAACGAGCTGCACGGCTCGCTCGGCTTCATCCAAACCAACCTGCCCGCGATTCAGCAGGTCATCTTCGGGCTGACGATCATGCTCTTCCTCGTCTTCGAGCCGAAGGGATTGGCCCGGATCTGGCAGCGGGCGAAGGACTACTTCCGGTTATGGCCATTTCGTTACTAGTGTCCGGCGCGGCGTTCGCCGCACGAAGGGAGGAACGATGAAAATTCGCCTAGGAGCGGCCGCACTCGCCGCACTGGTCGTGGTCGTGCTCGCGGGGACCTCCGGCGGCCTCGCCGGCAGCACGGCGAGCCCGATCGCTATCGGGGCGCTCTGCGACCTGAGCGGGCCGACGTCCGACATCGGCACGTCGTACTGCGACGGCGAGAAGGCCTACGTCGATTGGAAGAACCGCAGGGGCGGCGTCAAGGGCCGCCGTATCGCCCTGGGGGCGCAGGACTACGCCTACAACGTTGCCAAGGCGCAGCAGATCTACTCACAGATCTCCGGCGGCAACGCGGTGGCGATCATGGGTTGGGGCACGGCGGACACGACGGCGCTCGTTCCCTCGATCACCCGGGACAAGCTCCCGTTCATGTCGGCGTCCTACGCCGAGCAGTTGACCGACCCGCGCGACACGCCGTACAACTTCGTCGTCGCCACGAACTACACCGCCCAGGCCCAGATCGCGGCCAAGCACATCGCGAGGACGCGTCCGGGGCACCACGAGATCGCGTTCTTCCACAACAACAGCGCGTTCGGCACCGCCCCGATCTCCGGGCTGCAGGACTACATCAAGGCGAAGAGTCTCAACTTTGGCTTCAAGGCATACCCGATGATCACGGGGACGACGGCGTTCGACTCCCAGCTCTTGCAGGCGCGGTCGCAGGGGGTGGACTACATCATCGTCCAGAACGTGCCGACGCCGGCCTCGATTCTCGCGAAGGACGTCAAGCGCCTGGGCCTGAACATGAAGATCGTCTGTCTGAACTACTGCGGCAGCGAGGTCTTCGTCAGGCTTGCCGGCGACGCCGCGAACGGGGTGCTGGCGGTGCAGCCGTGGACGCCGGTCTCATACGGCGTCCCCGGGGACAAAGAGCCGGCCAAATGGCTCAAGAACCGCCACAGGAGCCTCGCGACCGTGGGCCTCGGGTTCTTGCAGGGCTGGTACACGATGGCCGTGATGCTGAAGGGCATCGACAAGACGATCACTGACAAAAAGGATCTGAACGGCACCAACATCAAGACGTCCCTCGAGACGATGGGGGCGTTCGTCACCGGCAGAGTCACGAGCCCGATCAAGTTCAGCAAGACGAGCCACGATGGGATGAAGGGCTCGCGGATCTACACGATCAAGGACGGCAAGTTCACCAAGACGACGGGGTTCGTCGTCCCGTAGGAAACACAGAGAGGTCGCGCAGTGCTCGAGCTCAGCAACGTGGAGGTGATCTACGACGAGGTGATCCTCGTCCTGCGCGGCCTCTCGCTCACCGTCGGCGACGGCGAGGTCGTCGCGCTGCTCGGCGCGAACGGCGCGGGCAAGTCGACGACGCTGAAGGCGATCTCCGGTCTACTTCCGTCCGAGAACGGCGAGATCACCGAGGGCGAGATCACCTATGGGGCAGAGCGGCTCGGCGACCGCGATGCAGCCGAGATCGTGCGGCTCGGAATCAGCCAGGTGATGGAAGGCAGGCGCGTCTTCGAGCACCTCACCGCGGAGGAGAACCTTCGTGCGGGCGCGTACACGGTCCGCAACGGCGCGCTCGCCGAGGACCTCGCGCTCGTCTACGACTACTTCCCGCGCCTGAAAGCGCGCCGTCGCGCCAGCGCCGGCTACCTGTCGGGCGGCGAGCAGCAGATGCTTGCGATCGGCCGCGCGCTGATGACTCATCCCAAGCTGCTGATGCTCGACGAGCCGTCGCTCGGGCTCGCTCCCAAACTGGTGACTGAGATCTTCGAGATCGTCCACCGCCTCAACGAGGAGCTCGGGACAACGATGCTCGTCGTCGAGCAGAACGCCCGGCTTGCGCTCGAGGTCGCGGACCGCGGCTTCGTGATGGAAGGCGGGCGGATCGTGCTCGAGGGGCTTGCGGCCGAGCTCGCCGGCAATCCAGACGTTCAGGAGTTCTACCTCGGGCTCACGGAGACCGGCGACCGGAAGAGCTACCGCGAGGTCAAGCACTACAAGCGGAGGAAGCGATGGCTTTAAGAACTCGTGTCCCCTGAGCTCTACGCGCGCACCTTCGACGAGCGCATCGCGGCGCTCGTTCCCGAGGCTGCCGCACGCGTCGCCATGTTCGCGTCGCGCCTCCGCGCGGCCGGATTGGAGCCAGAGGAGATCGCGGACGTCGCCGCGCTCGACCGCCTGCCCGTCCTCTCCAAGGACCAGCTCATCGACCTCCAGGCGGCAACGCCACCGTTCGGCGGGCTCCTTGCTGACGGGGCGAAGATCCGCCGTGTCTTCCAGTCGCCCGGGCCCCTGTACGAGCCCGAGCCCGCGGTGGCCGACCCGTGGCGTGTTGCGCCGGCTCTCGCGTGCGCGGGCTTCGGCGCCGACGACATCGTCCTGAACGCTGCTTCGTACCACCTCTCGCCGCTCGGCGCGATGTTCGAGCAGGGCATCTTCGCGCTCGGCGGGACGGTCGTTCCCGCCGGCGTCGGAAACATCGAGCTCCAGGCGCGCTGCTGTCGCGATCTCGGCGTGACTGCCTACGTCGGCTTGCCGAGTTACCTGAAGGCGTTGCTCGAGCGCGCGGAGGAGACCGGCCTCGACCCCGCGTCGTGGGCGCTCGAGCGTGCGTTCGTCGCGGCCGAGCCGCTGCCTCCGTCGTTGCGCGCCTGGCTCGAGCAACGCGTGTCGACCGTGCGCCAGGGATACGGCACGGCCGAGGCCGGCATCCTCGGCTACGAGTGCGAGTTGCGCGAGGGGCTGCACGTTCCCGACGAGGCGCTCGTGCAGATTTGCGACCTGACGACCGGCGAGTCGCTGTGGGATGGGAGTGAGGGCGAGGTCGTGGTTACTGTTTTCTCGCCCGAGTATCCGCTCATCCGCCTCGGCACCGGCGACCTCTCGGCGTTCATGACGGAGCCGTGTCCGTGCGGCCGGCCGACGCCCCGGCTCGTCGGCTGGCTCGGCCGGGTGGGCGAGGCGGTGAAGGTGCGCGGGATGTTCCTCCACCCGCGCCAGGCGCAGGCTGCGGTCGGCGGCGTTGCCGGCGTGGAGCGCTTCCGGCTTGTCGTCGACCGGGAGAACCACCGGGACACGCTGCGCTGCGAGGTCGTTGCCGGTGACCCGGAGATCGCGGCCGTGGTCAAGGAGCGCATCCGCTCCGGTCTTCGCTTCGACGCGGAAGTGGTTCTCGTCGACGCGATCACCGACGACGAACCGCTCATCGTCGATCGGCGCACCTGGGATTGAACGGCGCCGGCGCCTTCGCATGAAGCTCCGCACCGAGCGCGATCCCGACTACTTCAACCGCCTCGGCCGCGAGTCACTGCTGGACTATCTCGGCTTCGTCGTGACAGGCGTGGAGCCGGGAGTGCTGCGGGCCGAGTTCCCTCTGCGCAAGGAGCTGTTGGCGCCGAACGGCTTCATCCACGCGGGCAGCGTCGTCACTCTCGCCGACACGGCCGCGGGCTACGCCTGCGTCGCGCACCTCCCGGACGAGGCGGAGACCTTCACGACGCTCGAGCTCAAGGCGAACTTCCTGCGTGCCGTGCGCGACGGCGTGTTGCGCTGTGAGGCGCGCGCCGTCCACCTGGGACGCACCACCCACGTCTGGGATGCAACCGTGTACTGCGACGACGATGAACGGCCGATCGCCGTCTTCCGCTGTACGCAACTCGTGCTCTATCCGCAATGACCGGTGTCTCACACTCACCGCTGACGCCGCTCGCATTCCTCGAGCGGACCGCACTCGTCTTCCCCGGTCGGACCGCGGTCGTCGACGGCACGCTTCGCTTCACCTGGGCCGAAGTGCGCGAGCGGGTGCGGCGGCTCGCCGTCGCGCTCCAGGCGAGCGGGATCGCGCACGGCGATCGCGTCGCGTTCCTCGCGCCGAACGTCCACGAGCTGCTCGAGGCGCACTTCGGCGTGCCACGCGCAGGCGCGGTCCTCGTCGCGATCAACACGCGGCTGACACGTGACGAGATCGGTTACATCCTCGAGCATTCCGGCTCGCGAATCGTCGTCGTCCACGAGTCGCTGCGCGACCTCGTCGATGACGCCGGCGTCGAGCGCGTGCTGGTCTGCGGAGCCGGCGACTACGACGCGTTCCTCGAAGCCGCTGGCGACGGCGAGCCCGAGGATCGGCTCGAGAGCGAGGACGACACGATCAGCATCAACTACACCAGTGGTACGACCGGACGGCCGAAGGGCGTCATGTACACGCACCGCGGCGCGACCCTCAACGCGCTCGCGGAGCTCGCGCACGCCCGGCTCGACCCGCGCTCCGTCTATCTCTGGACGCTGCCGATGTTCCACTGCAACGGCTGGTGCTTCACCTGGGCCGTGACGGCTGCGGGCGCGACGCACGTCTGCCTGCCGAAGGTCGACCCGCCGCTCGTCTGGCGGCTGATCGACGACGAGGGCGTCACGCACCTGAGCGGCGCACCGACGGTGCTCGTGATGCTCTGCGCCGACGCAGCAGCCCGCCGCCTCGAGCAGCCCGTGCTCGTGGCGACGGGTGGGGCTCCGCCTCCGGCTGCGGTGATCGAGCGCGCGGAGGAGCTCGGCTTCGAGATCAACCACATCTACGGCCTCACCGAGACGTACGGCCCGACCACGATCTGCGAGTGGAACCCGGCCTGGGACGACCTCGACGCGCGCGAGCGGGCGCGACTCAAAGCGCGCCAAGGCGTGCATTACGTGCTATCCGATTCCGTGCGCGTGGTCGACGACGGGCTGCAGGACGTCCCGGCGGACGGTGAGACGATGGGCGAGATCGTGATGCGAGGCAACAACGTCATGAAGGGCTACTTTCGCGACGAGCAGGCGACCGCCGAGGCGTTCCGCGGCGGCTGGTTCCATTCCGGCGACCTCGGCGTGATGCATCCCGACGGCTACGTCGAGGTGCGCGACCGCGCCAAAGACATCATCATCTCCGGCGGCGAGAACATCTCGACGATCGAGGTCGAGAGCGCGCTCGTCCGGCATCCGGACGTGCTCGAGGCGGCCGTTGTCGCGATCCCGGACGAGAAGTGGGGTGAGCGCCCGAAAGGTTTCGTCGCTCTCAGGGACGGCGCGACGCTCTCGGCCGAGGAGCTGATCGCCTTCTCGCGCGAGACGTTGCCGGGCTTCAAGGCGCCGGACGAGATCGAGTTCGGCGAGCTGCCGAAAACGTCGACGGGCAAGGTCAAGAAGTACGAGCTGCGCGCGCGCGAGCGACGTACGAGACCGGCCTGATGACTGCCGCGCCTCGCCACGTCGCACGATCGCGGGTCGCGTGGATCGACACGGACGCGGGCGGCCGAATCCACTTCACCGCGGCGTTTCGTTGGGCGGAGGCAGCAGAGACGGCGCTGCTGCGCTCGCTCGGCCTGCTCGACGCCTGGGCCGACTATCCGCGCCGTGCGGTCGAGGCCGAATACCTCGCGGTTCTGCGTTTCGAGGACGAGTTCGAGCTCGAGCTCACCGCCGAACGCGTCGGCACGAGCTCGGTGACCTACGGCTGGGTGATCCGCCGCGACGCCGATGTCTGTATCCGCGGCCGCCATACCGTCGTCCACGTCGACGCCGACGGGCGGCCGGCGCCGCTCAGCGCGCAGGCGCGCCGCGCACTCGGAGGAGCGGAGTAGAGGACCGAGGCGGAGACGACGCGCGCGTGCGGTGGACTCCTCAACCTGCTTCGGGTTCGTGCTCGGCCAGCCACGCTTTCGCCACGCGCTTCTGCGCTCGCGTCAGCCACGCCTCGACGATCAGGTCGCGCAACTCGTCGAGGTCGGTGTCCTCGAGATCCGGAATCCGCAGCAGCACGGCGGCGTACCCGTTCCAGTGCGGCGTCGTGAAGAAATGGCCGCGGGCGTCACTGAGCAGGAGCTCCTTGACGTCGAGGTCGGCAACTCGAAAAACGAACACGTCGTCGAGCCGCTCGCCCGTGTCCGCGTCGACGGCGTCGGCCCGCGGGCTCCGGTGGAAGCAGAACATCTTCCCGTGCACGAGGTACGTCGGTCTCCCGTCGTCCGAGACCTCCTTCGTCGTCTGCGGCAGCGCGAGCGCCAGGTCGTCCACGTCGGCCATCGTCGCCACGGCGACAGTCAACACGACGTGCGACTCTGAAGGAGCTCGCACAGGAACAATCGGGCAGCGTGTAGAGAAGAATCGTTCGAATCGAAGGGGGATCCATGGCGAAGAAGACCGACTTCACCGACCAGGAGTGGGAGGCGTTGCAGAAGGGTGTTACGGGAGCCGGCCTGCTCGTGTCGCTGAGCGACCGCAGCTTTTTCGACTCGTTCAAGGAGGCCGGTGCGCTCGGTAAGCACGTGGCACAGGCAAAGCAGAGCAGCTCCAGCGAGCTGGTCCGCGAACTCGCGAACGTCCGCGGCACCGGGTTCGGCCTCATGTCCTCACCCGATGAGGTGGAGAACGAGACGCTGGAGGCGTTGCAGACCGCGAAGACGACGCTCGAGTCGAAGGCGCCCGACGAGCTGGAGTCATATCGGCAATTCGTGGTCGAGGTCGCCCAGTCGGTGGCCGACGCGGCCGGCGGGGGAGAGACCACGGAGGGAGGCGCGATCGAAAAGGTGGAGTCAGCGCTCCGGTAATTCATTGGATACGCCCCGCGGTTTACAAGCGGACCCCGTTCTTGTGCTGCGCCCGGCGACGGAGTCGGCGGCGTAGCCGGCCGAGCCCCGTCCGGCCGACGATTGCGACCGCCGTCACCATCGCCGCGCCGGCCGGCGCGAGTTGCAGCACGCTCTCCTCGACCGGGATCCCAACGATGTGGCCGATGATCATTGGAAGATCTCGGTCGTGCAGTCGCCGCCTTGGAGGCGTACCTCGTGTGCGCGCGCCGGGCCTTCGGGGCGGTCGTGCAGGTCGACGAAGAAGTCGCGGTCGATCTCCATACCGCCGTTCGGGTCGCAGTTGATCCGCAGCAACCACGAGCGGAGCTCTGGGTAGAACTGGTTGTCCCAGGTCGAGTAGAGCGAGTTGGTGACGTAGAGGCGGCGCCCGTCGAGCGAGAGCTGGATCATCTGCGGTCCGCCGCTCAGCTCACGGCCGGCGTCGCTCGGCTTGCCGAGCAGACCCCCGAGCCAGAGCTTGCCGGTCAGCTTCGGGTTGGAGGGGTCGGAGATGTCGTACTGGCGCAGGTCGCCGTGCAGCCAGTTCTGGAAGTAGAGGAAGCGGTCGTCCATCGAGACGAGCAGGTCGGTGATCAGCCCCGGTACCGGAAAAGGCCAGCCCTCGAGCTCGACGCTCTCGACGGCGATCACTTGGTCGGCGGCCCAACCGCCGTTGTCGCGGTGGAAGCGCCACATCGTGCTCGAGAGTGCCGCGCCGACGAAGCCCTGCTCGGCGTCGGGGTCGTGGAGCCAGCGTACCTCGAGCGGGATCAGCCCGGTCTCCCCGAGCTCGACCGTCTGCTCGAGTCTGCGCTGCTCGAGGTTCCAGAAATGGAGCCTGCTGCCGTAGCGGCCGGCTGTGACGTCGGCGAGGTCGAAGCCGGGCTCGTAGGCGTTCGGCTCGCCGAACTCGGAAGACACGAGCGCGTTCTTGCGCGGCTGGTACCAGAAGTCGTAGTTGAGCGGTGGTGTCTCGCCGCCGTTCTCCCAGCGGCCCTTGACCTCGAACGTCTTCGCGTCGAGCACCGCGAAGCCGCCGGCGCCGTTGCCGTCGGCGTCGCCGAGCATGCTGACGACGACGTTGTCGCCGGGCATGCAGTGGACGGTGTGGGGCCTCGTGTAACCGGTCTTCGCGACGATCTCCTCCGCCTCGATCACCTTCTCGATCCGCGGCGCGCGCGGCTCGTCGGCGACGTTGACGATGTGGATCCGCGAGGAGCGGAAGCCCGGCACGATCAGGTGTGAGCGGTCCGGCCCGTGGCAGGCGGAGCTGCAGCGGTTCCAGCCGTAGTGGTGCAGTTCGTCGCCGACGTTCGGCATCGGCGTCTCGTGGACGATCTCGCCTCGTTCGGCGTCGACGACCGCCAGGAAATCCGGCGCCTCGACACCTGTGCCCTCGTGCAGACAGGCGAGGTAGAGGAACTCCTCCGGTGGCGCTTGCATGGCTTCCTGCGGCGAGCTGTGGAACGAAGCTGGCTTGTCGTGTCCGTCGTGCATGTGAGCTCCTTTCATGTAGCGGCTGTCTTGCGGCGCGGGCGCGGCCTCCGCGGCCTTCGCCCCTTTCCCTCTTCGAGCAGCGGCGCGATCAACGCCGCCGCCCGCGCGGCGCCGCCGGACTCGACCGGCCGATAGTCGACGTCCTGCCCGATCGTCTCGGCGATCGCCGCGGCGATCGTCTCCGGCGTCTCCTGCTCGAAGTCCATGCAGCGCCCTGCGCCGTAGCGGGCTAGTCGGTGGCGGACGTGAAAGTTCTGCTCGAAGTGGTGGCGGAGCGGGAAGTAGAGGAACGGGCGTCGGTTCGCCGTCAGTTCCATCGAGGTAGTCAGTCCGCCCTGGACGACCGCGAGGTCACAGGCGGCCAGGTGCCGGTAGAGCTGGTGGACGTACGCGCGCACCTCGAGGCCTTCGTGCGCAGGCAGCGTCTCCGGGTTGATCCGCGGGCCGGCGACGACGATCATCCGCAGCGCCGGCACCCGCTCCTTCGCCTCGGGGAACGCGGCGATCACGCGCCGCAGGAGGTCGGCGCCGACGCCCGAGCCGCCGACTGTGACGATGCAGACCTGCTCGTCCTCGCGGTAGCCGAGCTCGGATCTGAGGGCCGCCCGGTCGCTGAACTCGGCGGGATCGAAGCCTGTGACGTAGCCCGCGAAGCCGTAATGCTC